>VFSW01000716.1_pt1 | contig 49272 bp, 40 predicted proteins | sample 5358111 | NCBI WGS metagenome assembly VFSW01 (sample SAMN11554181, study PRJNA540505) | mine drainage metagenome | isolation source: sediment from site ElyBrook_90M | place: USA: Ely Copper Mine, Vershire, VT | collected 2017 | reverse complement strand
AATTCCCGGGAAAAAATTCCACGCGACAGTTGCAGATCTCGAAGACGCGGGTCGCCTGCTTCTCGATGAAGTAGCGTTCGTGCGAGATAAGTACATAGGCGAAGGGATACTGCAGCAGATACTGCTCCAGCCAGTTGCGGCTTTCCAGATCAAGGTGATTGGTGGGCTCGTCGAGCAGGAGAAGATTCGGCTTGGAGAGCAGCAGTTTGCCGAGCGCGATGCGCATCTGCCAGCCGCCGGAAAATTCCTCGGTGTAGCGCGTCCAGTCTTCCTTGCGGAAGCCGAGGCCGTCGAGCACGGCGCCCACCTGCGACTCCAGCGCGTAGCCATCTTTCACGCGAAACTCGGCCAGGATATGTTCGTAACGGTCGGCCACCTGCGCGTATTCCTCAGAGGCAGGGTCGATCTCGCCCATCTTGTGGGCCAGGTCTTCCATCTCCTGCTCCAAAGCGCGCAGGTTGGCGAAGACCGAGATGCATTCGTCGAAAAGCGATCGGCCGGAAAGCTGCAGGCCGTCTTGCGGCAGATAGCCGAAGGTTGTGTTCTTGGCGGAGACGATGCTGCCGTAATCGAGCGAGTCGATGCCGCACAGAATCTTGAGCAGGGTGGTCTTGCCGGTGCCGTTCGCGCCTACAACACCGACGCGCGCGTCGGGAGTGACGAGCCAGTCAAGATTTTCGAAGAGTAGTTTGGGGCCGAAGCGCTTGCCGGCGGAAGAGAGTTGGATCATGAGTCACGAATCACGAAAAGGAGGATTGCACGCATTAAATTAATTAGTTGTCATCACGAGGCCGTAGCTCCGACGGGTGACCCTCATTCCGCACAACATGCGTTATCGGTACCACCACAGCAGATCCCTCCTCGGGCTTAAGCCCTCGTCGTGATGACAATCTGCGGGTTCGCGACGGCCTGCGCTTCAACGAACTGCTTCCCGCTTCCCGTCAATTGTTTTTCTTTTGCCCCTTGATAATCCGCCCGTCGATGGGCTTGCGGCTGGCAAAGCCTTCGGCCACGCCGTGCCAGTGGGTGATCTTCTTCTCGCCCAGTTTCCAGCAGAGCAAGATCACTTCATCGCCGACCACGCAGGGAAAATCGAGCAGCCCGAGATCCAGGTCCTTCACCTGCACCCCGGTGGCGTCGATTTCGGCGACGGCGTCCTTGGCCTTCTGCAGCGCCTTCTCGCGCTCGGCCTTGCGTCGCGCTACCTGGACAATATTCACCAGGGTACCGCCGTTGACGAAGATGCGGTTGGCCAGCGCCTGTTGCTCGGCATCCACTTCGTCGATCAGCGACTTGGCCTGCATGGCGGAGCGCAAGAGCGACTCCAGTACCGGCAACAGCGCCTCGGCTTCCGTAACAGTGAAAGTACGTGACATATCAATGCTTCCCGTTTCCGGCAACTGGTCGTCGGCTCCGTCCACGGATTGCGCAGCTTGGAACGGGAGCGCACGCGCCTGCCGGCGCTCCCTGATCCGACGGCGGTGCTCCCGCACGTCGGACCAATACCGTGGCACCCGCCGCGAAAACTTTTCCCGAGGACGCTTGCGAATAATCACTGGATCTCTAACATTCTATCAAGTGCCATCCGCGCCCACCGCTTAATAGTGTCATTCACTCTGATCGGATTGACGATATTGCCGTCCACCAGGTTCTCCAGCGCCCAGCACAGGTGCTGCGGCGAGATGCGGAACATGGTCGTGCACAGGCAGCCCGATTCGTCCAACGTGACCACGTGCTTGTCGGGATTCTCCTTTGCCAGGCGATTGACCAGATGGATTTCCGTGCCGATGGCAAACGACGAGCCGGCCGGCGCTTGGTTGACCGCCTTGATGATGTAGTCGGTCGAGCCGATGCCATCCGCCTTCTGGCAGACTTCCCAACGGCACTCGGGATGCACGATGACCTGGATGCCTGGGTGGTTCGCACGCATTTTGTCGACATGCTCCGGCAGAAAACGCTGGTGCACGGAGCAATGTCCCTTCCACAGAATGACCTTGGCGTTGCGCAAGCGCTCGGCGGTCAATCCCCCCTGCAGCAGGTACGGATCCCAGACGACCATCTGGTCGAGCGGGATACCGCGGGCGAAGCCAGTATTGCGACCCAGATGCTGGTCGGGGAGGAAAAGAATCTTTTCGGTGCGGCTGAAGGCCCAGTCCATGGCGCCTTTAGCGTTGGATGAGGTGCAGACCAGCCCGCCTCGTTCGCCGCAAAAAGCCTTGATTGCGGCAGTGGAGTTGATATAGGTGATCGGCGTAATTCCGCGGCCCGCGTCGTCGGTGAGGCCGAGGTTCACGAACTGCTCCCAGGCGTCTTCCACCTGCCCAATCTCGGCCATATCGGCCATGGAGCAGCCGGCGTTGAGATCGGGAAGAATGACCGACTGGCCGGGACGAGCCAGAATATCGGCGCTTTCCGCCATGAAATGCACGCCGCAGAAGACGATGTAGTGGCCCTTGGCCCGCGCCGCCATCTGCGAGAGGCGGTAGGAATCGCCGCGATAATCGGCGAAGCGCACAACTTCGTCACGTTGATAGTGATGCCCAAGGATCACGCACTCGTCGCCCAGCTCTTCTTTGGCGGCGGCGATGCGTTCGTCCAGGGAGTGATCGGGGAGAACGAGATAATTTTCAAGCGAGCAAGCTGCTGCCGCTTGCGCAATCCGTGCTGTAGCCATCTTTCTGTCTCTGCCTTCAGTCCCGGCAGCGTTAGAAACACGCCCCGGAACGGGGATGTTGAAAGCTGACTCGCAGCTCCAGTAGACCCACTACGCTGCCCCAACCAGCACCGCTTTGGCGATTGTTGGATGGTTATGCGCCCGGCCCACGGGGATGTTGAAGCTGCCAGTTGACGCTTCTTTACTTTCACTTCATTCGATGACCTGGCGGCTGGGTTCGATACAAAAGCGAGAACCGCGCGCTTCCGCGGCGCGGTCCACCTGCCTCACTCTTCAGCATGATAGGCATCGAATTATTCATTGTTACGCGCTGATGAAGAATACGCAAGTCTACGCGCATGTGCTTGGTACTGTTTGTATATACAGCACCGTCGCGGAACTTTTTCAGCGGCCTCGTCGGCTCGCGAGCGTCGCCATCGCGTTTTCCAGAGCCGCGCCAGAACGGGACAGCAGCGCGGACAAATCTAGCCATCCCATGACTTCAGGATGTCCAGAATCGCTGCTTTCATTTCTGGCAATTCATCCTTTGCAGCATTCCAGATCAGCGAGTCGTCGATGCGGTGGTAAGCATGCCGCAACAGGTTACCCATGCCCCGGAAACCTTTCCAGTCGGGGCCGGGCACTATGGTTTCGGCTTCCGGTCCCAAGCGGACGGCAGCCTCGGCTATGACCTGCATCTGTCGCTCGACGGCGAACTTTGTCTTGAAATCCGCCTTGTAATGCTCGAAGTCGATACCCGTCAGGAAAGACTCGATATGATTAATGGCTTCTAGAATGTCGCGCAAATGGGTCGCAGCATCTCTAAAAGGCAAGGATGGCCTCACGTAGCGCCCGGGAGCGAACCGGTTCCCTCATCCACTCAGCGGAGGAAAGATCGACCGGCGCGCCTAGCAATTCGGAAAGGCGGATTTGGAGGCGTCCGACGCTGACGAGCGACATGTGCTTGGACTTATCTAATTCAACCAGCAGATCGATATCAGAATCACGCGACGCTTGGCCTCGCGACAGGGAGCCAAACAAACGCAGGTGCAGAATGCCCGCGGCTTTGAGTTCGCCCTCATGCCGACGCAACGTTTGGATCACGTAAGATCTGTCCACACGCGTATCCTGCCTCAACTCTACGCATTATTCAAGTGAACCACGGCCGATAGCCGAACGGTCGAGTTCGAAGAAGGCCGTGAGATTGACCCACGGCGAGACCAGGTTCCTTGTCCTTGCGCTGTGGCAAAGATCACAAGGAGGTCAGAAAACGGTACGGGAGATACACCGGCTCCCAAACATTGGCGCGGATTTGCGACTCTAACAAGGCTTCGTCCCGCGGATCGGCAACGCCCTCTTTCATCGCCTGAATTGCCGCCGCCTTGGCGATGGCGGACGAGACCGAGCGCAAGCGGGATACGGGCGGCAATAGTCTCCCTGACTCACCTCGCCGGGCGGGAGAAAGCTCAGCCAGGCATTTGGCCGCCGCCAGGAACATGCCGTCGGTTACGCGGCGGGCTTTTGCGGACAGGATGCCCAGGCCCATTCCGGGGAAAATGTAGGAGTTGTTCGTTTGATCGATGGGCACATAGCGGCCTTTCCGTTTCACGGGAGGGAACGGACTGCCGGTGCCGATGAGAGCGCGTCCCTCGGTCCAGATCATCAAGTCTGCCGGCGCGGCTTCGGCTCGCGATGTGGGATTGGAGAGCGGGAAGATGATGGGCCGTTCCACTCCGGCAGCCATGGCGCGAATCACTTCTTCGGTGAAGGTGCCGGCCTGGCCGGAGACGCCGATCAGCACGGTCGGCTTGGCATTGCTTACCACGTCGAGCAGGCCGATGTGGTCCGCCCGTTGGAGGCGCCAGTCTGCAATTGCCGAACGGGGTTGTACCCACGGCTGCTGAGCTGGTTGCAGCCCGGACATGCCTTCAACGAGCAGGCCATCCTTGTCTACCGCGTAGAAGCGGCGGCGCGCTTCCGTCTCATTCAACCCGTCTTCTTTCATCGCCGCAACCAAAAGCGAGGCGATGCCGGTGCCTGCCGATCCTGCTCCGAGAATCACGATGCGTTGTTCGGTGAGGGGCACGCCGGTCACGTTGATGGCGGCCAGCAGAGTTCCCACGGCTACCGCGCCGGTGCCCTGGATATCGTCGTTGAAGGTGCACAGCCGGTCGCGATAGCGTTCCAGCAACCGTCTTGCGTTGATACCGGCGAAGTCTTCCCACTGCAGCAGGACGTTAGGCCAGCGCTCGGTCACTGCTTGGATAAAGGCTTCCACGAAATCGTCGTACTCGGCGCCGCGCACGCGCGAATGCTCCCAGCCGATGTACACAGGGTCCCGCAGCCGCTCCTCATTGTCCGTGCCCACATCCAGCAGCACCGGAAGACATTGATGCGGCGAAATCCCGGCGCAGGCGGTGTAGAGCGCGAGCTTGCCAATGGGTATGCCCATGCCTCCGGCACCTTGATCGCCCAGGCCAAGAATGCGCTCGCCATCGCTGACCACGATCACGCGGACCTCATCGTAGCGATGGTGAGCGACGATCTCCCGAATACGGTGCTGGTCGGTATAGCTGAGAAACAGGCCGCGGGGCTTGCGCCAGATTTCACTGAAACGCTGGCAGCCTTCGCCGACCGTCGGCGTGTAGACCAGCGGCAGCATTTCCTCGATGTTGTTCACCAGCACAGCGTAGAAAAGAGTTTCGTTGGTGTCCTGCAGGTCACGCAGGTAGGCGTAGCGTCCGAAATCGGTCGAGCGGTGGCGCAGCGCGTTGAGCCGCCGCTCCGCCTGGTCTTCGAGCGTGCCAATATGCGGCGGCAACAACCCGTGAAGCGCGAAAGCACTACGCTCGCTCTCGGTGAAGGCGGTGCCCTTGTTCAGTAGCGGAAAGTTGATCAGGTCAAAACCAGAAAGCGTGGTCTCCAGAACTCCGTCGTCCGTGATTCGGTATTTCATTCCGTCTCCCCGCTGCGCAACACTATCTATTCTAAACAGCGCGGCGGCGGGCTGGATCGATGGGCACGAGCCGGCCCCCGAGCGGCCGGCTCAAGAACGTGCCGATCATGTTCACGGCGAAGAGCGTCACGGCGGTGAGTTCGAACACCGCGGAGACAGGAAGTATTTTCCACGCCCACGCGAATATGCCCTGATAAGCCAAGGCTTCGGAGCTGACGCGCAGCAGGCAACCGAACGACAGCAGCCCCAGGTTCAGGCCCATCAGCTTGGGACTGTAGAGCAGGCGCATGCCGCCGAACGCCGGCAGAACGCGTTGTCCAATGGCAAAGACCATCGTGGCGATGAAGCCAACCGTCAGAGCGTGTCGCGAGGCGCCCAGATGCCCTCGGAATGCTGCCCCAAAGCCGCCCAGACGCCCAGCGCGGCGGCGACAACCAGCCAGCCGTAGGCCAGCCGAACAAAATACGGAAACGAGCTGTGTACGCCTTGGGTCTTCGCCGGCTTGATCGGGGGCATCGCCAGCCTGAGCGCGATCCACGAGCCGACCGCCGCAGCCAGCAGCAGGAAGACTGTAACGCGAACGAGTCCCGCGAGCGCAAACAAAACTCCGGCTGCATTCATGGCCACCACCAACATCAGAGCGCGTGCCGATATCTCGCGCAGGCCAAGGAACGTCGGCAGCCAGCGCGCGCTGAATCCCCAGACGAACGGAACCATAAAGCCCCATGCCATGAGGACGAGGAAGCGAGCATCGAAGCTTGCTGCGAACGCAGGTGACGAGGCGTGCAGAGCGACGTTCACCGATTCCACGAGGTTGGCTATCAGGGTCGCGAGCCACCCCACCGTGCCTGCTATCACCACGTAGATCCAGCGATCCAGCTTCGGCGGAATTCCCTGTGCGCCGGGGGCCGGACGATGCGATGAAACCGTTCGGAAGAAGATCAGGAAGGCCAGCAGCTCCAACCCCGCCGAGAGCGGCACCGCGACCCGCCAGTGCCACTGGTAAACACCGCCGAACCATCGCAGGAGAACGCCGCTCGTCCACATCGCCCAACAGACCCACGCCTCCCACAGGGCAAAGGCCTGCGCCCGTCGCATCTTTGGAATGGAATAAAAACCGATGCCAAGTATGAAGCAGCCGATCCATCCGAAGACCTGGGCGTGTCCGTGGGCCTGAATCCAGGCTGGCGAGACTGCAGCCGGTTCTTTCGCGGCGCTGATCGACAGCAGGTTCCAGACGCCCAGGAACGTGCCGGGAAGCAGCATGAAGAACAGCCCGGTGCTGATGTAGGTCATCACCATCCGCGAGAGCGCTTTCTCCCGTTGCCTGGTGGTTTCGATCTGCTCAGCCGCAGGATCGCCTTCTTGGACCCGCAGTGGTTGTGTCGCCATAAATCCCCCACCTCATTTCTTACGCGGGCCAGGGGCGGCCTGCGATGACTGATGTCACAGGAAACCCACTATTCGCTATTCGTTTTTCGCCTAACGGGACGGGCACTTTTTAGCGAAAAGCGATTGGCGAAAGGTGAACAGCGATTTAGAGCAAAATCTCGTGCGCCGGAGAATTGCTTCGCCAGCCGTGACTTTAGTCATCGTCCCCGGTTAGTGGGCCGGGCAAAATTGCAAGCGATGATCCTTAGGAGGATGCCTGGAATGCCTTTTAAACGACTCTGGATTGCGCTGGGAATTGTCTTGATTGCTTCATTCGCGGTGTTGGGCGGCGTAGGATACAAGGGAATTAAGAGCGCCCCGCCCATTCCCACCAAGCTGGTTACCACCGATGGACAGGTCCTGTTCTCCGGTTCCACCGTGATGGACGGCCAGAATGTGTGGCAGTCTCTGGGTGGACAGGAGATCGGCACCGTCTTCGGGCATGGCGCTTACGTTGCCCCGGATTGGACGGGCGATTATCTGCACCGGGAATGTGTAATCATTCTCAATCGCTGGGCGCAGGAACAAGGCGCGGCCAGCTATGCGGCGCTTTCCGTAGAGCAGCAAGCCGCGCTGCGCGCTCGCCTGCAGCAGATGATGCGGCGCAACAACTATGATGCCGCGACTGGCGCCATCACCATTGAACCGGTTCAGGCCGCCGCTTACAAACAGCTTGCGACTTACTATGCCGGCGTTTTCCAGAGTGGCCGCAGCGAATACGCGATTCCACGCGGCGCGCTCACCGACGCCTCCAAGCAACAGCAGATGGCGGCGTTTTTCTGGTGGACGGCGTGGGTCGCATCCACCGATCGTCCGGGCCAAAGCATTACCTATACGCAGAACTGGCCGCATGAGGAGCTGGTGGGCAATCGTCCTACCGGCGACGCCGTTATCTGGAGCATCATCAGCGTTGTGTTGTTGCTGGCCGGCGTTGGCGCTCTGGTCTGGTATATCAGTTCGAAGCGTGAGGCTCCGGAAACCGACGGAACACCGCGGATCGATCCTCTTCTTGCCCTCAAGCCCACGCCTTCGCAGCGCGCCACCGTCAAGTACTTCCTGGTCGTCGTCGCGCTTTGGATCGTGCAAATGGCGTGCGGCGTGCTTACCGCTCACTACGCCGTAGAAGGCACTGGGTTCTATGGTATCCCGCTGGCGCGCTGGCTGCCGTACTCCATCACCCGCACCTGGCACTTGCAACTCGCCATCTTCTGGATTGCCACCTCCTGGCTGGCCACCGGGCTCTTCATCGCTCCCGCGGTGAGCGGCGTGGAACCTAAGGGACAGCGTCTCGGGGTCAACGTGTTGTTCGGCGCGCTGGTGCTGGTCGTAGCCGGCTCGCTGGCCGGCGAATGGCTGGGCATTCAGCAAAAGCTCGGCAACCTGTGGTTCTGGTTCGGCTCGCAGGGTTTTGAGTATCTCGATCTTGGCCGGCTTTGGCAGATACTGCTGTTCGGTGGCCTGGTCTTCTGGCTATGGCTGATGTATCGCGCCATCAAGCCCGCCCTGGCTCGCCGCGACGACAGTTTTCCCCTGCTGCTGATGTTTCTCGTCTCGGCAATCGCCATTCCTACTTTCTACGCCGCCGGCCTGATGTACGGCCAGCGCTCGCATCTGGTGACGGCGGAATACTGGCGCTGGTGGGTGGTTCACCTGTGGGTGGAAGGCTTCTTCGAAGTCTTCGCCACGGTGGTCATCGCCTTCCTCTTCACCCGGCTCAAGCTGCTATCGGTGAAGTCGGCCACGCGCGCGACTTTGTTCTCGACGGTGATCTTCCTCTCCGGGGGAATCATCGGCACCTTCCATCACCTGTACTTTACCGGGATGCCTACTTCCGTCCTGGCGCTGGGCTCGGTCTTCAGCGCTCTGGAAGTCGTGCCGCTGGTGCTGATCGGCCGCGAGGCGTGGGAGAACCTGCGGCTTACAAAGGCCAGCCGCAATGCGCCCTGGCTCGGCGCTTACAAGTGGCCGGTGTACTTTTTCGTGGCAGTCGCGTTCTGGAACTTCGTCGGAGCGGGGCTGTTCGGCTTCATGATCAACCCTCCTGTTTCGCTCTACTACGTGCAAGGGCTGAACACCACTCCGGTTCACGGACACGCGACGCTGTTCGGTGTCTATGGAATGCTCGGCCTTGGCCTCATGCTCTTTTGCCTGCGGGCGCTGAAGCCGGGCGTGGCCTGGAAAGAGAAGCCGGTCGCGGCGGCCTTCTGGCTGCTGAACCTCGGCCTGGCTGCCATGCTGTTTCTCAGCGTCCTGCCTGTCGGCCTGCTGCAAGCCTGGGCCTCGGTGGACGTCGGCATGTGGTACGCGCGCTCGGCGGAATTTCTCAATACTCCTTCGATGAGGGCGCTCAAATGGATGCGCGTTCCCGGCGACATCCTCTTCTCACTTGGCGCTCTGGTTCTGGGATATTTCGTGGTCGGGCTGGTGGCCGGATATTCCTATGACCGGTCGAGGTCCTTCGAAGCTTACGGAGAAGAAGCTGACCAAGAACCAGAACGGATACTTGAGCACGCCGCGGTAGGGGACTGACAACGCACACGGGCACGGCACAAGCAGCCGGGCCCATCGGAAGCCCACCCAAGCTTCGTTTGCCTGGGTGGGCTGTTTCTTTGGAGGTCGCGGCAAGAACAATTGCCGCTATTCGTCCAGAGATTGCAGCGGCCCGTCTTCTGTGTTCATCTAACTGCGCATGGCATTGGAGGAATATCAGCGCAAGCGCGACTTCTCGCAGACGCCGGAGCCGCCGCCGAAGGTCGGCAAGGGCGCGCGGCGTCGCTTCGTGGTGCAGATGCACCGCGCCTCGCGCCTGCATTATGACTTCCGCCTGGAGATGGACGGCGTGCTGAAGTCGTGGGCCGTTCCCAAGGGGCCGTCGCTCGATCCCGCCGACAAACGGCTGGCCATGCAGGTGGAAGATCATCCGGTTTCCTACTTCGACTTCGAGGGCGTGATTCCTCCGGGCAACTACGGCGCGGGCACGGTGATGGTTTGGGACGTGGGCACATGGGAGCCGCAGGGCGACGCTGCGGAGATGCTGCGCAAAGGCGACCTGAAGTTCCGGCTGCAGGGCAAGAAGCTGAAGGGTGACTTCGCATTGATCCATATGAAGGCGCGCCGGCCCGGGAGCAAGGGAACGGAATGGCTGCTGATCAAGCACCGCGACGCCTACGATCAGCCGGGCTACGATATCGAGCAGTACAGTCATTCCGTCCTGACCAAGCGATCACTGCAGGAGATTGCCAGCGATGAAGGTTCAGCCGAGTGGACCAGCGGCAAGAATGCCACGAGGCATGGGGCGTCGAGCAAGGATGACTGGCTGGCAGAGTCCATCGCCAAGGCTGACGCCAAGAAGAAGACCCGGGTAAGCAAGAGAAACTTGGGCGAGGCGATAGCCAAGCCATCTGCAGAGACAAATCCCACGCAAACAAGAGCTTCGAGGGCGCGCACGAGCGCTGGCAAGGTCTCCCCTGCTGCCGGGGTAAAAAAAAAGGCCAAAGTAACGCCAGGGGACTAAGCCTGAATGCGTCGCATGTCGGACGTAAATCGCCGATGCCGCGTACCGTGCGTCCCATGCTTGCGATTTCCGTCGAAAAGCCTTTCGATGATGACGATTGGCTCTATGAGATCAAGTGGGACGGATATCGCGCGGTGGCTTTCCTCGACGGCAAGTCGGTCCGGCTCGTCTCGCGCAATCAAAACGACCTGACCGCGGCCTATCCCGAGCTGCACGAGATTCCGCTTTATATCCAAGCGCGCACGGCCGTGCTGGACGGCGAGATTGTCGCCCTCGACGAGGAGGGCCGCTCGTCCTTCAGCCTGATGCAACAGCGCACCGGAGCCGGCGAAGGCCGACGCATTCGCCGCACCCGCGATGACATTCCCGTTGTCTACTACGTCTTCGATCTGCTTTACCTAGATGGCTACGACCTGATGCAGGTTGAACTAAAAGAACGTAAGCAAGTGCTGGCCTCGATCCTTCTGCCCAACGATGTGGTCCGCTATTCCGAGCACTGGGTTGGGCGAGGCACAGCTCTGTTTGAAGCCGCGAGGCAACGGGGTCTCGAAGGCATTCTTGCCAAACTGCGGCGCGGCCATTATCAGCAGAAGCGCAGCCGCGAGTGGCTGAAGATTAAGGTGGTCCAGCAGCAGGAGTGCGTCATCGGTGGCTACACCGAGCCGCGCGGCGCGCGCGAGAACTTCGGCTCTCTGGTGTTGGGACTCTACGACGACCAGGGCAGACTGATTCCAGTTGGCCAGGCGGGCAGCGGCTTCACGGAAGATATTCACGCGCAGATGTGGAAGCGGTTACAGCCGCTCAAAACCAGCCGAAATCCCTTCTTCGGCAAAGTAGAAAGCGACCGGCGCGTGTATTACGTGAAACCCGAACTGGTAGCTGAAATTCGCTTCACCGAGTGGACCCACGAGGGCCAGAGCGGCGCTATCAAAATGCGCGCCCCTGTCTTCCAAGGGCTGCGCTTCGATAAAAAGCCAAGCGAGTGCAGGTTTGAGCAGATGGCCAGCACAAGGACAGAATTGGGGAAGGCGGGGATCTAAAAATTCGCCCGAAATGGACTTCTTCAATCCGGCGTTGCAAGCGACTCTGGACTATTGTGAAAAGGATCGATGACGATTACCCCGTCCAGGTTTTGGCCCGCTTGCAGGTCTTCGGTAAGCAAATACCGACAGGAGGCCGCTTTAGCCGCGGCGACAATCAGCGCATCCCAAAAGGAAAAATGGTAACGTTCCTGAACCTTCCAGGCCCGCTCAAGCAGGGCACCGTCAACTGCTACCGGCTGCCATGTGAGCAGATCGCGCACCTCAGATCGAGCTGCATTGGCCGCCGCCGGCCACTTCCGGCAGACCTTGACGTAAAACTCTTGTAGCACCTGAAAGCTAATCCGGCCGGCGCGGTTCCTCCACAGCTCCGCTCGCCAAATTCTGGCTGTTTGTTGTTTCTTCGGGTTGCCGGCGTCAAGAGCGTAAAGGAGAACATTGGTATCAACGAAGACGGGAGCGATCATGAGCCTCCTGGCGTGACAGATACTGACCGTCCGTCTTCAAAAAAGGCTTGCGCGCCAATGCTCGGCGCATGGCTCGCTCATAATCGTCCCTTTCAATCATGCGCTCTTTCAGGACTTGCCCAAGAAGGCGGGAGACGCTGGTTTCCTTTCGCGCCGCTTCCATCCGCGCCCAGCGGGCAACCTCTTCCTCGAGGGTCACGGTCACATTTCTCAGCTTGGCCATAACACGGATTTAGTGTAACACGAACTTCGTGTCTCCGCAGAACGGACGTGACAACTACTTTATCTCTTTCACCGGCAGCAGTGAGCCATACTCATGTCCGCTACTGTCCACGGCGCGGGCGATGATGGAATCGAATCCCTCGCGCAGTTCGGGGTACTTGGCGACGATCGCCTTGATCACCGCCATATTGTCCTGGAAAGCCACTGCCGAATCCGCCGCCTGGGGATTGTCATAGCGAATACGCAGGTCCAGCTTATTGTCCACCGGCACGGCCGTAATCTCCGTCAACTTAAATACCTTGCCGTTGGCTGGGAGGCTCAGCGGAGACGCGGCGCTAGGCAGATCGCCGGGGCGCGCGCTCTGCATCTCGCTGGATATCTGGTCGAGTTGCGGCGTGCTCATGAAACTCACCGGCGCCGTCAGGTCCCACGCTGTCAGATAGTAGAACCAGGCGTTGTGCAACTGTCCCTTTGCTTTAAACGCTTGCGCCTGCGTGAGGTACCACTGGCCATTGTGGCCGCCGATCTCGTCCAGACGGGGGTAATATCCCGCCAGTTTCCACGCGCCGCCGACCTCTTGTAATACCAGCGATAAGGTGATGGGAGTCTTGCCCGGGACGTCCTGGATGACAATGGCGTAGCGACCGGGCGGCAGATTGGGGATGAAAAATGCCTGGTGCTGCGGCGAGTTGTAAACGCCGCAATAAAACTCGGCGCGCGGCAAGGTCGTCTTGGATTGCGAAGCGTCCAGCAGATACGTGCCCGCGATGTTGGGCGTGCCTTCCGCGAAGTATTGCTTGTTGGTGACCACGGCCTGCTCGATGGCGCCGAAGTCGCCTTTGATCTGTGGAATGGCGTTGGCTTCGAGCCCGGCCACGTCGCCATTCTTCGACATGTTCAGATACTGCTTCGCGGCGTTGTCGATGGCGGTCGCGGTGGCAGCGTCGATGTCGCTGCCCGAGGTGCAAACCTGTCCCGGCAAGGCGCGCGACGCCGCCAACACGACTACCAATAAAATTCCCAGGCGAAAGAGAGAGCGATGCGGCTGGAGAGAAAACTGTAATCTTCGAATCATGGCGCTACCCGGAAATGGGATCGTTTCCGAATGAATTATAAGATGCCGGTTGGCGACGCGGCAGACACCCGGCTCCGGCAGCCCTCATCCCACCGGGAGAGGAAACCCAGGCAAGGCCGCCCTCACAGTTTAGAATAGAAACCATCGGTGTGTTTCGCCGTCCAACCTTTTATGCTACGCCTCGGGAGAACTATCGGGTGCGCGCTTTTGGCCGTGGTAGGGCTTGCGGTGTGCGGTCAGCAGACGGGTGCGCAGGCGACAACTCCATCGGCGACGCCAGCTTCGCAGCGTAGCGCCACCGCAAAGGCGCAGTCTTCCAAGGCGCAGTCGCCCAAAGTGCACACCCATCCAGCGCACCACCACAAGAAAGCGGCTGCAGTGCCGGCTGCGGCTCCTGCGCCGCCGGCGCCGCCTCCCACGCTGGAGCAGACACCTCCTACGCTTCCCGAAGTCAGCTTCCAGAACGGTGAGCTGACCATCGACGCTCCGAACTCAACTCTGGCGCAGGTGCTGCACGCTGTGCAGGTGCGCACCGGGGCGTCCGTTGACATTCCACCTGGAGAGGGAGATGAGCGGGTTGTGGCCAAGCTCGGACCGGGGCCGCCAAGCAACGTACTGAATAGCCTGCTCAATGGGTCGAAGTTCGACTACCTCATCCTCGGCGTGGCTGATGATCCGGGCGCGGTACAGAAGGTGATCTTGACGGTGCGGCAGAAGGGCCCGGCAACCACAGCGGAGAGCAATCCGCCGCAACCTGCACCCGAAGAACCGCCGCAGCCGGAGCCAACGGAGAATGAGTATGAGAATCCCTACCAACCCCCAGCCACGAGCGGTTTCCGTCGTCCGGTCATGCCGGGGCAAATGCCGGGAGGCTACCCAAATGGACAACAGCAATCCGGGGCTAAGACGCCGCAGCAGATAATGCAGCAGTTGCAGCAGATGCAACAGCAACAACAGCAATATGAGCAGCAATTGAATCCCGCCAACCGGCCCGCCAACACATCCCAGCCCCAAGATTAAGGCGCGGGATTCAGGGCGCCAGCTCGCGCAAAGACTCCGTGTAAGGCTCGCGTGCTACCCCACGCTCGGTGATGATCCCCGCTACGTATTCATGCGGAGTCACGTCAAACGCCGGATTCTCCACCTCGACGCCGTCGGGAGCGATTTGCTTTCCGGCCAGGTGTGTCACTTCCCGCGGCGAACGCTGCTCGATGGGAATCCCGCTGCCATCGGGAGTGTTGAAATCGACCGTGGAAAAAGGCGCGGCGACGTAGAAAGGGATACCGTGCGCCCTTGCCAGGACCGCCACCGAGTAGGTGCCGATCTTATTGGCGACATCGCCATTGGCGGCAATGCGGTCAGCTCCCACGACAACGGATTTGATCTTTCCCTGCCGCATGATGGCGCCCGCCATGTTGTCGGAGATGACGGTGGTGGGAATGCCGTCCTTCATCAGCTCCCACGCTGTCAGGCGTGAGCCTTGCAAGAACGGGCGAGTCTCGTCGGCAAACACGTGCAGCTTCTTGCCGGAAGCGACGGCCGCGCGAATCACGCCCAGCGCGGTGCCATAGCCGCAAGTGGCCAGCGCGCCGGCGTTGCAGTGGGTCAAGACGCCGCCACTCGCGGGCAGCAGCACGGCTCCATATTTGCCCATAACTTCATTGGCCGCAATGTCCTCCGCCAGCATGCGCTGTGCTTCCGCAATCAGCACCTGCTGGATATTGGCCACCGGTTGGTCGCAGACCTGCTCGAATTTTTCCTTCATGCGGCGAATCGCCCAGAAGAGATTGACGGCGGTGGGACGGGTCTGGGCCAGAGCATCGCAAACGCGATCAAGGTCGCGCTTCAGTTCGGCCTGGTCCTTCGGGGTCGCATCGCGCACGCCCAGCGCGATCCCCATCGCCGTCGCCACGCCGATGGCCGGAGCGCCGCGCACAATCATGTTGCGGATCGCGTCGGCAACTTCTTCGTAGCTCTTGCAGGTGACGTAGGTTTCTTCGGTGGGCAGCTTCGTCTGGTCGATGAGGCGAACGCCGTTATGAGTCCATTCCAGAGTCTTGATCATGAGAATCAGTAGTCAGTAGCCAGTCAGTTGAAATTGCCGGTCTCTACCGGCAACTGACTACTGGCAACTGTAGATTTCACGTGGGCCGAACGCACATCATTCGTAGTGAACAGCGCGACAAATGGCGCCGGAGCTGCGGCCCGCTCCACGTTGGCGCGGCCACCGGCCTCCTGGCGGTCCACCAGGCACATTACGCCGGCAATCTCAAATCCATACTCGCGGGCGGCTTCGATGGCCTGGACGGTCGAGGCGCCGGTGGTGCAAACGTCATCGACAATCACCACGCGCGCCGGCTTGTCGCGAAAGCCCTCAATGCGTTGGGCCGTGCCGTGCGTTTTCTCAGCCTTGCGTACCAGGAATCCGTGAATCGGCTTTCCATGCCCATGTTGCGCGCTCAGAACTGAAGTCGCTACCACGACTGGATCGGCACCCAAGGTCAGACCGCCAATCGCGTCGGGCCGCCAGCCACGGCGCTCAATTTCGTCGAGCACCGCCTGCCCGGTGAGAAGCGCACCGCGGGCGTCCAACGTGGTCAAGCGACAATCAATGTAGTAATCGCTAACGCCGCCGCTGGAGAGCTTGAACTCGCCCAGGCGGAACGACTTCTCCGCCAGCATGGCCAGGAGCTGTTCGCGCGCACTTGCCGCCATGACTTGACGATATCACGAGCCGCTCGTGGCGAGGTGGGCCGCCACTCTTAGCCCAGATGAACTAAGGCCCTGTTGCTGCGGTGCTAAGACAATTTTCTCCAGTGTTTTCGGGGCGATTCGGCCCATAGAAGCGCGTTCGGCCAATATAATCAAGTCTACTCACAAGTTCACACTGGCCGCCCTCGTCCAAATCCCTGAGAAATACGGAGTTTGTTGGCATGCAATTTTGTTTGTCCTCCAGCACCAATCGTTCTTCTTTTACTTTCCGGCGGTCTCATTATCCGTGGTCACCCGCTCTTGTGCTTGCATTGCTCGTTGCCCTCACCGGCTGTGGCAACAATCCCTCTGCTCCATTACAATCGCAATCCCCCTCAGCCCCCCCAGGCACAAGCTCCCCATCGTCCGGTTCTTCCTCGCAATCGCCCTCTTCGCCGCCGGCTTCTCCACCCTCTTCGTCAAACGGTTCCTCTTCCGGCGGCTCGTCGGGCAATCCTTCTTCTAACGACCCTTCTGCTCCGCCCGGCGTCCCACCGGGGGCGCAGGCGATGACTGCAATCCAGAGCCTCCCCAGCTGGCAGTGGTGCACTGCTGAACTCGATGGGCATCCTTGTGCCAGCGGTTTGGGCAACGCCACCTCCAGCATGACGCAAAATCAGCAAACCCCGTCCCTCAGCGGCAACTCTTCGGTATTCGCCCTCGGCGGGCCCACCCAGTACTCCAACGCGCTCTGGTGGAGGTCCTTCGGGCCCAACAACCCGCCCACACATTTCGTTTACGACCTGTACTTTTATCTGCAAGATCCTACCGGGCCAGAGGCCTTGGAGTTCGACGTGAATCAGAGCTTCGGCGGGACACGCTACACCTGGGGCAGCGAATGTAGCTATCGTTACACCGGGTACTGGGACATCTGGAATCCCGAGACCCTGCACTGGGACACAACCTCGGTGCCTTGCCCGGTAGTGTCGGCCAATCAGTGGCATCACCTTACCTGGCAACTCGAGCGCGTCAACGGGCAGGTTCACTACATCAGCATCACCCTCGATGGCAACGTCAGCATGGTTGACAAGTACTACAATCCGCAACAGGGCTGGAACGGCAACGACGTCAACGTTGCTTTTCAGATGGACGGCGACTATCGGCAAGACCCATACTCCGTCTGGCTGGACAATGTCAGCTTGTATGCGTGGTAACGGCTTGACCGATTCTCATACTGTGACCGGGTCCACCCGCAGTTTTTGCTTCAAATCGGCGGCGATCAACTGCCCGTGGAAGCGGCCGTTCTCGATGAAGATCTCGCTGGTCTTCATGCCGGCGACAATCACGCCCGCGAGATAAATTCCCGGCACATTGCTCTCTAGCGTCTGCTGGTCGACCGCCGGGCGCTTGTCGGCCTCGCCGCTTAGCTTGATCCCGAGCGAGCCAAGAAATTCGAAATCGGGATGATAGCCGGTCAGCGCGAAAACATAATCGTTCGGCAGCGTTACTTCGCCGGCGGGTGTGTCGAGAACGACGTGCTCCAGCGTGATCTCGCGCACGCGCGCATTGAAGTAGGCGTTCACCTGCCCGGCCTTGATGCGGTTCTCGATATCGGGCTTGATCCAGTACTTTACCGACGGGCTGATCCCCGGCCCGCGATGCACCAGCGTCACCTTCGCTCCGTGCCGCCACAACTCCAGCGCCGCAATCGCGGCGGAATTCTTGCCCCCGATTACCAGCACGTTCAGTCCAAAGAAGGGATGCGGCTCGCGGTAATAGTGCATCACCTTGGGCAAATCCTCGCCCGGAATGTTCATGTAGTTCGGCCGATCATAATAGCCAGTGGCCAGGATCAGCTTACGGGCGTGATATTCGCGATTGTGGCCGTGCAGGCTGGTGGTGTGGACGGTGAAATTGTTGTCGCTGCCCTCGATCCTTTCCACCGGCTCGTACTGCCGCACGTCGAGATGGTAAAACTCGGCGGCCTTGCGGTAGTACTCCAGCGCCTCCTGCCGCGTCGGCTTCTGGTTGGGGCTGGAGAACGGGATATCGCCAATTTCCAGCAGCTCCGGCGTGGTGAAGAAGGTCATGTTGCTGGGATAGTGGAAGAGCGAATTGACCAGGCAGCCCTTATCGATGTTGACGACGTTCAGCCCGGCGCGCTTGGCGTCGATGCCGCAGGCCAGCCCTGTCGGCCCTGCGCCGATCACCACCACGTCAAAGGAGAAACTCTCGGTAACTTCGCGATCCATACTCACAGGATATCCCAGGCGCCCTACCCCAACCTGCCCTCTTGGCTCTTGGCCTTTAGCTTTTCGCTCTTAGCAAAACCGTGCAATGTGATAGCTAAAAGCATAAGAGCTAAAAGCTAGGAGCTGACGTAAGTGCAAGCGCCTGACGGCGGATTGCTGATACAATGAATCCTCCGCCAGACAATTCAGCGGCGACGCGCCCCCTAGAACGGACCGCAACCTTTGACCCAGCAGATCGAACCTCGCACCATCACTTATGCCGACTCCGGGGTCGATATCGACCTGGCCAACCGCACCAAGCAGCGCATCAAGTATCTCGCCCATAAAACCTTTACCCGCAGCGTGCTAAGCGAAATCGGCGGTTTCGGCGGGCTGTTCTCCATCGACAAACGAAAGTACTCGGATCCCGTGCTGGTCTCGAGCGTGGACGGCGTCGGCACCAAGCTGAAGATTGCCTTTGAGATGAACCTGCACCATACCATCGGCGGCGACCTGGTCAATCATTGCGTGAACGACATCGCGGTGCAGGGCGCCGCGCCGGCGTTCTTCATGGATTACTTTGCCACCGGCAAGCTGCAGCCGGAGGTTGCGGAGAAGGTGATCGCCGGCATCGCCGAGGCATGCAAACACAACGGCTGCGCTCTGATTGGCGGCGAGACCGCCGAGATGCCAGGCTTTTACACCGAAGGTGAATACGACCTGGCGGGCTTCATCCTTGGTATCGTAAACCGCGACAAGATCATTACCGGCAAGGCGGTTGAGCCCGGCGACGTTCTGGTGGGCCTGACTTCGACCGGCCTGCACACCAATGGCTACTCGCTGGCCCGTAAGCTCTTCTTTGAGACCGCGAGCCACACGCCCGATTCCTACGTCAACGAAATCAAGGGCAAAGTCGGCACCGAGCTGATGAAACCGCATCGCAGCTACTGGCCGATCCTGCGCCGCATGATCGAAGCCGATGTTGTTTCAGCCATGGCGCACATTACCGGCGGCGGCATCACCGAGAACCTGCCGCGTGTATTGCCCAAAGGCTGCGGCGCCATCGTCGAGATCAACTCCTGGCCGGTGCTGCCCATCTTTGAGCATCTGCAAAAAATTGGCAATGTCCCGCAAGACGAAATGCTGCGCACCTTCAACATGGGCATTGGCATGATTCTGGTTGTGCCGGCCAACAAGTTCAAGAGGGCGCAGGGCATTCTGGATCGCTGCGGAGAAAAGGGTTACACCATTGGGCGGATCGTGAAGGGCGAAAAGCGGGTGACGTACTCGTAGGCACCCCCCCGGAGCTAGCGTCCAAAAGAACACCGCGGAGCCAGGGCGCGAAAACGGCGCTAGTGTCCTGAGTTGCAAGTCGGTTGACAAAAATGGGCGAGAGCTGCCAGGATCTCGTCCGCAGTTTTGGTCCTAGCCGCAGTTGATTGTGTTACAGATTCCTTCTGGATGGGCTGCCTGATCGGTATTTCCAGCCGCGCTGTGCTTCGCGGCGAAACATAAAATCATGAGGCCGGAGGGCTCCCCCTTTTAAGCTCGCCGGCCCCTGGTCAGCTACCAGGCGGGTAACTGAACTTTGCTCGTGCAGCGCGCCCGCTCCGCGGCTGCGTACTGCCCAGGCTGACCTTCCTGCCTGGCCAGCCTAGCTATAGCTGACTTGCGTTCTAAGTTAAAGGTAATACGCCGCTTTTCCATCTGCTACTGGCCTGTGGCCGCAATTCAGGACAGGTTACCGCGCCTGTACTACCCCTGTTCGCAGGGGCAGTTACCTGGACCTTGCCCCAGTGGTTTCGGTTGGCTCAACTTCAGTCCAGGTATGATTTCCACGCGGATGGAATCTTGGGGAAAGGTGAGACAGCCAAATGTGGGCGGCGACCGATTTTGAGTTCAAATATCGCTTCTGGATTTTTGGCGTAATCTTCTGGGCCAGTTTCGCCAGCTACTCGCTCGACCACAAGAACATCGTCCAGTGGCTGCTGGAATGGAATCCGGCGCGCCACGGCGGAGCGCCGCCCGATTGGCAGTTCCACCTGACGTTTGCTTTTGCCGCATTGCTTTGCCTTGCCAACGCGGCGCTGCGCACCTGGGGAACGGCCTATCTGAATGCCGCGGTCATGGTCGATGGCCAAGTACACACTTCGCGTCTGCTCGCCGCTGGGCCGTATCGCTACGTCCGCAATCCGCTGTATCTCGGGAATGTGCTGCTCGCTCTCGGCGTCGGCCTTATGACCAGCCGCCTGGGCTTTGCGATTTTAGTGTGCGGGATGATTATCTACATCTACCGACTGATTGCGCGCGAAGAGGCAGGCATTCTGGCGAGCCAGGGCGAAAGCTTTCGCGCCTATTGCGCCGCTGTTCCACGGCTGTTGCCGGCATTGCGCCCTAGAATGCCGCCCGCCGGTGCAAAGCCAAATTGGAAAGACGGCTTTTTGGGCGAGGCTTTTATCTGGGTGATGGTGGTTGCCATTGCCGGCTTTGCCGTGAGTCTGAATCTCACCATCTTCTGGATTGCCCTAGTGTCGGCTTTTGTGGTCTACGGTATCTGCTACGCGGTGATTCGCAAGAGCGGGGGAAAACCTGCGGCAGACAGGCAGCCTTCCAGCGCAGAACATTCGCGGGAACAGACCGGAGCTGGCGACTTGCATCGCTAGAGCGTTTCAGCAACCGCTAAAGCCACTCCTCCCTTACAAACCGGTTGTTGGATCGCCTGGAAGACTTCTCCTGTTCGTAACAATTGGAAATGTCCGCTTTTCGTAGGGCGTGATGGCCAGATACCGGTCGCGTTTTCTAGTTGTCATCACGAGCGCCCTGGTTTTGGGCGAGGTTCCTCAGCGGCTAAAGCCGGAGAGATTTGTGGGCCGCTTGCGGCACGGCTGAAGCCATGCCCTTTCAAAGCAAATTCCGGGTCACACTACCTCCTAAACAGATCTAGCGCACCGGAGTTACCGCGTTGGGGAGCACTTTGGTGAGCCGCCACGGCTGAGGCTTGGGCATTCCCGGTGGCATGGACATGGCTACCATTTTGACTTCGGCAATGTCGGCACCGAGCAGTCGCATCAGATAGCGGTCTGTCTGCTGCGTTCCGGGATCCTTCACGGTCAGCAAAAGGCCGTCGCCATTAATCACCGCAGTCTCGACCGTTCCCGTCACCAGCTTAGGGCCCACGCTCTTGACGTAACCCGCATCATTGAACTTGATGTCGTCCTGGTGCTGCACGGTACCGGCAAGTGCGTTCCCTTGCTGCGTCAGCCGGATCGTCAGCCAGGCGTGTCCCTGCAAGCTTGCAATCCAGGCCCCGGCGTACCCGGCCAACGGAGATTTCCGGGCCGGAGCATTTTGCAACCCCGGGGTCATAGAAGTTTGCGCGACCCCGATCGCCGTTAGCGCCACAACGAAAGCTGCAACCGAAACGAATCGCCGCATGTGATTTCTCCTGTCTTCTGCTTGCGAATTGTACTCCAGCATCACTGGTTGCGAGCGTTAGATAGAGTCAACGGGCGCACAAGAAAATGAGAGGGAAGACACGGTCGTGCGGGCGAGGACTCGTCTTGTCTCAGAAGCAAGATCGGAATAGAGCTTTGCTTCGCCGCGACGATTCCCCGGACGATTTCCCAAAAGCTGAAGCGCAAGCGCGGACTTCGCCACCATGGCGATGCGCCCGCACACACAACTAGCCGGAAGATCAGGATGGTTTGAAATTCCGACCACGGGCCAACGGCTGCAAGATCATCTGACCGGCGAAGCGGCGCACATCGGCCACGACAAGGGACGATGCTTGGAATTGCGCCGCTCCGCCTGATCACGCCCAGCTCATGCCACCGCATGGGCCACGCGCGCCGAGGAGAACTCCATCACCTCCGGCTTCACCAACTGGTGGAAGTCCCGGTAGGCCATTTTGATCAACTCATAGTGTGAGCCGGCGTTGAAGGCAATTTCCCGGTCCTCGGTCAGGGTCTGGTCCACATAAACCGGGATCCCGTACAAGTTGCCGAAGGGAGGCATGGCTCCCGTCTCGCAATCGGGAAAGTGCTGCTTGAACTCGCGTTCGGTGGCCAGCTCCGCCACCTGGACTCCGGTGGCGCGGCGCAGTGCCTCCAGGTCAACCTGGTAGGACGCCGGGAGCACGGCCATGGCTAAATTGTCGTCCAGTTTCACGATGACCGTCTTCGCCAACTCCCGGCCCGAGATGTGCGAGATGGCTGCAATGCCCTGCGCGGTGTAAGCCTTAGAGTGAGAGACAGCGACGTACTTCGTGCCATGAGCATCGAGGAATGCTTTGACTTTGGAAAGCGGCATAACGGCCTCCTGACGAGGTTGTGACAGGATTGCCCCGCGGCCTCTCAACGAAAATCGCGAAACGCACGCACTTGCGTCACCTCCCGGTCGCTGGAGACATTTCTTGCCAAGTTATATTTCTGGGTTCCGCGTGGCTCGCGGATTTCTCGAAGAGAGTAGTACGCATCGGGCTACCTCCTTGCGGTCAGGCAACCTCGTTGTAGCCAGTGTAGCTGGCCCAAAAGCGAGCGCAAGCACATACGTCACAGGTATGTTGTGACGCGAAATTCTCGGATTCTCATGAAAGACCTGGCTATGGGAAGGTCAGGGGGTCGACTGCCGCACGCGCTCCAGGTTGACGCCCTGGCCGGGAGGCTCGGTCTTGCCGCTCCGCTCCAGCGAATCCATGGTTGCCAGCACCATGTTGACGACGTGCTCGATGCCATGGTCGGAGTTCAGCATCAGGTGGTAGAGGCGGCGGCACGGCCATTCCGCATTGAAGTACTTGCGCACAAAGGCAGCCCGCTCCTTGTCGATGGTGTCCACCATCTCGGTCGCCTCCTTCTCGCTCATCTTCAGCTTGAGCAGGCGGCGGATCTTTTTTTCATGTGAGCCGTAGACAAAGACATGAAACGCATCCTGCCGGTTTCGCAGGATGTAGGGCGCGCCGCGTCCCACGATGACGCACTCGCCTTGCTGGGCTTTCTTCTCGATCACGCGTTGGGCGTGGGCCACCAGCTCGTCGGCGTCGAAGATGTGTTCGTCGGAGATAGGCAGCGAGCGCTCGTAGCTGCCGCGCCAGAAGACTTTGGCCAGCCTGTGAAGCAACGGGTCGCATTTTTCCTCGTGGCGCGCTACGGCGAGTTCGTCCACCGCCGCCTCCTTCGCAATCTCACAGGTCAGTTGCTGGTCGAGCAACTGCCAGCCCTTGCGCCGCGCCAACTCGGCGGCGACCAGGCTGCCGCCCGCGCCATACTCACGTTCGATGGTGATGATCCGGAACACTGCCTGCCTCCAGCGCCCTGCCCAGAGCAGTACTCTATCTATTTATACGGGATGGGCGCCACTGCGGGAACCGTTGCCCAGCCTGGATCCCTCAAAATCCCATGATGTTATATCCGCAATCGACGTAAATCGTTTCGCCGGTAATGCCACTGGAGGCGTCGCCGGCAAGAAAAACTGCTGTGTCGGCGACCTCTTTCACGTCCACATTGCGTTTCAGCGGAGAGCGTTCCGGCTGCTCTTTCAGCATGTCGCCGAAGCCCGAAATTCCGCGCGCCGCCAGCGTCTTGATGGGCCCGGCGGAGATGGCGTTCACGCGGATATTATCCTTGCCTAAGTCGTAAGCTAAATAGCGGACGCTGGCTTCCAGCGCCGCCTTGGCTACGCCCATCAGATTGTACTTGGGGACTACCTTCTCCGCGCCATAATACGTCATGGTAATGATGCTGCCGCCTTGAGCCATGAGCGGCCGCGCGGCGCGAGCCAGCGCCACCAGCGAATAAACACTAACGTCGAGCGCGATACCAAAGCCCTCGCGGCTGGTGTCCACAAAGTCGCCTTTCAGGTCTTCGGCGGGAGCGAAGGCGATGCTATGCACCAGCGCATCCAGCTTGCCGTAGCGTTCCTTTAGCTGCGCGAAGAGCTGCGTGATTTCCTCGTCGTGCGAGACGTCGCACTGGAAGGCCTGCGAGTTGGGCAGCGCCTGGATCAGCTCGGACGCTTCCTGCTTCAGTCGCTCGTTCTGATAAGTGATGGCGAGCTGCGCGCCGGCCTGCTGCATCTGCTGCGCGATGGACCAGGCGATGCTGCGCTTGTTGGCAACGCCGAACACTACTACCGTTCGCCCTTGCAACCCATTCGACACTTTCTTCTTCCTCCGTGGTCAAACGATTGAGGATATCAGCGGGGACGCAGAAATGTCTCGCTGGAGCCTGCCGGGGTTGTCTGGGGGCGACGATTAATTTTGCTTCCCGGCGCCGTATTTCTGCTTCCTATATATGGCCCTTGGGGATATACTCGGCTCCATTCTCGCTTCCGGACGAGCCCGCCTGTGGCAGCTATGCCGAGAGGGGCTGCAATACCGGCCGGATCGCGGGGAAGGGGTCGAGTTATAACTCAGGTTAGGTAAAGAGTGGAAGATCGGGTCTCCGGACACGAGTCCTGGCCTTTGGACTTTCCGGGGTGATAGCACAGGGGGAATCGCCCTTTCGGGCGAGGCATTGCGTCCTTCAGTCAACAGCCAGGTTCGCGACGAGCGGCGACTTTGCCCTCCTCGGCGCGACGACAGGGGGTACCATGGCGAGCATTCGCGACCTCATTAACAATCGCACCATTCACTACGTCCAGCCCAATCAGACGGTCTTTGAAGCCGCCGGGTATATGGCGGACCGCAACGTCGGCGCCGCGCCCGTGCTGGACGGCACCAGGCTGGTCGGCATTTTCTCTGAGCGTGACATCATGCGCCGCGTGGTTCGGGAGGGACGCGATCCGCTGACCACCCGAATCAGCGAGGTGATGAGTACAGACCTGCGCACTGTCGAGCCCACCGCCAGCTCCGAAGAAGCCATGTGCGTGATGCAGAGCCACGGCGTGCGCCATCTGCCGGTTTGTGAAGGCCGCACGCTGGTGGGCTTCTTGTCGCTGCGCGACCTGTTGCGCTGCCATCTCGACGAAAAGTCGGGCGAGGCGGAGGTGATGCGCGCCTATATTCAGGCATCGTAAGCTGGGCGCTCTCCTGCACGCGGGCAGGTTCGCGACCAATTTCCGGTGCTAAACTGCGCTTGTGGGGAAATGAGTCTGCCGCAAGTCATCGACGATCTGCGCACCATCGCCGGGCGCGATGCGGTGCTCGACCGGCCTGAAGACCTCATGCTGTACGAGTACGACGGCGGGGTGCGGAAGAGCACGCCGGGCGCCGTCGTGTTTCCGCAGACTGCGCAGCAGGTCTCGCAAATTATGCGGGCAGCCGCGGCAGCCGGGATTCCGGTGGTGGCTCGCGGCGCGGGAACCGGCCTCAGCGGCGGCGCAATCTCGCAGGCCGGCGGAATCGTCATCGCATTTTCGCGCATGAATCGCATCCTGGAAGTTGACGTCGAGAACCAGCGCGCCGTCGTGCAGCCGGGTGTCGTCAATCTTCAGCTCTCGGAGCACGTTTCTCACCTGGGACTGTATTACGCGCCTGATCCCTCCAGCCAGAAAGCCTGCACTATTGGCGGCAACGTTGCCGAGAACTCCGGCGGCCCGCACACGCTGCTGCACGGCGTCACTGTCAACCACGTGACCGGAGTTGAGGTCGTGCTGCCCAGCGGCGAAATCGTGCAGTTCGGCGGCAAGTCCGCTGAATCCTACGGCTACGATCTGACTGGCTTCTTCGTGGGTTCGGAAGGGACGCTGGGCATTACCACGGCAATCACCGTCAAGCTGCTGCGCAAACCGGAGCAGGTGGCAACGCTGCTGGCCATCTTCGAATCGGTGGACGATGCCGCGCGCACCGTCTCGTCGATCACCTCTGCCGGCATCACGCCGGCCGCGCTGGAGATGCTCGACGGATGGACGTTGCGTACTATCGAGGCGTTCTGCCATGCGGGTTATCCGCTCGATGCCGGCGCGGTATTGCTGATCGAGCTGGAAGGCCTGCGGGAAGCGGTGGAGGAAGAAGCTTCAGCGGTCCGGGAGGCTTGCCTGGGCCAGAAAGCGCGGGAAGTGCGCCGCGCCAAGAACGAAGAAGAACGCGCGCTGTTGTGGAAGGGGCGCAAGCAGGCATTCGGAGCTCTCGGGCGCGTCAGTCCTTCTTATTACACGCAGGACGGCGTGGTGCCGCGCAGCAAGATTCCCGCTGTGCTCCACCACATCGGCGACGTGGCCAAGAAGTACGACCTCATCATCGGTAATGTCTTCCACGCGGGCGACGGCAACCTGCATCCCCTGATCCTCTTCGATGCGCGTGATGCCGCGCAATTCGAGCGCGTTCTTGCCGCCAGCCACGACATTCTGCAGTACTGTATCGATGCCGGCGGCTCCATCACCGGGGAGCACGGCGTCGGCATAGAAAAACGCGACATGATGTCGCACCTGTTCACCGAGGAAGAGTTGGAGATCATGATCAGCCTGCGCAACGTCTTCAACGGCGAGGAAAGACTGAATCCCGAGAAGATGCTGCCCGTGCCCCGCATGTGCCGCGAGATCACCGGCCCATCGCGCAATCCAGTGCTGGCGCAGGAGGGCATGTGAGCACCGGGTAGAGCTGGCCTTTAGGCCAGCGTTTAAGCGCTTCATTTTTTGTCATCCCGAGCCGACTTTAGTCGGCAAGGGATCTTGGGAGGGATGTGAGCACCGTCAGCACATCGTTGCCGCTGGCGCGCGAGTTGCGCGAGATTTGCGGAGCGCAGCATGTCGTCGAAGACCCCGCCGAGCTGAGCCGGTTGCGAGTTCTCGGCGTGGTGCCGGCTGTGGCGGTTGAGCCGGCTTCGCCAGAGGAAGTCGCGGCGGTCCTGCGTTTCGCCGGCGAGCGCGGGCTGAACGTTGTTCCCGCTGGAGGCTTCACGCAACAGCAGCTCGGCAACGTTCCCCCTGCAATCGATGTGCTGCTGTGTACGTCGCGCCTCACGGCCATCGAACATTACGATCCCGGCGATCTGACCATCGGCGTGGGCGCGGGTTGGACGGTTGCACAACTCGCTTCCAAGGTCGCTGCCGACCGGCTTCTATTTGCCTGCGATCCTCCGCTGGCCGAGCGCGCCACCGTCGGCGGAGTGCTGGCCACGGGAATCTCCGGGCCGCTGCGCCACGGTTATGGCGGGCTGCGCGATTATTGCATCGGCGTCCGCTTCGTGACTGGCGACGGCCGCATTGGCAAGGGCGGCGGGCAGGTCGTAAAGAACGTCGCCGGCTATGACCTTATGAAGCTGCTGATCGGCAGCCAGGGAACGCTGGCCGTCATCACCAGTGCCAGCTTCAAGTTGTTCCCCGCGCCGCGGCAGACGCGGACTTTTGTCGCCTACTTTTCGACTGCTGCAGAGGCGCTAGAATTCCGCAGCCGGGTTTTACGCTCGCCGCTCGATCCTGCTTGTCTGGAGCTGATTTCCCCGGAAGCGCACAAGCTGCTCACACCGTCTTCGCCGGCAGGAGCGTCTTGGTCCATCTGCGTTCACGCTGCCGGAAGCGATGCCGTGCTGACGCGCTATCGCAAAGAATTAGGCGCGGCGATCTCGTGGGAGATCGACGGGCAAGCTGAACACGACCTCTGGCGCCTGCTGCAGAATTTTCAGCACGACGTATGCGAACCTCCCGCCGGCGGGCGTCCGGATTCGGTGCTCCTCTTAATGTCGCTTCCGCTGGCTGATGTTCAACCCGTTCTTCGCGAACTGGAATCTGTCGCCAAATCACATGAGCTGGTGCTTGCCGTTATCGGCAGAGTGGGAGTCGGCCACCTGCTAGCCTGCTTGTGGCCGGCAGGTCCGCAAGCCAACCTGGCGGCTGCCGTGTCAGCGCTCCGCGGCCGCCTGCCCAAGGACGCCAGCATGAGGATTCTGCATTGCCCCGCAGAAGCGCGAAATGCGATTGCCCATCGACAAACGCCAACCCACCTCGACAGTATGCGCGCCATTAAGCAGACGCTCGATCCCAAGGACATCCTGAATCGCGGGAGGTTCGATCTTTGAGCTTCGCAACTCCCACCGTCGAAAATCCTGTCTCTGGTTTTGCGCCTGGGGAAAAGCCCACGTGGGAGTTGTATTCGAAGTGCGTGCACTGCGGCCTGTGTCTCGACAACTGTCCCACCTATCGCGTGCTGGGCACAGAGATGGATTCGCCGCGCGGCCGTATCTACCAGATGCTGCAAGTGGACAGTGGCCGGCTGGCGCTGGGCCCCTCGTTCGTCACTCACATTGACCGCTGCCTGGGCTGCCTGAATTGCCAGACGGCGTGTCCCTCCGGCGTGCAATATGGCGGGCTGCTGGAGAGCACGCGAGCGCAGATCCAGCAGAATTACCCGCGTCCGTGGCTGCAGCGAACACTCCGGCGACACTTCTACGCCCGCGTACTGCCGTCGTTCGCTAGGCTGTCGCACACGGCAAAGCTTTTGCGCTTCTATCAACGCTCCGGGCTGCAATCGCTGGCGCACGCGACGGGCTTGCTGAAGTTCCTGGGAGTGGCCGAGCTCGACAGACTCTCGCCGCGGATCGACAGCGACTTCTCTTTTCGTGATCTCGGCAAGACTTTCCCGGCGGAAGGCGCGCGTCGCGGGCGTGTCGCACTGCTCATCGGATGCATCGGCAGTGTGGCTTTTGCGGAGCTGAACCGCGCCACCATTCGCGTGCTCACTCGCAATGGCATCGAAGTCTCCATCCCTAACGGACAGGCTTGCTGCGGGGCGTTGCATGCCCATGCTGGGCTGCTCGACCTGGCGCGGGCGCAGGCACGACGAAACATCGACGCTATATCGAAGCTCAGCGGGGAGTTCGATGCCATCATCACCAACGCCGCCGGTTGCGGCGCGACGATGAAGGAATACGCCTCGCTGCTGGAACACGATCCCGAGTACGCCGAGCGAGCGCAGCAGTTCGTCGCCAAGGTGCGCGACGTGACCGAGTATCTAGCCGAAGTGGGATTGACCGAACCTAAGCGAAAGCTCAGCCGTCGCGTCACCTATTCCGATCCATGCCACCTGGCTCATGCGCAGGGCGTTCGCAAGCAGCCACGCGAGCTGTTGCGCGCGGTTGGCCTGGAACTGGTGGAAATGCCCCGGGCGGATTCCTGCTGCGGCAGCGCCGGCGTCTATAACGTCGTGCAGAACGAAATCTCGATGAAGATTCTGGACGAGAAGATGGATTATGTGGCCTTGGTGAAGCCGGAGATTGTGGCGACGGCGAATGTCGGCTGCATGTTGCAACTTGCCGCCGGGGTGAGGCGCAAGGGTCTGAACATCGAAGTGAAGCACGTGATCGAACTGCTGGACCAAGCGTACTGATTCTATTGCGCGGTCATCGCATCCCGCAGCATCTTAGACAGTGTTTCGGGATCGTACACCGGCGGTTGACAGGCGAAGTTTGTGCAAACCACCGACAGCGACTTCTTTTCCTTCAGTGCGGGCAAGTTCGGAATCGTCTCCGCCAGCACGGGCGGCAAGTTCTGCGCCACCGCTTCGCTTTCAGTCAGGTGCAAGACGGCTTTGTTGACGGCGAATGGCGCAAGCGCCGCTTTCAGCAGCGCCGCCGCGTTCTCGTCTTCGCCGATGACGACCACTTGCGTGTGCGGACCGGATAGCCAGGTCGCGGCGATGCCGTAAGTGCCGGCATAAATACCGAACTGCTCCGCCGCTCCAGCAAAGACCTTCAGCGTCTCCTCCGCTTGGCTGCGATAGCGTGGCTCGTTGGTATAGGCGTACAGGCGCAGCAGCGCGATGGCGGCGCTGGGATTGCCTGCCGGCGTGGGCGAGTCCTGGAACGGCTTGCGCCGGGCTGCGAGCGCGCCTAAGCTCGGCTTCTCTTCCAGGGACGCTTCCGTATCGAAGAATCCGCCGGAAGTGGAATCGGCGAAGCGCACGATCATTGCGTCGGTAATGCGCCGGGCAAAGTTGAAGTACGTCATGTCACCGCTAGTCTCGTAGGCGTCCAGGCACGCTAGTGCGGTGAAGGCGTAGTCGTCCAGCATCCCGCGCATGAAACGCTGCTCGGCGCGCGGGTCTGAATATGCCACAATGTGGGATAAGCCTCGCTCATTGTCCCAGGCGCGGGACAGGATGCGATCCAGCGAGCGCAACGCGAACTTCCGCGCGCTGTCGAGCGTTAGCACCCGTGCTGCCTGCAGGTATGCCGACACGCACATCGCATTCCAACTCACATACACGGTTTTATCGATGAACGGCGCCGTGCGTTTCAGCCGTGCGGCATAGAGCTTCGTTTTTGCGGACGCCACCAGGTCGAGCGCTTTGGAGACGTCAATCCCCATGCGCGATGCAACCTCCTGCGGCAGCGCTCGCACCCACAAAACATTCTTCGCTGGATTGTGTTGCATCTCGCCGGTGGCCTCGATGTCATAGTGCAGAGCGGCAGCCTCGAATTCCTCGTCGCTCAGCACGGCCTTCGCCTCGTCGCGCGTCCAGGTGAAGTAGTCGCCGTCGTCATCCAGGTTAATGTCGGCATCCTGCGAGGCGTAGAACCCGCCGTGCTCGCGATCGCTCAGCCACTCGTCCATCCAGCGAATGATGTCGCGGGCCACGTGGGCATAGAACTCGAAGCCGAAGACCTGATAGCCGTGCACGTAGTTCTTCAGCAGCTCCGAATTGTCATACGACATTTTTTCGAAGTGCGGCACCGTCCAGTGCTCGTCGACTGAATAGCGGTGGAAGCCGCCGGCAAGCTGATCGTAGACGCCGCCCTGCGCCATCTTCGTCAGCGTGGTGGTCACGACGGTGGCAACACGCTCCTCCCGCGTGCGCCCGTACCAATCCATCAACAAATCGAGCGCCGCGGGATGGGGAAATTTGGGCGCGCCGCCGAAGCCGCCGTTCTTCTCATCGAAAATCGGCAGCGCCGACTGCACCATCACGCCGACCAGCCGCGGCGAGAACTCGCTTTGCCGTCCGGCAAAGCTCTCCGCGTTCATCAGTACGTGCATGGCCTCATCAGCCGACTTCAGCACTTCGTCGCGCCGCTCGCGATAGGCATCGGCAATCGCCAGTAGAATCTTCTTGAAGCTCGGCCGCCCCAATTGATCGACCGGCGGAAAATACGTTCCCCCGTAAAAGGGGCGACCATCGGAAGTGAGAAACACCGTCAGCGGCCAGCCGCCCGTGCCGGAGATCGCTGAGACCGCAAGCTGATAGCGGCTGTCCACGTCGGGACGCTCGTCGCGATCCACCTTCACCGGGATGAACTCGCGATTGATGAGCTGAGCGATTTCAGGGCTTTCGTAGGATTCGCGGTCCATCACGTGACACCAGTGGCACCACACCGCGCCTATGTCGAGCAGGACGGGCTTGTTCTCGCGCTGGGCGGCGGCGAAAGCTTCATCGCCCCATTCGCGCCACTGGATGGGCTGAGACATCGCCGAACGAAGATAGGCAGATGAAGCCCGAGAGAGCGAGTTCGTAACTTCCGGCATGAGGGTTTAGTCTAGCAGGTTAGCTCACGAAAGCAGTGGCCAGTGGCCAGTGATCAGTTGGGTCAAATTAGGGACTTCTTCCAAGTCGGTGATGTTGCGATGGGCAGAGGCGATTTGTTTCTCATCGCGGGACCGTGTGTCATTGAGAGCGAAGATGAATTGACGTCACCCGCGAATAAGCTGTACAGTTCAGATTGCTGAAGTGGAGAGTTCGACAATGACGAGGAACGATACAAACGGGAGCGCGGTCGTCTCCGCGCTGCAGGCCAGGAGCAGCTTCGGCAAGCTTTTGCGCACCGTCGAGAACGAAGGCCGCTCGCTCGTCATTGAGAAGCGTCGAGTGCCGCGAGCCGTGCTGCTTAGTATTCGCGATTACGTCCGGCTGGCCGCCCCTGAGCCGGAGATACTCCGGATTTTGGGCGAGCACTCCAGGCGCGTCGGCACCGACCGCCTGAGCACGCGCGAGATTGATCGCATCATTCGGGCAGCGCGCAGGGAAAAGCGCAAGGCCTGATGCTGCCGCTGCGGGTCGTTGTGGATACAAACGTCGTGGTTTCCGCTGTCTTGAAGCCCCAAAGCCTGCCACGGACGGTGCTAGTGCTTGCCCTCACGAAGCCGGCCCGATGGTATGTTTCCCAGGCAATCCTTGCCGAATACGAATGGGTCCTTTCGCGCCCTGTGCTTCAGATTCCAGCCGCCGAGCGTCGGCGACTGATCCAGCTCATAAAGAACCGTGCGCGCGTCGTTGTCCCAAAGTATCGGCTTCGTGCGGCAGCCGATCCCGAAGATGACATTTTTCTTGAATGTGCCGATGCGGCGCGGGCCGATTATCTGGTGACGGGCAACACGCGCGACTTTCCGCCGTTCTGGAAAGCTACCAAAATCATTTCTTCGCGCGAGTTCATCACCATGGTTGCGCCCCATCTGCTAACGTGAGGACATGCCTGAGCGGGCCCGTAAAGAGCGCTGAATGGTAGAACGTTTTCAACTCGGCAATGTCGTTCTCGGCGGAGGCGATCTGTTCCTCATCGCGGGACCGTGTGTCATTGAAAGCGAAGCTCACGCGCTGAAAATGGCGGAGGCAATCGCTGCCATAGCGCAGCAGAAGAGGCTGCCGTACATCTTCAAGGCGTCTTACGACAAGGCCAATCGCACTTCCATCCGCAGTTTTCGCGGGCCCGGATTGGAAGAAGGGCTTCGTATTCTGCGCAAAGTGCGGGGGACGGCGAAGGTCCCTGTCCTGACGGATGTACACGAAGCAGCCGACGTGCCGCGCGCCGCCGACGTCGTCGATGTGATCCAGATCCCGGCGTTCCTTTGCCGCCAGACGGATCTGTTGGTCGCGGCAGGCAAAAGCGGTCGCGCCGTGAACATCAAGAAGGGCCAGTTTGTTTCGCCGTGGGACATGCGGCACGCCGTAGAGAAAGTTCGCGAGGCGGGCGGCGAGCGCGTCTTCCTCACCGAGCGGGGTTCGAGCTTCGGCTATAACAATCTGGTGGTCGATATGCGCTCGCTGGCCATCATGCGGCAGTTCGCCCCGGTGGTCTTTGATGCGACGCATTCGGTGCAGCTGCCGTCGGCATCCGAAGGCAATGGTGTTGCGGCCAGTGGCGGGCAGCCCGAGTTCATTCCATTGCTCGCGCGCGCGTCCGTAGCCGCGGGTGTCGACGGTGTCTTCCTGGAAGTCCACGACAATCCCGCGCAGGCGAAATCCGATGGCGCCAACGCGCTCGACCTCAAGCTGCTGCCGGAAGTGCTCGATCAACTACTAGCAATCCACACAGTGTTGCGCACATGAATTGTCATCACGAGGAGGCCTTCAGGCCGACGAGGGATCCGCTGTTATTCCGCGGCGAAAAGCAGATCCCTCCTCGGGCTAAAGCCCTCGTCGTGATGACAATCTTCTGGTTCCGGCTTTCCTGCCGGACGACTCACACTTCCAGATGAGGGGACCTCCAACGAACGCCATTTTCGGGCGCCTCTCGAAACTGCCTTCAATGCTGATTTTTCGCCTTTGGCTGGCCGAAAGCCGCACTTTGGCCTTAAAATATTGGGAGTTTCCCGGTTGCTGGCTATCCTCTTCGATAGGTTTCAATTGACCGCGGTACGATTACGTCCAGCCAATGTGCTTTGAGTTGCTCCTGCCAGCGGCGGACATAACTTTCCTAACAAGCGCACCTCGCTGCTTGTCGGGGGCCCCGAAAGGAGTTCGATTTTGCCCAAGAACCATTACCTGTTTACCTCTGAATCGGTGACCGAAGGTCACCCCGACAAGATGGCCGATCAGATTTCCGATGCCATCCTCGACGCCTGCATCAAGGACGATCCTTATAGCCGCGTGGCTTGCGAGACCCTGACCGCGACCGGCCTGGTCGTCATCGCGGGCGAGATCACCACCAAAGCTTATGTTGATTTCCAGACCCTGGTGCGCGGTGTGGTCGCCTCCATCGGCTACGACAATGCTCTTTACGGTTTCGACGCCAACACTTGCGCGGTGATTTCCAGCATCAACAAGCAGTCCAGCGACATTGCCATGGGCGTGGACACCGGTGGTGCCGGCGATCAGGGAATGATGTTCGGCTATGCGACGAACGAAAATGAGAATTACATGCCGACTCCCATTTTCCTGGCGCATAAGCTTTGCCAGCGCCTGACGGAAGTCCGCAAGAACGGCACGCTTCCCTACCTTCGCCCCGACGGTAAATCCCAAGTCACAGTGGAGTACGACGAGAACCACAAGCCGGTCCGCATTGACGCGGTTGTCGTCTCCAGCCAGCACTCCGAGACGGTTACTACGGAAGAGTTGCGCACCGACATCCTGAAGCACGTGATTCAGGCGGCATTGCCGGCGAAGATGCTGGACGAAGACACCAAGTACCACATCAACCCGACCGGGCGCTTCGTCATCGGCGGGCCGATGGGCGACACCGGACTGACCGGGCGCAAGATCATCGTCGATACTTACGGCGGCATGGGACGCCATGGCGGCGGCGCTTTCAGCGGCAAGGACCCGACCAAGGTGGACCGGTCGGCTTGCTACCTGGCGCGCTACATCGCCAAGAACATTGTCGCTGCGGGATTGGCCGACCGCTGCGAGGTGCAACTTGCCTACGCCATCGGCGTGGCCGAGCCGGTCAGCGTGCTGATCGAAACTTTCGGCACCGCGAAGGTCGACGAAGGCAAGATTGCCGATCTGGTTCGCGCCAATTTCAAGCTGACGCCGAAGGGCATCATTGAGTCGCTGAACCTGCGGCGCCCGATTTATCGCAAGTCCGCCGCCTACGGCCATTTCGGCCGCAACGATCCCGACTTCACCTGGGAAGCTACGGACAAGGCTGCGGCGCTGCGCGAGCAGGCGGGATTGGCTGGAGCGAACTCGCAGAAGAGCGCGCAGGCGGCGAAGTAGACAATTTCAGTTGGTTGCCAGTTGTCGGTTTGCCGACCTGGCCAGCCTGGCTCTACGCCGACAACTGACAACTGACAACCGACAACTAGTTTAAGGAGATTATGTCCACTACAACCACTCGCATTGCCGGCGACGTCGCCAATCTGGCCCTTGCCGATATGGGCAAGAAGCGCATTGATTGGGCCAACCAATCGATGAAGGTGCTGCAGATCATCCGCAAGGACTTCATCAAGAACCAGCCGCTGAAGGGCGTTCGAGTTTCCGCTTGCCTGCACGTGACAGCGGAGACCGCCAATCTGGCCATCGCCCTGCGCGATGGCGGCGCCGACATGGTGCTCTGCGCCTCCAATCCGCTTTCCACGCAGGATGATGTCGCGGCGTGCCTGGTCCGCGATTACAACATCCCGGTGTTCGCCATCAAGGGCGAGGACAACGACACCTACTACTCGCACATTATGTCGGCGCTCGATCACAAGCCGCACATCACCATGGACGATGGCGCGGACCTGGTCACCACCGCGCTCACCAAGCGCACCGATGTGGTGGATGGCGTGTTTGCCGGCACGGAAGAGACCACGACCGGTGTCATTCGTTTACGCGCGATGGCCAAGCACGGCGTGCTGCGCTATCCCATCATCGCGGTGAACGATGCCGACACCAAGCACCTGTTCGATAATCGCTACGGCACCGGCCAGTCCACCATCGACGGCATCATTCGTGCCACCAACTTCCTGCTGGCCGGCTCGAAATTCGTTATCGCCGGCTACGGCTGGTGTGGACGCGGACTGGCCAGCCGCGCTCGCGGCCTGGGAGCCGAGGTCATCATTACGGAAATCGATCCGACCAAAGCCATCGAAGCGGTGATGGACGGCTTCCGCGTGATGAGCATGGAGGAAGCCGCCAAGCTCGGCGACGTTTTCTGCACCGTTACCGGCAACAAGAGCGTGCTGCGCAAAGAGCACTTCGAGCTCATGAAGGACGGGGCCATCATCTCCAACTCCGGCCACTTCAACGTTGAAATCGACATTCCCACGCTGGAGAAGATGTCGTCCTCCAAGCGCACCACTCGCAACTTTGTCGAGGAGTACTCGCTGAAGGATGGACGCAAGGTCAATCTGCTGGGCGAAGGCCGGCTGATTAATCTCGCGGCGGCCGAGGGTCATCCGCCGTCAGTGATGGACATGAGCTTTGCCGACCAGGCGCTCTCGCTGGAGTACCTGGTGAAGAACCACGGCTCGCTGGAGAAGAAGGTTTACATGGTTCCGGAAGAGCTGGATAAGAAAGTCGCGCGGCTGAAGCTGGAATCGATGGGCATCAAGATCGACCGGCTTACACCCGAGCAGGAAGAGTACCTGGCAAGCTGGAACGAAGGAACATAAAACAGTTGTCGGTTGCCAGTTGTCAGTTGTCAGTTTGACGGAGCCGACATTGGAGCTGTAAACAAATGAGCCGCGAAGCGGCGGCGGCGAATTGAGCCCGGGGCGTAAGCCCCGGGTTGGCTTTTGAGATGAGAATGGAGCCGCGTTAGCGGCGGCACACGGGGGCGGCAGCGATGCCGCCCTTGTTATTCCACAAAGGTTACGCCGATGGCCGATGACTGATGGCTGACAGTTCCTTTCCTGCTACTCACCAAGGCCATCAGCAACGCCAGTCCGGCGACGCCCATCAGCAGATACACGCAAGGCGGCCAGCCGCCGGCAATCCAGGTCCAGCCAGTGACAATAGCGCCCAGGCTGCCGCCGATGTAATAGAACGTCACATACAATCCTGCGGCAGAAGAGCGAGATTTCCCCGTCACCATGCCGGTTTGCACTGTCCCCACTGCCTGATAAATAAAGACGCCGGACGACGCCAGCGCCAGCCCGGCAATGATGACCGGCAGCGAATGCACCAGCGTCAGCAGCAATCCGAGGACGGCGAAGGCGAAGCCTATCACCGAAGTCACGGTGACGCCGTAGCGGTCGAGCGCGCGTCCCGACAGCGGCGTGACGACAAATCCGAACAAGTAGACGAAGAAAACGCTGCCCAGTTGTGCCGGGTTCAAATAATAGGGGGGAGCAGCCAGATAAAAATTGGCGTAAGTGAACGTTCCCACCAGGCAGAACAGCGCCGTGAACCCCATTCCGAAAACCGCCAGCAGTCGCGGATTGCGCATGTGCTGCCAGCCTTCGGAGACGGAATGAGCGATGGAACGTGCAGGCACGAAGTTCTTCGCCCGCGGCAGCCATTGCTGCACCATGATGGCGCCCGCCAGGTTCACCAGACCAATTGCAAGGAAGGCTTCCTTCCAGGCGAAGTTGTGTGCCACCATCCCCGAGATGTAGCGCCCCAGAAATCCCCCCAGCATCGTTCCCGCTATGTAGGCCGACATGGCACGGCCCACCTGCCGCCGTGGAAACTCCTCGTTGATGTAGGCCATGATGACCACAATCACGCCGGGCACGAACACCCCTTGCATGAATCGCCAGAAGATGAGCTGATGCAGGCTGCGCGAGGTGGCCGCCAGCAGCGTAGGGACAGTCACCGCATACAGCGAAGGCACGATGACTTTTTTCCGGCCCATCGATTCCGCCAGCAAGCCGACAACTGGCGCGGTCAGCGCCATGGCCAGGATGGTGGCGCTCACCGTGAGGCTGACCGCAATTTCCGATGTGTGGAAGACCTGCTGCAGGTAGGGAAGCAGAGGCTGAGTATCGTAGACGTTCAGGAATGTACACATGCCCGCGAGCATGCAGGCGGCAACCGCTACACTTGATGGCGCAGCAGTTACTTCTGAACGGCTGATGTCAGGTGCCCCAACGTCCATCGCAAGAAGATCTACAGCGTGCTTCTGATGGACGTCATCTCGCCCCCGGCGCGGAGCGTCCAACCCAAGATTATAGGGGAGGCGGCAAAATGGAAGCTGTGACGGTTACAGCAGTACCCGTGTGATGCCGTGGTTGCCAGGCGGCAATGTCCGCTCGCGTGGTTCTCGGAGGAAGCGACGGAAAATCCGGTCACAAAATCACAATCGTGATCCCCTTGTTTCCGCGTCCGAGATCGCTGTCGATCTTCAGCTCTGGCAGGCGCTTCAGCAGCTCCCAGGAGCGTTGGTCGCTGGTGCGCCAGTTCTCGCCGTAGATGCAATCGAGAATCTCATGGCGCGCGGCCATCTGGCGCAGCGTGGCCTGCAGCGCGACCCGCAGCTCGCCGCCCACGCCGGTCGAACCGTAACCGTGGACGACCTTCAGCACCTTCACGCCTCGCTGGCGGGCGACGAGTAATTCGCTGTTCAGCCGGGCGCGCGCCTGCTCCACGCTAGGTAAGCCTTCCTTGAGGATCACGGTCTTGATGATGCCGGCCACGGTACGAGTGCGCTTTCGTTAGCGAACACGATATCATCTCAAGGGAAACTCTGACTAAGTTAGGGCGAAGTCCCTCAGCGGCTAAAGCCGCGATGATTTTGGACTTTACGGACGGCCTGAAGGCCGTCCCCTTCAAAAACCAGACTTGATCAGAGTCTCTCTAGCGCGGGTCCCACGGGTACTTTAATGATGAAACAAATTGCTGCATGGGCGCTGGAAACAGCAAAGCTGCGGGGCGCGTCGCTGGCGGAAGCGCGCATTGTGGATGAGCACAATCGCTCGCTGGCCACCAAGAACGGCAAGATCGGCAGCGCCGCCGATTCGGAATCGCTGGGCGTCGGTATTCGCGTGATTGCTGATGGAGCCTTCGGTTTCGCCGCCACTGATGATCTCACGCGCGCGGGCGTCGAGAGCTGCGCGGCGCGCGCGGTCGAGATTGCCCAGGCCTCGGCCAGCGTGCAGGCGGACGAGTTGCGCCTCGCTGCCGAGCCTTGGGCCAAGGCGGAGTGGAGTTCGCCCTGCAAAATCGACCCGTTCGCCATTCCCATCGAGAAGAACCTCGATCTGCTGTTTACCATCGACGAAGAGCTGCGCAAAGTGAAAGGCGTGACGCTGGCAGAAACCAGTATGAACTTCCGCCGCTACGAGCAATGGTTTTTCTCGACCGAAGGCGCGGAGATACACCAGACGGTTACCTCGTCGGGCGCAGGATATGCGGCGCACTCGTACGAAGGAACGGAGATCCAGAAGCGCTCCTATCCGACCTCGTTCGGCGGGCAATTTCAGAGCAAGGGCTACGAGCTGATCGAGGAGCTAAAGCTGCTGGAGCACGCCCGCGAGATCGCGGAACAGGCCGTGGCGTTGCATTCGGCAGAACAGTGTCCGGAAGGCAGGTTCGACATTATCCTCGACTCATCGCAGCTTGGTTTGCAAATCCACGAATCCATCGGCCATCCCATCGAACTGGACCGCGTGCTGGGCATGGAAGCCAACTTCGCCGGCACCTCATTCTTGACGCTCGACAAGCTGCGGACCCTGAAATACGGCAGCGAGATAGTGAACGTAGTAGCGGACGCGACCGCAGCTCACGGCCCCGGACTCGGCACCTTCGCCTACGATGATGAGGGGGTGGCCGCGCAGCGCACACCTATCATCACGAATGGACTATTCACCGGATACCTGACCTCGCGCGACACCGCCGCCACGATTGGCGCAGCCCGCAGCGGAGGCTGTATGCGCGCCGAAGGTTGGAACCGGCTGCCGCTTGTCCGCATGACCAACGTCAGCATCCTGCCCGGTCCCTCACCGCTGACGCTGGAGCAGCTGATCGCTTCGACCGAGCGCGGCATTTTTATGGAGACGAACCGCTCATGGTCAATCGATGACAAGCGCTACAATTTCCAGTTCGGCTGCGAAATCGGCTGGGAGATCGTGGGCGGCAAGCGTGGGCGAATGCTGAAGAATCCCTCTTACTCCGGCATTACCACTGAGTTTTGGAACTCGATGGATGCCATCTGCTCGCGCGACGAGTGGACCTTATGGGGCATCCCGAACTGCGGTAAGGGCCAGCCGCAGCAAACGATGGGCACTGGACACGGGGCCGCGCCGGCGCGGTTTCGGAATGTGAAGGTGGGGACTGCGTATAAGGGAAGCAACTAGCTGCGAGCCTCGAGCCATGAGCTCGAAGGTCGCGGCTGGAAGCTCAACTCCCCACATACCGCGCGTACAAGCTGCGCGCAGTAGCAGTATCCGTCGTGCCTTTGATGATCGCCCGGCCATCGGGAAATAGCGTCATCTCATACGGATCACGCCAAAACTTCAAGATGAACTCGTTGTGGCGGACGGCGCCGTGGGGCGCCAGTCGCTGCTGTAGCTCGGCGAAGTCGAGGGGCCGCTCGCGCTCGTGAATTTGCACCGAATTTCGGCCGCAGAGCGAAATATGTGGCCGTTTTTCGCCCGCGAGATGAACAAAATCGCGTTTCTGGCAGGCCCGGCAGCCGTCGCGCGGCTTGTCGGCGCGGACGGAGGCGTAATCGTTCGTCCACACGTCATAGGACAGCAGGGTGCCACGAAGCTTATCGCGCGCGCCGACCGCCAGCTTCAAGGCTTCCGTCGCGGCGACCGAGGCCACAAAGTTTACTGCCGAATTCAGAATGCCCGAAGTGTCGCAGGTTTCGATGATGCCGCGGGGGGACTCGGGGAAGACACAGGCCAGGCAAGCTGTTTCGCCGGGAAGCACCGTCATCGTGACCGCGTAGCTGGCGACCGCGGCGGAGTAAATCCACGGCAGGCCTCGGCTGACGGCAAAATCGTTAACCAGGTAACGGGTTTCGAGGTTGTCGGTGCCGTCAAGGATGATGGCGACATCGCCGAGCAAGTCGGCGACGTTCCCCGGCGTGAGATCGGCGACGTGCGGCTCAACCGCAATTTCGGAGTTGAAGGCGGCAATCTTGCGCGCCGCGGCAATGGCTTTGGGCAGGGACTCGGCGGCATCGGCTTCGTCGAAGAGCGCCTGCCGCTGCAAGTTGCTGGGCTCGATGTAGTCGCGGTCGATGATCCGCAGATATCCCACGCCGGCGCGCGCCAGCAGCGAGAGCAGTGCCGTGCCCGTCGCTCCGCAACCGACGACCGCGATGCGGGCCTCGGTCAGGCGACGCTGTCCGGCTTCGCCGATGGGCTGGAAGAGGACTTGGCGGGAATACCGTTCGGCGAAGTTCAACGCTGCGACGCCTCCTGTTTCGCTGTGCCTTCCGGCTTGCTCAGGGGAAGGCTTTCAGTGTGTATTATAAGTATTCCACATCAGACACGCCTTCCCAGGCTGAAGACGGAAAGGCCTTCGCGGTTGCACAGCGCTTTGGAGGCAAAGACGCAAACCATAGAGACTTGGGACCAAGTCTGCGGAGTAGCGGGTGGGCTGAAGGGCAGAGTTTGAGGACGCGGATCACGCCGTCATTGTGCACGCTGGCTATTTTCTGCGCGTTGGTGGCCCTGCCAGCGCAGACGCAGAGCACCCCAGCCAGCGCTCCTCCCGATGCACAATCCAGCCTGAGCCAGGAAGGCGGCGACGCCTTGGCCAAGTATGTAGGCGAGATCGTCAGCAGCATTCAGTTTCGCGGGATCACCAGCAGCGACGCGGCCATGATGCAGTCGCTGGTGGTGCAGAACGTCAACCAGCCACTCGACCGCGAGAAGTTGCGCGCCAGCCTCGATGCGCTGTATGCCACCGGACGCTTCGCCACGCTGAACGTAAACGCCGAGCCCGGACCGCTGAAGAACGAGGTCGGGCTGATCTTTGTGGTTACGGCGAATTACTTCAACGGGGCGATCACCGTGGAGGGAACCCCGCAAAAGACCCAGCCCAAGCCCCCCCAGTTGATCGCTGCTACCCAACTGGACCTGGGTGAAGCATTCACCGAAACCAACGTGGTCAGCTCCATTGATCGGATGAAGAAAATTTTCGCCGACAACGGATACTACCAGGCGGCGATCAGCTACAAATTGGAGCCGGACCCAAAGACCAGCCAGATGGCCATTCGCTTCCACGCCACACCTGGGCCACGGGCGCGCGTGGGCAAGGTGACCATCCAGGGCGATGCGGGGATTGCGCCCGACCGCGTGCGCCGTCTCACCAAGCTGAAGGCGGGCGCCCCCGTCGACGCCCAACACCTGACGCGGGCTCTGGAGCGGCTGCGGAAACATTACGAGAAGAACGAGCACCTGGAGGCGCAGGTGATGCTGGTCAGCCGGCAATATCATCCCGAAACCCACCGGCTGGACTACGTTTTTCAGGTTGATCAGGGCCCCACAGTCAGCATCGCGACCGAAGGTGACGGTGTCAGTAAGGGACAACTGAAGAAGCTAGTGCCGGTGTACGAGGAGAGTTCCGTCGACGACGACCTGCTGAACGAGGGCCGCCGCAATATCCGCGACTACCTGCAAACCCGCGGGTACTTCGACGCTACGGTGGACGTGGAACGTCATCCCGTGCCGCAACAGAACCACCTCAACATTCTTTATGTGATCGATCCCGGCATCCGCCACAAGCTGGTTTCGGTGAGGGTGGAAGGGAACCACTACTTCGGTACCGATACCATTCGCGAGCGCATGACCATCCAGCCCGCGAGCTGGATGCTGGCCAATGGACGCTTCAGCCAGCGGCTACTCAGCGATGACGTAAACACCATTAAGAACCTTTATCTGGCCAACGGATTTCTGAATATCAAGGTGGCTGGCGAACTGCACGCCGATTATCAGGGGAAGAAGAATGAAGTGCAGGTCGTCATGAAGATCGACGAAGGGCGGCAGACGCTGGTGAACGCGCTGCAGATTGAAGGTGCCAAGAGCTATACCCCCAAGCAACTGGAAGCCAATCTGACTAATTTGAAGGGCCAGCCTTTTAGCGAGGCCAACGTCGTCAGCGATCGCGACGCGATCACCTACTTTTACTATAACCGCGGCTTTCCCAACGTGCAGTTCGAAGCCTCCACCAAGCCGGTCGCCGGGGAACCGACGCGTATGGACGTGATCTATAAGATCACCGAGGGTGTGCGCGTATTTGTGAGTCGCGTGGTGATAACCGGTCTGAACCATACCCGTCCCTACATCGTCAATCGCCAAATGCGCATTCAAGCCGGCGATCCGCTGAGTCAGAACCGCATGGTGGCTTCGCAACGGCGGTTGTACGCGTTGGGTCTGTTCAATGAAGTGAACATGGCAGTGCAGAACCCGGAGGGGCAGGAGCCATCGAAGGACGTCCTGTTCAACATTCACGAAGCCAAGCGCTGGACGTTCCGCTACGGCGGCGGCATCGAGTTCGCCACCGGCGCCATTCCCACCACCAGCAGCCCACAGGGGGCAACCGGAGTGAGCCCCAACGGCGTGCTGGAGATCACCCGCTTGAACATGTTCGGGCGCGATCAGACCTTCAGTCTGCGCGGCCGACTGGGCCTGCTCACCCGCCGGGGCATTGCAACCTACGATGCGCCGCGCCTCTTCCATCGCGAAAACTTGCGAGTCATCGTCAGCGCTTTGTATGACAACACCGCCGACGTCAACACCTTCGCCTCCGAGCGCGTGGGCGGGTCCATCCAGATCGAACAGCGCCACAACCGTTACACGAGCTTCCTCTATGGGCTCAGCTTTCAACGCGTGTCGGTCGACCCTAACAGCCTGGTTATCGATCCCACATTGATCTCGCTATACACCAACCCGGTGTTCATCGCCATGCCTACCATGACCATGGTGCGTGACAAGCGGAACGATCCTATTAATCCCACCACAGGTTCCTATAATGCAGTGAACCTTGGCCTGGCGACTAGCGCCCTGGGATCGCAAACCAACTTTGGACGAGTCCTGTTCACCAATTCGACGTACTACACCTTTGCCCGGCACTGGGTCTTCGCCCGCCAGACGCAGATCGGTATTGAGAAACCGTACGGCACCAATGATTTCCTCCCGATTAACAAGCTGCCGCCGAATTCTCTGCCGCAAGAAGCCACCCAGATTCCGTTGCCGGAGTTGTTCTTTGCGGGTGGCAGCAATTCGTTGCGCGGTTTCTCCATCAACCAGGCCGGGCCGCGCGATACCGCGACCGGCTACCCCATCGGCGGGCAAGGGCTGTTCGTCAACAACCTGGAGATTCGCACGCCTCCGGTAATGCTGCCGTACGTGGGCGACAATCTTGGTTTCGTCTTCTTTCATGACATGGGGAATGTCTTTGACACTGCCAACCACATCCTCAGCGGAATGCTGCGGCTGCATCAGCCGTCGATTGCGGATTGCACGCCGCCCAACAGCAAGGTACCCTGCAATTTCAGCTACAACGAGCAGGCCATTGGCATGGGCGTGCGCTACAAGACGCCGGTGGGCCCAGTGCGCTTCGACCTAGGCTACGCCTTGAACCCGACGCGCTACCCGGTCCAGGAACTGGATCAGACGCAGGCCCTCCGCCGTATCAACGTGTTTTTCAGTATTGGGCAGACTTTCTGATGAGACGAATTTTGCTGGGCACGATTGGTTCTGTGTTGCTGCTTCTGGCGGCCGTTGCCCCGGCCTTTGCCGGAGAAGTGATCGATGGGGTTGTGGCCAGTGTGGATCGTCATGCCGTGTTGCGCAGCGATTGGGACGAAGCCGTGGCTTTTGAAGCTTTCATGCAGCAGAAGCCTCTCAGCCAAATGACCCAAGCCGATCGCGTGCTCGCCTTGCGCCGCTTCATCGACCGGCAGTTGCTCAAAGCGCAGATGGGGAACGAGAACTACCTGCAGCCTTCCGAGCCACGCTTGCAGCAGGACATTGCAAAGCTGCGGGCACAGGTCCCCAATGGCAACGACGACTCTGCCTGGCGCCGCCTGCTGGCCGGCTACGGGCTGAACGAGGAGATCCTGAAGCAGCACCTGCGTACCGAAGTCCAGGTTATGAATTTCATCGAGGTCCGCCTGCGTCCCAACGTACACATTGACCAGGAGGAGATTGAGACGTATTACAACGACAGGTTGCTGCCCGATCTGCAGGCGAACGGCGAGAAGCCCGTTCCCCTCGAGGAAGTGGCGCCGCGTATTCGCGAGCTGCTGACTGAGCAGCACATCGACGAACTGCTCGACATCTGGCTGCATAATTTGCGGCAGCAGGCGAACATCCGCAGCACGGTGTCCATCCCCGGAATCAATGTGAGGGGCGTGGGCGCCAACTGAGATGGCTCAGGAGACCAAAACCCGTCCTCGGCACAAGGGGCTCTGGATCGGCACCGTCATAGGAGTGGTGTTGCTGGGGGCGTTGGTGTCCCTGGCTTGGTATCTGCGCAGCCCCCGTTTTGCCGACCTAATTCGCCGGAAGGTCATCACTGCTTTGCAGCAGGCTACCGGCGGCCGCGTGGAGATGACTTCCTTTCGCTGGGACTTGTCACGATTGGCCTTCGAAGCGGATGACCTCACGATCCACGGATTGGAGCCCGCCGGCCAGACGCCCTATGCTCACGTGGATCGCGCGCTGATTCGATTGCATATCATCTCGTTCTTCGAGAAGCGGTTCAATCTCGAGCAGGTCGATCTGCAGCATCCCGTGATTCACATCATCGTTTATCCCGACGGCACGACCAACGCGCCACAGCCGAAGATAAAGCCGAGCAGTAAAGCCACAGTGCAGCCGTTGTTCGATCTGGCGATTGCCCGCGCCGACCTGCGTGATGGCGTGTTGCTGCTCAACCAGCAAACGCTGCCGCTTGATTTCGCTGCCAACGACATTGTCGCCGCGATGACCTACGATGTCAGTGGCCCGCGCTACGATGGCAGTGTGCAGGTGGGCAAAATGGATGTGAAATACGCCGGTTATCGCGATGTGCCGGCGCACGCCGATCTGCAATTTGTGCTGTGGCACAACCGGGCAGAGGTCAAGTCGCTGCACCTGACATCGCAAGCCTCATCGCTGCAGGTGAGCGGCGACGTTACAGACTTTGCCGCTCCGCGAGTCCAGTTGACCTACGCCGGCAAGCTCAACGTTGCCCAGCTTGGAGCGGTTACCCGCACGCCTCAGCTACGCGGCGGCACGCTCCGGGTGGATGGTTCGGGCGGCTACTCTGAGGCAGGCGGATACGAATCAACCGGGCGGGTTGCAATTGGCGATCTCAACTACGTCGACAGCGGGGTGGTTCTCCGCCATGCCGACCTGAACTCTGATTTTTCGCTCGCCGACAATCGTCTGCTGCTGACACAAATCGCCGCGCGAATGCTGGGTGGAAGCATGACGGGCGATGCTGAGGTCAGCAACCTCGCAACAGAGCAGCAAGGCTCGGCCCGGCTGCGGGTCAGCGGCTTGTCTTTGAACGAACTGGCTCGCATGCTCTCCACGCGCGCGCTGCCGCTTGACAAGCTGAATGCGGTCGGCAGCGTGACCGGCGCGGTCAACCTGTCATGGAAACAAACGCCGGCCAATGCATTCGCCGATCTTGCACTCGATATCGCTGGGCCGCAGCCGGTCAGGGACGGCCAGCTACCTCTAAGCGGCAACGTACGAGGCCGTTACAGTATTGGGGCGGAAAGCATTAACCTTACAGCGCTGAACCTGACGATGCCGCACTCTCACCTTGAAGCTGCGGGGGCACTGGGAGCCACGTCGGCTGCTCTGAAGCTGAATGTCAGCACCACCTGCCTGGCAGAATTTCAACCCCTGCTGAGGGCGATGGGTAACGCCCCACTCCCGGTGGAGTTGGGCGGAGAGGCCAGCTTCAACGGAACGCTGAGGGGTCGGCTGCGCGCGCCGCAAATTGCCGGAAATTTACAGGCTACGAATTTCACTTACATCTACACGGCGGCTTCTAAAGCTCCATCGCTACCGCCGACTCCGAAACGCAAATCGTGGTTTCACGGGGTATCGAATCCCGCGCCGCCGTCTGCATCGCAGCCTGCCGTACAGCCTCGAAGAATCCACCTCGACCAGTTTTCCGGAGATGTCCAGTATTCGCAGTCGGGAGTGGCCCTGCACCACACCGTGATCCAGGCGGGCAGTGCGCAGTTGAACATCGACGGCTCCTCCGCGCTGGACAGAGGCAAGTTCACGGAGAGCTCGCAGTTCCAGGTGCAGGCAGCAATGCACAATGCCGACGTTGCCGCGTTGCAGAGCGCTTTAGGACTCGACTACCCGCTAAGCGGCAAACTCAACTTCAAAGTTCAGGCTGCAGGAACCGAAGCCGACCCGCATGGCCAGGGGAGCGTTTCGCTGACCGAAGGCCACGTACACGAAATCCCCATCCACTCGCTCGTTTCCCAAATCTCGTTTGCCAATCAAGCCGTGCAGTTCCAGGACATTCACTTGCGGGGCGAGCGCGGAACGGTTTCCGGCTCAGTAGGCTACAACTTCCACAGCCGGGAGGTGAAGCTGGATCTGGCAGGAAAAAGCATCGATCTGGCAGACATACCAGAACTCCAGAGGCCACGCTTGCAGAGCACCGGTGTGGCGGATTTTACGGTGAAGGGATCGGGGACGCTGGAGGCGCCGGTGATCAATGCCCATCTTGAGATCGCCAGTCTGGTGCTCAACGGCGACAAGGTCGGCAACCTGACTGCCGATGCCGTCACGCATGGCAGGCAACTGACGCTAACTGCGCGCTCGCGCTTTCCCGAGGCCAGCTTCACTTTGGACGGCAACGTCGATTTGCAGGGCGACCTGCCGGCCAACGCGACCCTGAAGTTCGCCAATCTGAATGTCAATCCTTTCCTGCCGGCCACGATGCGGAGCCATGTCACGCGCCGTGCTTCGCTGGATGGCCAGGCATACCTGACCGGCCCGGTGAAGCAGCCGCAGTTCTTGCAAGGCGACTTGAAAATCCAGCAGTTTTCCGTGGAAATTGACCACATTCCGGTCAAGAGCGAAGGAGAGGTCGAGCTGCTCCTGGCCAACCAAGTTGTGACCGTGCAGCATTTCATGATGGTGAGCCGAGACACGCACTTCACATTGACAGGCACGGCGAGCCTTAAAGACGACCGGCCTTTGAACCTGCGTGGCCAGGGTACGCTGAACCTGCAATTGGCGGAGACCCTGAACCCCGACTTCACCTCCTATGGCGTCTCGACGATCGATCTTACGATTCGCGGAACGGCCTCGGCGCCGGCAATATCCGGGCGAGTGGACGTGGTCCATGCCGGCCTAACCGTGATTGATTTGCCGACCGGCCTGGGCGACCTCAACGGGGCGCTGCTGTTCGGCCAGGACCGCCTGGAACTGAAGAACATGACAGGGCGCATCGGTGGGGGGCATGTGAAGCTGGGAGGGGTTGTAACTTACGGCCGCACCATCGGCTTTAACCTTAGCGCTGAGGGAAACGACGTTCGCGTGCGATACTCCGGGATCAGCATGACTTCCGATCAGACGCTGCGCCTGACCGGCACGATGCAAAACGCCGTGCTGAGCGGCAACGTCACGGTAACCCGCTTTGCGCAGATTCCTACCGCCGATTTGCAATACCTGCTGGCGCAGGCTACGGCTCCGCCCAGCATTCCCAATCCCAACTCCCCGCTCCACAACCTTCATCTTGACGTGCGTATTCTCTCCACGCCCGAGCTGACGGTGCAGACCTCCCTGGCTCGTCTCTCCGGCGACATCGATCTTCGTTTGCGAGGGACCGGCGCCCGGCCCATATTGCTGGGCCGCGTCAGCATCGCAGAGGGCGATATCAGGATCGCGGGCGGCAAGTATCATCTCGAGCGCGGCGACATTACCTTCCTTAACCCGACTCGCATTGATCCAGTGCTGGATGTAGAAGCCACCACGCGGGTGCGTGACTATGACATCACCATTGGACTGCACGGGACGATGGAGCGGCTCAACACCACCTACCGTTCCGACCCGCCGCTTTCCACCGACGATATCATCTCGCTGCTGGCCTTTGGCCGCACCGAAACCGAGAACGCCACGGGGGCCACGTCCTCGCCGGGACTGGCGCAAGGCGCGTCCGGCGTATTGCTGAGCTCGGCGCTCAACCAGGCGGTCACGAACCGCGTGTCGAAGCTGTTCGGCGGCAGCACCATTCGCATCAATCCGGCCTTTGCCGGAGCGGAGAATGATCCTTACGCGCGCCTCACGGTAGAACAGCAAGTCACCAACAACGTCACCTTCACCATCGTTACCGACTTGGCCCGTTCCGCCCAGGAGATCATCCAGTTCGAATACAACATCAACCGCGAATACACCGTGCAGGGAATGCGCGATGAGAATGGCGTGGTCAGCTTTGATTTGCTGGTGCGCAAACGCAAGCAGTAAGCCGGAGTAGCAGTGGGTCAGCTAGCTAAAGCATTTCCCGTAATGATGTAGACTATCCGTGGCGAGACTCTGCGGCGAGAAAAGAGATGGCGAAAGCCTAT
>VFSW01000715.1_pt1 | contig 49299 bp, 40 predicted proteins | sample 5358111 | NCBI WGS metagenome assembly VFSW01 (sample SAMN11554181, study PRJNA540505) | mine drainage metagenome | isolation source: sediment from site ElyBrook_90M | place: USA: Ely Copper Mine, Vershire, VT | collected 2017 | reverse complement strand
GATCCCGTCTCAACGAGGCGAATCGCCTTGGCATTCGGCAGCAGGTAGAGCGCAATTTCCAGCGGCGCGCCGCGGTCGAGGAGCTCGTTCTTGGCTGCCCAGGCGTCGGCCATGGCGCGCTCATAGATTTCTTTGGCGCGGGTATTGCCGGCGATCAGCATGGGCGTCAAATAATCGGGCGAGCGCGTGTCGGCCAGCATCAGAAGCGGGCGCGAGCCGGGAACCATGCGGTGTCGCTGGTCCTGGCTGTCCGCGGTGTGGCTGATCTTTTTCGCAAACGTGAAATTCGCATGCTGCAAGGCGCGCATTACGGGCGCGTGCACGCCGATGTTCAGCGTTTCGAGCCGGTAGGGATTGCGCGCCGGGTTCAAGAGCCGGTCAATCGCCTCGTCATCGGGACACGCCGCTTCGGTCAGTCCAACGACGGCACGGTAGGCATCGGCCACGACGCGCGGAGCGTTGGGCGAGTAGTCCGTCAACACGGAGACGCGGCTGCCGAGGCGCGCGTCAAATTCACGCGCAAACTCCTCGCCCATCGGGCCGTTACTGGATGCGCTTGCCCATTCCGGCATCTCTTCCTGCTCCATGGGTATATTGTCGAAGCGGTCGAAGAATTGGGGATCCACTTCGCGCACGCGCGCGACCATTTCGCCGACGACGGCTCGCGCTTCGGACGGCGTATCCGAGGCTTCGGCCATGCGCCACAAGCGATGCAGCACGATGCCCGAAACCGTGTGCACCATTGTGGTCGCGGCGGCGACGGGCAGGACGTATCTCGCCACTTCAATGGAGCGCTTTTCCGCCGCGCGATCCACTTTTTGCAAGCGCTTCGCATGCGACATCGGGCTGATATGCCAGATATCGCCGAGAATTTCGCGCGCATCGCCTTCGAGCAGCGCCGAGAGTTCCCGGTAGTAGCCCCAGGCGCGTGAGACGGCATCTTCATAAATCGCGCGTTCCGCCGGGCCGAATCCTAGCGTTTCCGGAGGAAGATAAGCGGAGGCGTGCGTCAGGCGGACGTAGCGCTGGCTCTGCTGCTCGGAGTTGTAGAACGGATGCGCGTGCAGGAAGGACCACACAAATTGGCGACTGACGTTTTCCAGGCCAAATTCAAAATGGGCGTGCTGAAAAACGGTGTGATGTCCGCCGTAAAACGTGGACGCGCCGATCTGCAGCCGCTGCTTGTCGGTGATCTCTTCCGGGCCGATGATCCGCGGCGCGTAACACGTGCGTGCCGCGGCGATGGCGGAATCGTAAGGGTGCGCGAAATAATTGCGCAGCGTGACGCGCGGCGCGGCGGCCTCGAACTGCACGCGATCCGGCTGCGGCGAAGTCATTGGTGAAGTGGCCATGTCCCGCGCGGCATTTTACACCCTGCCAAGGGGGAACGCGCGCCCGATCCGGGAAGGAAACTACTTCTTCTTGCTGCGCGCGTCCTTGAGGGCCTGCGCCACTTCGGCGGCCTTCTCGTATTTCTTGGTGAAGCGCTCGACGCGGCCGGCCGTGTCCAAAAGCTTTTGCTTGCCCGTGAAAAACGGGTGGCAGTTCGAGCAGATTTCCACGCGCAGAAATTCACCTTTGATGGTCGAGCGCGTGGGGAACGTGTGCCCGCAGGCGCAGTGCACCGTCACGGGATGATAGTCCGGATGAATGTTTGGTTTCATGGCAGAGCTCCCTCCGGCTGGCCGGTCTGCGCGACTCCCGACGGGTGCCGGCTCCACATTGCGCACCCGGTCAAGATGATCGCCCGGCCGAACCGAGCGCGGGGTAGGGGGAGGGGAATAGTACAAAAAACGCGAAGCGTCAAGGCCTGCCAAGAGGAATGGTCAAATGCTCTGAATCCCTATTGTCGAGAGGCCCGCGTTTCCTGATCCGGGTGCGAATAGTGTATAACTGCACGGCGAGAACTTCCGGAATCGAGAAGAGAAACCAGGATCGTCCTTTTAGGAGGATTGAGATGTTGAATTCCGACGAGCACGGCGCCGCACGGCGCTTTCTATTGCATGTGGCAGTCGTGATCCTGATGGGTGCGGCTGGATTCTGCGCGTCCGCCAAGGCGCAGACCCCGGCCAAGGATGGCCAAATCTATGTGGTGACCCACGTGGATTCCGTGCCGAACGACGCCGCCTCCGCCACAAAGCTCCTTCAGCAGTACGCGGTAGATACACGCAAGGATAAAGGCGCGATTCGCTGCGAAGTCTATGTGCAGCAGTCGCGGACGAATCATTTTTCGATTGTCGAGGTCTGGCAGGATCAGGCGTCTTACGATGCGCACATCGCCGCCGCTCACACGAAGGAGTTTCGCGAAAAAATACATCCGATGCTAGGCAGCCCGTTTGACGAGCGCCTGCATTCCTTGCTCGAGTAGGTAAGGGACTGCAACGCAGGGCCTGGAGTGATTACAAATTACACAGAGAGAATCGGTTAGCGCCAAATTTCGAGCAGTCTCGTGGCAATCGATGGAAATGAGTTTGAGGCGTTTGCTCCGGCAAGTACGAAAGAAAAGGGAAGATCGTTTACACTTGTCCTCATGAGGAAGTACGACGCGAGTCCTAAGGCAGCACCAGTGTGTTAATCCGCTTCGGAACTTCCCCTACCGGGATTGAAGCGATCTCTTTCAGAGTTTGCGTGTCGATCGCCGATACCGATCTTGCCGCGGAGTTCGAGACGTAAACGGTCTTGCTGTCCGGCGTGAACGTAATCCACTCCGGCACCGCGCCGGAGGAAGCCTTCCCTTGCCGCTATACTTCCGGCAGCACGGCGTGCCCCAGCAGCTTGAGGTCCGGCAATGAGTATTCGAAGACGGCATTCGCCAATACGCTGTTCACCCAAAGCGTCTTGCCGTCCGGCGCGACTCCGATGCCATGCGACGGAGTGCCGAGCCGCCCTTCCTCTCTGCCGTACTTTCCTTCCGGCAGCTTGATCCTCGCAACCTCTTGATGCTTCGCAAAGTCAACCACTGCGAATCCGTGCAGATTGGACAGTTGCACGAAGATTCGGCGGGTGGAGCCGTCGGCGTTGGTGTCAAAGGTCATGGGCATGGGTCCAGACTCGCACCTCTTCGCCCCGCCGCCCAGAACAATCTCGTCTCCGCGCCACATTAGTGTTAACACGCCCTAACACAGGCACAGCGAAGTTCTCTTGCCGTGCGGCTCGCAGGATTTCAATCCCGTCGCGACCGGGAAGCATGACGTCGAGAAGCACGAGATCAAAACACTCCGTGGAAACAAGGAAAAATGCTTCCTCCCCATTATGGACTACCCGCACTGAGTGCTTTTCGGCCTCGAGGCCCTTCCGAAGGGCAGCTGCAAGCTTCTTTTCATCTTCTACAACGAGGATATGCATGTGCCGCCTCGACCAGTAAAGCGTCCTTAACCCTAGACCGCAAGGTGAACTAGAGGGCTGGTTAGACTGGGGATTAAACGGCACCTGACTACCTGAAAAGAACTGAGTATTTAAGGGGCAGGGTTCAGAAGGCCCACTCACAGATAGCCTCTTCACCGTTTTGCAAATTCGCCGCCGGCTGGGCGGAAATCAATTCGAATTGCAGGTGATTCTTGAAAGTTGGGAAATGCGATTCGCGGGCACACAGAATCAGTCATTCTCAGCAGATGTTTGGAATGGGATTTTTGAAAGGCTATGCGCAACCTGACATTTTGAATGCACTCCGTTCGAGAGTATGAAATCTTAGCGCAAAGGCCGGACAGTGTATTCGAATTGGCGTAGAATGGCGGCACTAGGCTAGGGGGAAATGGGTGCCATGGCGGGCAGCCACGCCATTTCGCGGTGTACCCAAAAAGTATGCGCATACTTTTAGTTGAAGATGAGCGCAAGGTCGCGAGCTTTATCGCTCGGGCGCTGCGCGAGAATTCTTATGCAGTTGATGTGGCGGAGACCGGTGAGAAGGCCCTCACACTCGCTATCGATGTCAACTATGATGCCATACTCCTCGACATTCGGTTGCCCGGCCTGACCGGCCTGCAAGTGTGTTCCGAGCTGCGCCAACAGGGAATCGAGGCTCCCATCCTCATGGTCACCGCCCGAGGGTTGGTGGAACAAAAAGTCGAGGGCTTGGACGCTGGAGCGGACGATTACCTGAGCAAGCCGTTCGCGCTGGCGGAACTCCTGGCGCGCGTACGCGCACTTGTCCGGCGCGGTCTGCACAGCGGAAATGCAAAGCTTCACTACGCGGATCTGTTCCTGGACAGGCACCGACGCCGGGCCACGCGTGGCAAGCAGGAAGTTCCCCTGACGTCAAAGGAATTTGCTCTTCTCGAGTTGCTGCTGCTCCGCGCTCCCGAATTCGTCACTCGCAGCGAAATTGTCGAGCATGTCTGGGACTGCCACTTTGACAGCGAGACGAATCTCGTCGAAGTTTATGTAAACCGCCTGCGCCAGAAGATTGACCACAATTGTCCAGATAGGCTGATTCACACCATTCGCGGAGTTGGCTACCGTCTGGGGGTGCAGAAATGATCCGACCTCGGACATTGCGTTTCCGCATGATAGTCCTGTTTTGCAGCCTCGTCGGAGTCTTGCTGGCGGGCTCGTATCTCATGTTTTGGGGTCTGCTGGTGCATGAAGTTTCCGCGCAGGTCAACCATCAACTTCTCGAAACTGCTCGCCCGATTGTGGCCGACATCAATTCGGAGCCGAACGCCAAGGACGTGGACCGGATGGACATTTCCGGAGAGTACTTTGAATTGCTGAATTCCAGTGGACGAGTACTTCAGCATTCGTTGAACCTGTCAGCGCCCATTGATTTGAAAGGAATGAATTCCGCGGCCTCCCAACCGTCATTCGGCATCGCCACGATTGGGAACAGGGAAGCGGTGCACGTTGCTATGATTCCGTTCCAGCAGTCAAGCGAAGCGCGCGTGCTGGTGGTGGCCATTCCACTGGTCGGCACTAGCCGCGTGATCGGCAGTTTCGAGAAGATCGCCCTCCTGGTTTTTCCGATGAGCCTGATTCTGACCGCGGTGGTCTCCGCGGTTTACGTTGGAAGAAGCCTGATTCCGGTTATCGAACTTACGCGGCACGCCGAGTTGATGGCCAAGCGCGTCACTAATCGCGAAGGGTTTTGGACGCCATTGCCGGTTACTTCTCCGCACGATGAGCTAGGCCGTCTCGCGGAAACGTTCAATCATCTCTTGCAAAGCGTGGACTCGGCCGTCCGGCAGTTGCGCCAGTTCGTGACCGATGCTTCGCATGAATTGCGCACTCCGCTCGCCGTGCTCCACGGCGAAGCGGAATTGCTTCTTTCCCGGCAGAGAACCGCCACAGAATACCGAGCCACGATGCATGTGTTTGGCGACGAGCTTACCAAGCTCACTCGAATTGTGGAAGGCCTGTTCACGCTCTCGATGGCGGACGCCGGCCAGCTTCACCTCGCCTGCGAACCCGTGTACATCGACGAGCTTCTGGAAGAGGCTTGCGCGCTTGTCACGCTGCGTGCGCGGGCCAAGGACATTTCCCTCGTGCGGAATTTGCAACTGGAGGTCGAATACTTCGGCGATGAAGCCTTTCTCCACCAGCTCTTTCTGATCTTTTTGGATAACGCAATCAAATACTCTCCGAGTCATACGCGAATCCACGTCGCGCTGGAACAACGGGACTGCAATATTCGCGTGACTTTCGCGGACCAGGGCATCGGAATCTCGCCCGAGCATCTACCTTTTATTTTCGATCGCTTCTTCCGCGCCGCTTCCCTGGGTGCTGGTGATGCCCACAGCGGCGGGCTCGGACTGGCGATCGCGCAGGCGATCGTCACGGCCCTCGGCGGCTGCATCGAATGCGCGAGCACTCCGGGCGCGGGTTCCACCTTCACTGTCGTGCTGCCGGCACAACATCGGACGCGGCCCGACATGGATCTTCAAGCTAAACAGAAATTAATTCTGGATTAACGCACGGCCTTAAGCGATGACATAGGCTCTGCCTCTATTTTGGAGGTGATGCTTGTCTTTTCGAAAAGTAGTTTCCATGGACACGTTCGGCCAGACTGCAAAGGATGTCCCGGTTCTTGGAATCCTGTTTGGCTCGAAAATAAGGATCTCCATGCCGAGGTTCTGGTCCAGCTTTTTGTCGCTTGGAGTGTCCATTGGTTTGGCGCTGCTCTTCGTCCTATCCGCGAGCCCGGCGCACGCGCAGGTTGTGGGAGCGACGCTTTCGGGAACGGTCAATGATACGTCCGGCGCAGCGATACCGAATGCACAGGTTTCGGTCAAAAATGTTGCCACAGGAACGACGCGAGAGGTCACCACCGACGCATCCGGCTTTTACAGCCTGCCTAACCTCATCCCGGGCGGTTACGAAGTCAGTTATACCGCCAAGGGGTTCAAGACCCAGGTGTCCAGCGGCGTAAATCTAACCGTCGGCGCGCAGCAGGTGTTGAACGCAAGTTTGAGCGTAGGAGATGTAACCGAAAAAGTTGTGGTAACCGGGGACGCCCCGATCGTTGAACTGGCGTCATCTGCCATTAGCGGCCAAGTGAGCGCAAGTACGGTCCGCGAATTGCCGCTGAATGGCCGTAGTTGGACCGATCTGGCGGCATTGTCTCCCGGCGTGGATACGATTCAGACGCAGCCTTCCTTCTCTACCGGTGCGGACCGGGGCAACCGCGGGTTCGGACAGCAATTGACCATATCCGGCGCGCGCCCACAGCAGAACAATTATCGCCTCGATGGCGTCAGCCTCAACGACTATGCCAACGGCGCCCCCGGCAGTGTGATGGGGGGAAACTTGGGCGTCGATGCGATTCGGGAATTCTCGGTTCTGACCAGCAATTACTCGGCAGAGTACGGCAAGACTTCGGGAGGCGTCATTAACGCAACCTCCCGCTCGGGGACCAATCAATTTCACGGCAGTGGCTACGAATTCCTGCGCAATAGCGCGCTGGACGCGAAGAATTTCTTTGAGGTCGGGCCCAAGGCCCCGTTCAGGCGCAATCAATTCGGCGGCGCAATCGGCGGGCCGATCATCACGGATAAGACGTTCTTCTTCGTGGATTACGAAGGCATCCGGCAATCCAAGGGCATCCCCAACGTCGATTTTGTGCCGTCGCCGAACGCCCGCAACGGAATACTGAGCACCGGGAATGTCACCGTCGACCCAGCCGTGCAGAAGTATCTCGCCCTGTATCCAATTCCCTCGGCCTGCGGCCAGGATATCTGCCCCTTCGTCTTTTCCGGACAGCAAGTGATCAGCGAAAATTTTGTCACCGGGCGCATCGATCATAAGTTCTCCGACAAGGACAGCCTATTCGGGACCTTCATGTACGACCGCACTCCCTACTCGTCCCCCGATTCGTTCGGCAACGTCACTCTTGGGAACTTGACCTCGCGGCAACTCGTGGCTATCGAGGAGACGCACACGTTCACTCCGACCATCGTGAACGCGGTACGGTTCGGGTTCAATCGCGACTATGTAAACGATAACCAGACGATTTCAGCAATCAATGCCGCAGCCTCCGACGGTACGCTGGCTTCATTCCCGAATCGCGACGCGGCATATGTAAGCGTTGGCGGCGGAATGACGGACATGTCCGGAGGGGTGGGCGGGCTGCCGACGTATCTTTACCGGTGGGATTCCCTCCAAGCTTATGACGACGCATTCGTCACGAAGGGTACACACTCGATCAAGTTCGGCGCGGCTTTTGAACGGATGTTGTTGCAGGCGACCGCGCTGACAGACCCGAATGGAATCTGGAGGTTCCCCGATCTGTCAGCTTTTTTGACCAATAATCCTTCGAAATTTCAGGGCGGCCTGGCCAGCTCACTCACGCCACGGAATATTCGCCAGTCCCTTTTCGGACTCTATATTCAGGATGACTGGCGCGTGCGTCCCAGCTTCACTATGAACATAGGCTTGCGTTACGAGATGACGACCGTGCCTACCGAAACCCAAGGTAAGTTTGTGAATCTGCGAAACATCACGGATGCGTTGCCTGTTTGCGGCACGATGGTCGTGGGCGGTTGTGCGAGCGCTGGCCCGCTATTCTCGAATCCCACGCTGCACAATTTCGAGCCGCGAATCGGATTCGCCTGGGATGCCCTTCACAATGGGCGTCTGGCGGTGCGGGGCGGCATTGGACTGTTTGACGTCCTGCCGCTGCCGTACGAGTTCACTCTGATGGAAACGCAGGCCGTGCCCTTCTTCCAATATATATCGATCAATAATCCCGGTAGCGGCACCTTCTTCTCAAACCCTCCATTAAACTTGGGGCAGAAAACCCTGCGCTCGACGTATATCGAGTCCAATCCCAAGCGAAACTACGTGACCCAGTGGAATCTGAGCTTGCAATACCAAGTCAGTCAGGACCTGGCCGTCATGGTCGCTTATGTCGGATCGCGTGGTGTTCACATGCCCTACCGCGTGGACGAGGCCAATCTGGTGATGCCCACGGCGCCTTCTGCCGGATACCTTTGGCCGCAGGTGGACGTGAACGGGAACCAGATGAGCGGGCCGAATGCTGGCAATCCACCGGCCCTCCTCAATCCAAATTTTGGTTCGGTTCGCGGCATGTTTTACCAGGGCATGTCCTACTACAACGCCATGGAGACCCAAGTCTCCAAGAGGATGAGCCACGGGTTCCAGCTGCAGGGAGTGTTCACCTGGGCCAAGAGTATGGACACCAGCTCAGCCACGGTCGCGGGTGATGCGTTTGGCAACTCCATTTCAAGTCTCAATTGGTTTGATCCGCGCCTATCTCGTGCGCTCTCCGACTACAATGTGGGCCGCTCATTCACCCTAAGCGGAACCTGGGATGTCCCGATTCCAAAGTCGGTGACCGGGTTTGCCCGGTGGCCGCTCGAGGGATGGGAATTGGGCACGATCTTCACCGTCAGCGACGGTGTTCCATTTACGCCAACCTGGGGCACTGGAAGCGACCCAGCAGGCACGCTGAGCAGCGACGACTTCGCCTATCCCAATGTGCTTCGGGGAGCCCCCGGCTGTTCCAGTCTGGTGAATCCCGGCAATCCGAACAACTACATCAAGACTCAGTGCTTTAGCGTGCCAACCGCTCCGAACCAGGCCTTTTGGAACGCAAACTGCGACCCGGCGCCACCGAGTCTCGGTGGCCCGATCTCCTCGGCCAGTAATCTTCCCGCGCTGGCTTGCTTCAACCTGCGCGGCAATTCCGGGCGCAACATTCTCATCGGTCCCGGTTTATTGAATCTTGATTTCTCGGTTTTCAAAAACAATTACATCAAGCGCGTCTCCGAAGTGTTTAACATTCAGTTCCGCGCGGAAATGTTTGACGTCCTCAACCACCCGAATTTCGGGCCCCCGACCGTGGGCGATGGCAACACGGATATCTTCGATGCCACGGGCACTTTGAATCCGCAGGCGGGCACCCTGCTCAGAACTGTCGGGGAAGCAACGGAGCGGCAAATTCAATTCGCGGTCAAGGTGATCTTCTAACCCAAAAGGTTCGAAGTGCCCCGCTCGGTCCGGTTAAGAAGCTGGACCGAGCGGAACCTGGCAGTTCCATGCGCGACCGACATGCGGCGCATGTCCGTTAAGACTCAAAAGATTTACACGCAATTCTTAAATTCTTAAGGAGGCTTATGAAGATCGGAATGCTCGGAGGAGAAAGCAAGTTGCGGGCAGCCATTGTGTTGGTTTCGGTAGCCCTTCTGGCCGGTGGGGCTTGGGCTGCTGGAGGCGAAGCACCGCTAAAACTAATCAAATCAGTTCCTCTCCCGATGCTACAAGACGGAGATTTCGATCACTTTACTGTGGATCTCGACGGGCACAGGCTCTTCGCAGCCGCCGAGGAGAACTCGAAAGTGCTGGTGTTCGAACTGGAGAGCGGGAAGCTCATCCAGACGCTCAGCGACCTGAAAGCGCCGCACTCGCTGTTGTATCGCAACGATCTGAAGAAACTGTACGTAGTGGACGGCGACTTGGGAAAGATCCGGATGTACGACGGAACAACGTACAAGAACGCCGGCGACATTGACCTGCGCGAAGGCGCGGACTCGATGGCCTACGACCCGGCGAGCAAGTACATGTATGTGATCACCGGCGGAAAAGACGCGAAAATGCCGAACTCTTACCTGACGACCGTTGACTCGACGACAGCCAAAAAGACCGGCGACATCAAGCTGGATTCCGACGATGTCGAGGCAGTGATTCTCGACAAGTCCAGTCCGCGCGTATTTGTGGTGATCCGCGGCAATAATACCATCGAGGTGTTTGACAGAGAGAAGCAGACGAAGCTTGCAACTTGGCCTTTGCCGAAGGATGTTGCCAAGCCGACCGCTATGGTGCTTGACGATTCCGACCACCGACTGCTCATTGGCACGCGCGAACCGGGCAAACTGGTCGTAATGGATTCGAACTCCGGCCAAGTTGTAGCTGCGGAACCGGCTGCTCCTATGGTTGACGACATGGGATTCAACCCGGAGAACAAACAAATTTATTTTGCGGGAACTGAAACTCTGGACGTGTTCCAAGTACAAGGCCCCGGCAAAATTGAACTGCTCGGAAAGGTTCCCACAGCTTTTCGTGCCAAAACAGGAATTGTGGTGCCTCAATTGAAGCGGTACTACCTTGGGGTACCGCATCACGGAACAAAGTCGGCTGAATTGCGTATCTACGAAGTTCACTAGCTTTCATCAACTCCGAAAAAGAGAACCCCGGAAGCGCTGGCTTCCGGGGTTCGACCTCGACCGTCTGTCCGATCGCATCGGCCGGCAAAACTCAAGGACGGTTTACTGGGCATCACATTAATTTTTCGGTGTCCGTAAGCTTTGTTTCTTCCCTGGGCAAATCGGCAAACCGGAAGCGATCCGGCGTGAGATCTCCTCTGGCTCCGCCAGGGTAAGTGTTCGCAGTGAGCACCGACGGATCGCCGTTATAATGCCACCTTGACGTGCCAACAAAAAGTGAATGATCGCATGCTCCATGCCGAAGACCCGCCTGATTTCATGCAAAGACGGCCACTGCCTTCCAGTGGCCCCACATGCCGGTGCTCCGCGCCGCAGAAAGGCCCGCCGTCTCTGTTGACTCGTCAGAGTGATGCCCCTATCCTTCGACATTCGTCAACGAGAGGTACTTGGAACGTCGCCCACTTATAACCCACGGCGGAAACCGGCGAGGCACTACGAAATCGCCTCAAGGTCCAGCACTTCCAGGTCTATGGAGTCGCAGATTACACGGGAGTTGGCCGTACTGTTCTCGTTGGCGGGCGCGAAGCGGGTGCCTGGCACTTCTACAGCCAGATGCAGGTCGCGTACTGCAACGTCAAAGGGTCTCACAATTGAGTTGAGCGGAAAATGGGCGGGTTCGATGGATCTGGGTCGTCCAAAGCTGCCCATGGTTCAGCAGTAAGGGCGCCGCCCGGAATTCCCATTCTATGAAACCTCGGGCCTTTTCGCTCGACCAGGGAAGTCATCGGCGAGGAAATGACACTATTATACCAGCTTCATCTTGCTCAGCGGCAACTCGCGCACGCGCTTGCCGGTGGCGGCGAAGATGGCGTTGCACAGAGCGGGAATGAAGGGCGGAACGCCGGGCTCGCCGATTCCGGCGGGCGGGGCGTCGCTCTCGACGAGGTGGACGTTGGTGTGCACGGGCGCTTCCTTCATGCGCGCCACGGGATAGTTATTGAAGTTCGACTGGTCAATCGCGCCGTTTGTCGCGGTGATGGAGCCGGAGAGCGCGATGCTCGTGCCAAAGACGGCCGCGCCTTCAAATTGCGAGCGCGACGCTTCGGGATTGGTGATGAGCCCGGCGTCCACAACGGTTTCGACGCGCGGGATGCGGATCGTGCCGTCATCCGAAACCTGAACCTCGACCACATTCGCGACGTACGTGAGGAAGCTGCGGTGAACGGCGATGCCCATCCCCGCGCCCTTCGGGAATTTCCGCTTTCCCCAGCCTGATTTTTCAGCGGCGATTTCGAGGACCTTGCGCAGGCGCCCGGTATCGTTGGGATACACGTCGTATTTGCCGCCGTAGTTGGGATTCGCGACGCCGGTCATATCAACGATGCGCGGCGGGCCGATCAGCTCGAGCATGTAGTCCACGGGATCGCGACGCGCGGCGTGGGCGAGTTCATCGGCGAAAGTCTGCACGGCGAAGGCGTGGTAGATATTCGAGACCGAGCGCAGCCAGCCGATGCGCACGTGGGCGCTCGCCGCGCCGTTTTCAACGCGCAGGTTGGGAATATCAAACGGCACGTCGGTCATGCCCATGCCCAGCTCGAAGTCGGCCGCGTGGTCTTCCTTCGGATCGTTCATGGAGAGGATCGGCGGAAACACGGTGCGCTGCAGCCAGGCCGTGGGTTTCCCGGCGGAGTCCACAGCCGCCTTCATGTAAACCGCAGCCACGCTGTGGTAGAAGTCAAATTTGATATCGTCCTCGCGCGTCCAGACGACCTTCACGGGACGGCCCACCTTTTTCGACAGGATGGCGGCTTCGGCCACGTAATCGGGCTTGGATTTGCGACCGAATCCACCGCCAAGCAGCGTCACGTGGCACATCACATCATCTTTGGTGATGCCGACTGCCTTCGCGACTGTGTCCTGCACGGCCTGGGGATTCTGCGTCGGCGCCCAGGCGGTGACTTTGCCGTTGCGGAAATCGGCGACGGCGACAAGCGGCTCCATGGCGGCGTGCGCGAGGTGCGGCACGTAGTAATCGGCTTCGATAATTTTTCCGCCCTTGGCAAATCCACTGTCCACGTCTCCCTGATTGCGGACGACTTTCGCGGACGCGCGTGATGTTTCCTGCAGCTCCTTGCGGAACGCATCCGAGTTGTATGAGGCGTTCGGTCCGTTTTCCCATTCGACGCGCAATTTCTTGCGCCCCTGGAACGCGGCCCAGGTATTGTTCGCGATGACCGCGACGCCGCCGAGCGGCTGAAATCCCCACGGCCCCTCGAAGGGTTCGATGGGAACCGTCTGGCTGACGCCCGCGACTTTCAGAGCTTCCTTGTCGTCCGAGGATTTCACTTTGCCGCCAAGCACGGGCGGGCGCTCAATCGAGGCGTAGACCATGCCGTCCATGCGCGCGTCCATTCCGTACACAGCTTTCCCGGTGACGACCTGCGGCAGATCGTAGCTGGACGCGCCCTTGCCGATGTAGCGCCACGCGCTCTTCGGCTTGAACTTCAGATCTTCCACCTTTGGCACGGGCAGCTTGGACGCGGCGGAGGCGAGTTCGCCATAGCCGAGACGGCGTCCGGTGGGCGTGTGAACGATCGTGTGAAGGTCGGCCTTGCAATCGTCGGGCGAAACTTTCCACTGGTTCGCGGCGGCTTGCGTCAGCATCAGGCGAGCCGTGGCGCCGACCTGGCGCATGGGCTCATAAAATTCGCGGATCGAGTGAGAGCCGTCCGTATTCTGCGAGCCGTAGCGCGCATCGCCGAGGGCCTGCTCGAGTTTCACGCGCTTCCAGTCGGCGTCCAGTTCGTCGGCGAGAATCAGGGGCACGGAGGTGCGGCTGGTGGTGCCCATCTCCGAGCGGTGCGCGACGATGTAGACCGTTCCGTCCGTCTCAATGCCGACAAAAATGTTGGGATGAAACGCGGAGCGATCAATCTTCGCGTTGCCGGGAAATTCCGCGGCGTCGAGCGTATTGGGGAGATAGCGCACGCTCAACACGAACGCTCCGGCCGAAACCACGCCCTTCAAAAAACCGCGCCTGCTTACATTCTGAATCATGCTCATGCCATTTCCCTCGCGGCCGCTTTGACGGCGGCTCGAATTCGCTGATAGGTTCCGCAGCGGCAGATATTTCCGGACATGGCGGCGTCAATATCTTCGTCGGTGGGATTTTTCTTCGTCTTCAGGAGCGACGCGGCCTGCATCATCTGGCCGGGCTGGCAGTAGCCGCACTGCGGCACGTTGATCTGTATCCATGCTTTCTGCACCGGATGCAGGCCCTCCGCGCCGAGGCCTTCGACCGTCGTGATTTCCGCGCCGTCCACAGCGGACATGGGAGTGACGCAGGAGCGCACGGCCGCGCCGTCCTTGTGGACGGTGCATGCGCCGCACAGCGACATCCCGCAGCCAAACTTTGTGCCCGTCAGGGCCAACTCATCGCGGAGATACCACAGCAGCGGCATGGCGGGATCGCCGTCGTAGGTATGATCCTTTCCGTTCACTTTCAGCTTAACCATCGCAGGACCTCGAATCTGAAGACTTTTCGCGGGCCGCAAGCGTGGCCCGGTCTTGCCCGTCAAATATCTTACACAGACGGCGGCTTTTTCGCCGCTCGAACTTTCCATTGTGTTATCTGAACCCCTGGGAAACTATCGGGCGGGATTATTGCGGCGCGATGGCCGTGTGGCCCCGGCGAAGAACGAACTTTTGAATCTTCCCCGTGGCTGTCTTGGGCAGTTCCGCGACAATTGAAAAACCCTGCGGCACCTTGAAGTGCGCCAAATTGCCGCGCGCGAATTCGCGAAGCTCTTCTTCATCAACAGTAGCGCCTGCTTTCAAAACAACAAATGCGTGCGGCGCCTCCCCCCATTTGGCGTGGGGCACGCCGATGACGGCCACCTCCAGCACGGCGGGATGCCGGAGAAGGACTCCTTCCACTTCCACCGAGGAGATATTTTCGCCGCCGCTGATAATGACGTCCTTGATGCGGTCGCGAATTTCGCCGTAGCCATCGGGATGAACGACGGCGGCATCGCCGGTGTGCATCCATCCGCCGCGCAGTGCCGTCGCGGTCGCATCGGGATCCTGAAAATATCCCTGCATGACGAGATTCCCGCGAACGACGATCTCGCCTTTTGTTTCGCCGTCGCGGGGGACGTCCTGCCCATGGGCGTCCACAACGCGCACTTCGCCCGCGGTGATGGTGTCCACGCCTTGACGGGCCTTAATGACGGCGCGCTCGCGCAAGCCGAGCGAAGCGTGCTCGGCGCGCGGCTCGCACACCAGAATCAGCGGCGTGGTTTCCGTCATGCCATAAACGTGAATCACTTCCCAGCCAAGTTCTCCTTCCACCCGCTCAATCGTCGCGGCGGCCGGCGGAGCGCCGGCCGTAAGCACGCGCACGCCGCGAGGAGCATTCTTGCGCATCTCTTCGGGAGCATTTGCGAGGCCGATGAGAACCGTCGGGGCCGCGCACAGAATGGTGGCGTGTTCATCGCGCATCAGCTGAAACGCCGTCCTCGGCTCGACCTTGGGAAGGCAGATATGCGTGCCGCCCGCAGCGGTCACACACCACACAAATGTCCAGCCATTGGCATGAAACATCGGCAGCGTCCAGAGGTAGCGATCCGCGGGAGTCATGTGAACGTGAACGAGGATTCCGACGACGTGCAGATAAGCGTTGCGATGCGTAATCATCACGCCCTTCGGACGCGAGGTCGTGCCGCTCGTATAGTTGATGGTTAAGAGATCGGATTCGCCGATCTCCGGCCGCTCGAAGGCGGGAGTCGCGGAAGCGAGCAGCTTCTCGTACTCCAGCCAACCGTTGCGGCTGCCCTCGAGCGCGACGAAATGCTCGACGCCAGGCAATTCCGCGCGGATGGAGTCCACAGCCTCCAGATAAGCGGAATGGGCGCACACGACACGCGCCCCGCTGTGCCGGATCATGTAGGCGAAATCGGAAGGCGTCAGCCGGTAGTTCAGCGGCACCAGGACCGCGCCGATTTGCGGGACGGCATAAAACGATTCGAGTTGCGCATGAGTATTGGGAGCGATGTACGCGACGCGGTCGCCGGACCGCACGCCCAGCGTTTGCAGCGCGGCCGACCAGCGGTCGCAGCGATTGAAAAACTGCTCGTACGTGAGGCGGAGCACCCCATCCACGACGGCTTCCCTGTCGCCGTACAATCGGCGGGCACGGCTGGCGAAATCCACCGGGCTGAGGGGGGTCTCCATGGCGCGGGATTATATCCCACACGGGCCAGGGAATTATTCGCTCAATAAAAATGGAAATTTACCCCTCATTTGTGGCACAGGTCACAGCAATCCTCCCGGAATCCGTTTAATGTGCGCACTTTCAACGCGCCATTTCGCAAGAGAAGCTGCGTGGACCAGGGACGGCGATTGGTATATGTTCGAGCCACAAACGATGCGCTGCAAACCGAATGCGGGTCCCGGCGGCGCAAGGAGGTTCCAGAAATGACTCGGCCTGCCCGGAAGCTCGCGCAATCCAAGAAAATGGCGACGCGGCGTGCATGGGCTCTGCCGCTGCGAATCCTTGGAACGCTCGCCTGCGCGGGTACGCTTCTGCTCCTGGCATCGGCGCTGTGTGCCCGGCCGCAAGCCGTCGCGCCTGGCGGCGCGTCTCAATACGACCTCCTGATCATCAACGGCCACATTTACGATGGCAGCGGCAGCCCATGGTTCTCCGGCTCGATCGGCATCAAGGACGGCAAGATCGTAGACATCGGACGGCTCGTCAACGCCACCGCGCGGCGCACGATTGACGCTGCCGGGATGGCCGTCACGCCCGGCTTCATTGACCTGCACTGCCATTCCGATTTTCCGCTGCTCGTGGACGGCAATGGACAGAGCATGATCCGCCAGGGAGTAACGACGGAAATCCTGGGCGAGCACGCTTCGGCAGGACCAATCCTCGGCCACGATCGCGAGGAAGTGGACCGCAGCCTGCGCCGCATGGGCACTTCGCTGGACTGGACGACGCTTGGCGAATACTTCGCGCGCATGCAGCGGCAGGGATTTTCGCCGAACATCGCCTCCTACGTCGGCAGCGAGCAGGTTTGGGTGGACGTCATCGGCACGGAAAACCGGCGTCCCACTTCCGAAGAGATGGAGAAGATGAAGGGTCTGGTGGACCAGGCCATGCGCGAAGGAGCTCTCGGCGTGGCCTCCGACCTGGCCGTGCCGCCAAATTCCTTTCTGACAACCGGCGATCTGATCGAACTCGCCAAAGTGGCAGGCAAATACGGCGGCATTTACGCCACGCACTTGCGAAGCGAAGGCGACGGCAGCCCAGAAGCGATTGCCGAGGCCATCGAGATCGGCGAAAAGGCTCACGTTCCCGTGCACATCTTTCATTTCAAATACAGCGGCGTGAACAATTGGGGCCACATTCAGTCACTCATTGACGAGGTACAGGCGGCGCGTGATCGCGGGCTCGACATCACTGTGAATCAATATCCCTATCCCGCCGGTTTCAATCCGTTCCGCAACATGGCTCTGCCGCCGAAATTTCTTGTAGGAAACCTCGATGAGATGGCGGCGCGTCTGAAGGATCCGAAGGCCCGCGAAGAGATTCGCGCGGACATCGCGAACGGCGTGCCCGGCTGGGACAGCGACATTCGCGCCGCCGGAGGCTGGCACGGCATTCTCATCTCTTCCCTGCTCAATCCGGAAAACAAAAAATACATCGGCAAGCGCATGGACGAAGTCGCAAAGATGATGGAGAAGGATCCTCTGGACGCGTATTGCGATCTCCTGATTTCCGAACACATGGGCGGCGGCGCGATCTACTTTGCCGTGAGTGAGGAAGATATTCGCCGCGCGCTGCCCGAGCCGTGGCTCAGTATTGGGTCCGACGGCGGCGCTGTATCTCCGGCGATGACGTGGCTCGGCAATCCGCATCCTCGCTACTACGGCACGTTTGCGCGCATCCTCGCGCGATACGTCCGCGAAGATAAAGTGATCACGCTGCCCGACGCTATTCGGAAAATGACTTCGCAGGCCGCCACCATTACGGGCCTCACCGACCGCGGCCTGCTGCGGCCCGGCATGGCCGCGGACATCAACATCTTCGATCCCGATAAAGTCGAAGATAAAGCCACCTTCGAGCAGCCCATGCAATACGCCGTGGGGTTTCAGTATGTGATCGTCAACGGCACGCCGGTGATTGATAAAGGCGAGCACACCGGCGCGCACCCCGGGAAAGTTTTGTACGGACGAGGGAAAACGCATTCTTGAATTTTGGAGGATACCTATGGCCATCGAACGACGTGAATTTCTGACGGGACTGGCAGCAGCGGGAGCGGCAGCTCTGCTCCCTTCCGGCAAAGCCGTGGCGCAGCAGACATCCAGCCGATACTCGAAGCCCGTGATTGACGCTCATGTCCACTGGTATCCGCCGGAGTTTGTGGACCTGATCGAAAAAGAAGGCGCGGCAAATGGCGTGACGAATATTCGCCGCAATGACAAGGGCGAACTCGAATGCGTCATCCCGGGCGCTCATCCCTACGCGCCGCGCGCGAATTTCCGCCACGACATGACGGACATCAATCTGATCATCAAAATGATGGACGACCGCGAAGTGGATCTGTCCGTTATGACGCAGACGAACCCGCACGTGCTGTGGGCGCCGCCAGAGTTCGGCGCCAGGCTTTCGCGCGCGATTAACGACTCGACCTCCGCGCTCTCCGTGAAATATCCGAAACGCTTTCTCGGCGGAATTACGCTGCCGATGCAGGACGTCAATCTCTCGCTTCAGGAACTCGACCGCGGCTCGAAATTGCCCGGCATGCGCGCCGTGAATATCACCGAAAACATTCTTGGCAAGAACCTTTGCGATAAATCGTTCTGGCCCGTGTGGGGGCGCTGCGAGGCGCTCGGCCTGCCGCTTTTTCTGCACAATCTCGATCCGATCTCGGAGAGGCTCGTCGAAAAAGATTTTACGATGATCAATATTCTCGGCAATCCGATGGAGGCGACGATTGCCGCGACGGCGCTCGTTTTGGGCGGCGTGATGGACGAATTTCCCAAGCTGGACGTCTATCTGCCGCACGCTGGCGGATTCTTTGCCTTTTCCACGCCGCGCATTGACTGGGCCATGGGCACCGCGGAATACGCCCCGCGCGGGCGCACGGCGCAGTTCAAGAACCTGAAACTTCCGCGCGCCAGCGACTACCGCCGGCGATTTCACTACGATTTGATTCTGCATGATCCGAAACTCACGCGAACTTTGATTGATATCGTGGGCGTGGACCGAGTCGTTTGCGGCACGGATTATCCGCAGGGCATGTCCATCGTGAAGCCCGTGGAGTACGTGGAGGCCGTGCCCGGAATCACGCAGCGCGAGCGCGAAATGATTCTGTGCGAAAATCCGGCGCGATTGTTAAAGATTTGAACTACTTGGGTGTGAATGAGTTCAAATACTGTGTAAGTAATGAGGCCCGTCATTCCGAGAGTGTGTGACTAAATTGCGATTTGGCGACTTTTGCGCTTATATGAGCATTGTTTTCAGCGTCGCTCTGCGCGAAAAATCAAAAAAGTCACAGGCTCCAAGCGAAGCGAGGAATCCCTCTTTTTTTCTTGCGCAACGCTGCAGAACGCGGAGGGATTCCTCGCTTCGCTCGGAATGACGGCGCTATTTTTTGGAGTCCGTGAAATTTGCCCCATGGCAAGGCGATGAATCGTTGGCTTACGCGGCTTCTTTCTGCAATTCATCCAGCACGGCCGCGGCCTTGTTTACATTGTCCACGCCGAAAACGAGCAGCGCCAGCGGCGATCCCGGCTCCATCCCGCAATAGGAATAATCAATGTTGATCCCCACTTCTCCGAGCCGCGCAGCCGCTCGGCCGAACTGCCCGGGCTTATGCGGCAACCGCACCATGGCGACGTCGGTCTCCTCGAAAATCATGTGCATTCCGCCGAGGACCGATTTGGCGGCAGATGGATCGTCCGCCAGAAAGCGGACCAGGCTTTCGCGCTCCTCGACGTAAGATTGAAACGCGAGGATGTTCACGCCGCGCTCGGCCAGTGCGCGAAAACATTTTCCGAGCGCGCCCGGCTTGTCTTCTATTGTTACTGTGAATTCCTTCGCCTTCGCCATGGAGTTCGGCTCCCTATCCGCCCAAAACGCGGACAGCTAAGATCGAAGTCCCTATCATAAGCGTTTCATGGGCCGGGACATGATTTTTTCTTTCTGCCATTAAACAATTATCGGAAGTATTCGGCGTTTCTATTGTAAATTCCGCTTTGGAGCCACTCCGATGATGAAGACATTTCCGCTATCCAGGGTCTACCAACTGCTCGAGCCGGGGCCGGTGGTTCTCCTGACGACGGCTCAAAAGGGCCGCGCCAACGTGATGACAATGTCATGGCACATGATGGTGGAGTTCGAGCCGCCGCTGGTGGCTTGCATTGTGAGCAGCGCGAATTACAGTTTCGCGGCGCTGCGGGCGACACGCGAATGCGTGATCGCCATTCCTGCAGTGAGGCTCGCACGCAAAGTAGTCGCTGTGGGCAACTCATCGGGCAGCGATGTGGACAAGTTTGCCGCGTTTCATCTGACACCCGTGCCGGCAAAAGCCGTCGCGCCGCCGCTCATCCAGGAATGCTTCGCCAATCTCGAATGCAGAGTGGCAGACGCGCGCATGGTCAGCCAGTACAATTTGTTCATCCTCGAAGTCGTGAACGCTTGGCGTGACCCCGCACAGAAAAATCCCAAGACGATTCATCACCACGGGTACGGCACATTTGTCGTGGACGGCAGGACGATCCGGCTGAAGTCCAAAATGCGCTGAACCGTGCGCCGCGAGTGTCCAGTCGTTATGATTATGGGCTGCAAGTGCAGCACATACCCGATATACTCACCGCCGAATTGGAGGCTGGCCATGTCCACGCGCAAAACCACCATTTTGATTTTTGCAGTTGCTCTTCTGGCGTTCGTCGCCGGAGTGCTATTCACAAGCAGAATCGAGCCCACGCTCGCGCAGTCAGGCGCCGGGGCGGCGTTTCCCGCCGTGCCCGCGGAAAAGGGCGGAGAAGATACGACCGGCCCGTACGACGTGGATCCCAACTGGCCAATGCCGCTTTCCTCGCTGCCGGGGCACGCAGGGTGGTCCTGGGGCGCGGTCGAAGGAATTTTCGCGGAAAGCCCGGACCGCGTGATTATCGCGCAGCGCGGCGAAGAGCCGGAACTGACGCGTCCCGCGAACACGCCGCTGCCGCAGATTGGTCCCAGCCTGTCTTTCCCCACCGGTGAAGTGCCGTTTCGCAACGCCTCGCAGGGCCCGGTCGCGAGTCTTCCCGGCGGCGGCGCGCCCGGCGATCTGCCGGAAGACGCCGACAAGAACTGGAAGGGGCGCATGGGCGTAGACGCGCGCTGGGAGGACTGCATCGTTGTGGCCAACTCGAAGGGCGAGATCACCGAGCGCTGGACGCAATGGGACACGTTCTTCAAGCGCCCGCACGCCGTCTACATCAGCCCGTATGATGCCGATAAAAATATCTGGATCGTGGACGACTATATGCACGCGGTCCTGAAGTTCAGCCACGACGGCAAGAAGCTGCTTCAGACGATCGGCACGCCGAATCAGGCGGGCGCCGACGAAACGCATTTCAACCGGCCGACATTTCTCGCGTGGCTGCCGGACGGAACCATGTACGTTGCGGACGGCTACAACGGCACGCGCGTCGTCAAGCTCGATAAGAATGGAAAATTCCTGCTGGCCTGGGGACAAAAAGGCGTCGCGCCGAATGAAATGCGCCCCGGCTACTTCAACGTGGTGCACGGAATCGCCGCCGACCCTGTCACGCATCACGTCTACGTGGTGGACCGCGCGAATCATCGCGTTCAGGTGTTCGACGAAAACGGAAAATTCCTCGACCAGTGGCCGCTCGATAAGCACTCCTCGGTCAATTTTCTGTACCTCTCCGCCGACCGCCACCTGTGGGCCGCGGATGACCGGAATGACCGCATCGTCGAATACAGCCTCGACGGCCGCCTGCTGTACGAATGGGGCGTGCTCGCCGACTGGCCCGGAGGCCTGTTCAACACGCACGGCATGAGCGTGGATCAGGAAGGCAATGTCTACGTCGCCGAGGTGGGCAACGGCCGCGCGCAGAAATTCGTTCCGCGCAAGGGAGCGAACCCGGCGCTGCTCGTGGGGAAGCCGGTGTATTCGGCGTGGAAATAGCTGTCTTGGAAATCTCTTTCAGGCGTATCATCGCGCTCCAACGGGTGTAGCAACGCGCGGGGCACTGAGTTTCGGGAAAATCGAATCAAACAATCTGGAACTGTTTCAGGAGGATAACGCGATGCGGCAAAATCTTGTGTTGCGGGCTTCGTTTCTGATTTTTGCAGTTTTGTGTTTTGCGCCGGCTCCGTGGGCGCAGGTATCCAATGCCGGACACGCGCCGGAAATGGCGGCTCCCAAAGTCAGGCCGGGGGTGTGGAAAGGCGTGGGAACGGGTACGCCCTGCGTGCTTCCCTGGGGCGGCGTGTACGCGTGTCCTCCGGCTCCCTCCAAGTTTGCGATTCGCGCCGGACGAATGTTTGACAGCACTACCGGAAAAATGCTCGCGAAGCAGATCATCCTGATTGACGGCCAGCGCATCACGGAAGTCGGCCCGGAAGCGAGCGTGAAGATTCCCGCGGGAACTCCCGTCATTGACCTCAGCCAGGCAACGGTCCTGCCCGGCCTGATTGACGCGCACAATCACTTCATGACGCCACGCGGCACGATGACGTCCGACCAGGCGATTCTCGTCGCCTCGAAGCGCCTGCACGACGCGCTCGAGAACGGCTTCACCTCGATGAAAGAGATGGCCTCTCACGGCAACGGATATCAGGACGTCACGCTGCGCGACATGATTAATCTCGGCGTGATTGCGGGGCCGCGCGTGCAGGTCTCCGGCCGCGGCATCGTGTGGGGCGGAGCAACACCGGGCCCGGACGAAAAACCCGATCCGCAAATGCTGAATCCCATCGTGGTTCATAATGTCGAGGAAGCGCGCGCCGCCGTGCGCACCGAAATCGAGCATGGCGTGGATCACATCAAGCTGTATCCCGCAGGGGCGTACAGTTTTTCTCCAACCGGAGAACTACTGGTTCAGGAAACCTATCCGCTCGAAGTGATGCAGGCGCTCGACGATGAGGCCGAGCGCCTGGGCGCGAAGACCGGCTCGCACGCCTACGGCGGCAAGGGTCTGCAAAATGCAATCACCGCGGGCCACGCCGGAGATTCCATCGAGCACGGGCAAGGCCTGACGCAGGAAGAGTGCGACACGATGGCGAAGAAGGGACTCTACTACAGCCCGACGATTCTGGAATATACGGCACCGTGGCTGGACGACAATGACGCCAAGAATACGGGTGGAAAATATGCCATCACTCCGATCTTCAAGAAAAATCTCCGCATGTGCATCGCCACCAAGGGCATCGTCACCGTGTTCGGCACGGGCTCGCAGGGCACGGAATGGCGCGAGGGCGACAACGCGCTGGAATTTTCTGCGCTCGTCAATGTCGGCGGGATGACTCCGGCGGCGGCACTGCAGGCAGGCACCATCAACGCCGCGACGGAAATGCGCTGGAAGGACGATGTCGGTTCGATCACGAAAGGCAAGCTTGCCGACATCGTGGCGCTCGCCGGCGATCCGCTCGCCGATATCAGCGAGACGCAACACGTGAAATTCGTAATGAAAGGCGGCGAGGTAATCCGGAACGATTTTGCTCCCGGCACCATCGGTTCGATGACGCTTTCGGGCGCGATGCGGTAGGACGGGCTTTAGCTTGTCCGGGTTTGGCGATAACGACTTCGATCACGCTTCTACATTAAAAAAGCGGACAGGCTGAAGCCTGTCCTACATTTCCCGCATGATAAAAATACAGACTGAGAGGCGTTCCGTTGGCCGAATCTTCCTGGACCGAACACATCTCGTATCTCGAAAACGAAATCAAGAAGATAGATGAGCGAATTGCGAAGCTGAACCAGATGATCCACGGTTTTGAGGACGTCCGGAAAAAGCGCGCCGCCACGGAACTCATCCAGAGGTTGCGCGATGAGGCGAGTCAGTACCGGAAATATGTCGCGCTAGTGAAGCAGTTTGTGAAGCCCTAACGCAGTGCCACAGCCGCTATTCCGCCTTGGCCGGCTCGAGGCCGCTTTTGCGGATCGCCTCATAGCCAGCGGGCGAAGCCAGCCATTCGATCAATTTGTTTGCCGCTTCGGGATGCTTGGACGTGGCCGGAATCCCCGCGGCAAAAATGGTCACGCGTTGCGCTCCCGCCGGCAGCGGGCCCACGATATCAATTCCCTTCACCGGACGCAGCTCGCTGATCTGCTGAAAGCCAATCTCAAATTCCCCGGTGGCGACGACTCCTCCCACTGGATTAGCTTCAATCTTTTTTGCCTTGGGCATGATTTGATCGGCGATGCCGAGTTTCGGAAAAAGTTCCGTGGAGAGATAGACGCCGCTGGCGCTGTCGGAATAAGCGATGGATTTAGCCGCGAGCAGTGTGCGCTTGAGCGCATCCACCGTGCTGATGTCGGGTTTCGGCGCGCCGGCCTTCACAGCCATGCCGATGTAGGATTTTACAAGGTCCACGCGGCTGCCCGCCCGGACTTTTCCCTGCTGGATCAAATCGTCGAGCGCAGGCCCCGCCATGATCACGACGTCAATCTCTTCTCCGCGGTCGAGCCGAATGGGAATGGCGTTGTGCGTCGTGCCCATGGACGGCCCGAATTCGGTGATCAGTTTATTGTGCGTCTCGCTCTCATACCGGGGAACGAGTTCCAGGTAGGCAGCCGTGAACCCTCCGGAGGTCACAACGTGAATTTCGTCGGCACGCGCGGCGATGGCGGAGAGCAGCGCGCAGGCTAACAGCAGTGCGGCAGCTTGAATTATCTTTCGGCCTGAGAATTGTTTTCTCACAGTTTCATTTCTCCTTCGCATGGGGAAGCGTATCACAGGGAGCGGATTTCCAGTGGCGCAGGCTTTACAACCCACGAAAAAAGTAGTCCGTCATTCCGAGCGGAGCGAAGAATCACTCCGTATCATTTAGCGATACGCGAAAAGAAAGAGGGATTCCTCGCTCCGCTCGGAATGACGGGCTAACCTTATTTATTGCGGGCTGTGAAGCCTTCGCCACGCGGGCCAAATTTTGCCCTCCTTTGCCCGCAACCCGCAAAAAGTCTGCTACCATAATGCGTCACGGAGTGAATACATAAATATGCCAAGTCCAAATGGACTCATTGACGTCCTGCGCGCAGCGCCGGGCGAAAACACAGCAGTGGTTCTTCCCGAAGCAAATCTCAGCGTCAGCTACAACAGCCTGCGCGATCAGGTGATGACGATGGCGGACACGCTTTCCGGCGCGGGAATCCGCCGAGGAGACCGCGTTGCCACCGTGGTTCCGAGTGGCCTGCCGGCAATCGTCAGTTTTCTCGCGGCTTCCATAGCGGGCACAGCGGCGCCGCTCAATCCCGGCTATCGCGAGGATGAATTCAGCTTCTACCTCGGAGACACAAACGCAAAGATTCTACTTTGCCCGCCGGACGGCGCGGAGGGCGCGCGCGCTGCCGCCAAGGGAAAAGTTCCGGTCTACTCCATCCAGATGGACGACAAGGGCTTCGTGCGGCTGATTGATGCGCCGGGAAGCCGCCGCGATGCCGAACACCCGTCGCCCGACGACGTGGCACTCGTCCTGCATACAAGCGGAAGCACAGGCCGCCCGAAGCGCGTGCCCATCCGCCACTCGAATATCGGCGCCTCGGCGCAAAACATCATGAACACGTACCGACTCACCCCGAATGACGTCTCGCTGTGCGTAATGCCGCTGTTCCATGTTCATGGCCTGGTGGCTTCGTTGCTCTCGACGTTCCTTTCCGGCGGCACCGTGGTAATTCCCGGGAAGTTCAGCCCGCTTTCGTTCTGGCGCATCGTTCGCGACGCGCGCGTGACGTGGTACTCCGCCGTTCCCACAATTCATCAGCTACTGCTGACACGCGCGGGCGGCGAACGCCCCGCGGGATCGGAAAGCTTGCGCTTTATTCGTTCGTGCAGCGCCGCGCTTCCGCCGGAAATGATGGCGAGCATGGAGAAAGTGTTCGGCGCGCCCGTACTCGAAGCGTATGGAATGACGGAAGCGTCGCACCAGATGTGCTCGAATCCGCTGCCTCCCAAGGCGCACAAGCCCGGCTCGGTCGGTCCGGGAACGGGAGTGAAGGTCAGCATCATGGACGCCGCGGGAAATCACCTGCCACAAGGGACACGCGGCGAGGTGGTGATTCAAGGGCCGAACGTGGTCCGCGAATATGAAAACAATCCGGAAGCGAATGCGAAGTCGTTCACGAACGGATGGTTCCGCACGGGCGATCAGGGCTACCTCGACGCGGAGGGCTACCTGCTTCTGACGGGCCGCATCAAGGAACTCATCAATCGTGGCGGAGAAAAAGTCGCACCGCGCGAAATTGACGAAGTGCTGCTCGCGCATCCAGCCGTGGCGGAAGCCGTGGCGTTCGGGCTTCCGCATCCCACGTGGGGAGAAGAGGTCGCGGCGGCGGTTGTGCTTCGGTCGCCGGAAAAAGAAGCGGCCATCCTGGCGTTTTGCAAGGAGCGCCTCGCGGAGTTCAAGCGCCCCAAGAAACTTTTCATCGTCGAACAGATTCCCCGAACGGCCACAGGTAAAATCCAGCGCGGGGCCGTCGCCGCCACCTTCGCGGCGAGCGAGAAAAAGTGAAATATCTGATCGCCGGCGCCGGGGCCATCGGCGCGTATCTTGGCGCGCGCATGCACCGGGCGGGAGAGGATGTAACGCTCTTTGCCCGGGGTCCGCACTTGCGCGCGATGCAGGCCAAGGGCGTGCGCGTCGTCAGCGCAGAGGGCGATTTTGAAGCGCGCCCGCGGATCATTGAAAACCTGCAAGATGCCGGCCCGGTGGACGTCATCATCCTCGGGGTAAAGGCGCACAGCCTGACGCAGCTCGCTCCCCAGATCCGGCCGATCCTCGGCGAAAATACCGTCATCGTCAGCACGGAAAACGGAATTCCGTGGTGGTATTTCCAAATCGGCGCGGACAAATTTTCCGATTTCAAAATCGAGCGGATTGATCCCGGCGGAATTGTCGGGCAGTCGTTTGAGCCGCGCCGCGTCGTGGGATCGCTCGTCTATTTCGCGACCGAAATCGCCGAACCCGGAGTGATCCGGCACATCGAGGGAAACCGCATCTCGCTCGGCGAACCCGACGGCTCGAAATCCGAGCGCGTGCGCGCGATCTCGGACGCGCTCATCAAGTCTGGATTCAAGTGCCCGGTCACCGCGCGGCTGCGGCACGAGCTTTGGGTGAAGATCCTCGGCAATGTGGCATTCAATCCGATCAGCGCGCTGACGCGGGCCACGATTGTTCAGATGGTGCGCGATCCGAATGTAGTCGTGCTCGTGCGAAAGATTATGACCGAAGTCGAAACAGTCGCGAATCAACTGGGCATCGAATTGCCGATTTCCATTGATAAGCGGATCGCCGGTGCGGAAAAAGTCGGCGAGCACAAAACCTCGATGTTGCAGGACCTGGAAGCCGGGCGGCCGATGGAACTCGAGGCCGTGGTGGGCGCCGTGCTCGAAATCGGCGAGCGGCTGGGCGTGCCCATGCCGCATACGCAATCGGTGTACGCCTGCACGAAACTTCTTGCGCAAACCGCGGCCAAGCCGCGCTAGCCGCACCTGGAAAGGGACGCGCCAATGAACCGTTGGGTCCGGTTGATCGCTTCCGTGGTCGCGATGATGATGATCGCGAACCTTCAGTACTCCTGGGCACTGTTCGTCAAACCGATTATCACCGCGACCCACTGGAAACTTTCCGACGTCCAGCTGGGATTCACGCTCTTCATCGCATTTGAGACATGGATGATGCCGCTTTCCGGCTGGTTCATGGACAAGTTTGGCCCGCGCGTGTTTATGTCCGTGGCCGCGGTGCTGTGCGCGATAGGATGGGGCGGCCTTGGCGAGGCCAAGACGCTGCCGCAACTCTATGTGCTGTATTCCATCGCGGGCTTTGGCGCAGCGCTGATCTATTGCGGATCCACGGTGGTGGGCCTGAAATGGTTCCCTGATAAATTGGGCCTTGCTTCGGGACTGATCGCCGCGGGATTCGGTTCGGGGTCCGCTCTCTTCGTTCATCTCATGGAGTACATCATCCATGCGGGAAGTTACCGGAAAGCATTTTTGTATACGGGCATCGCGCAGGGCCTGATTACATTTGTGGCCGCACAGTTCCTGATCAACCCGAAATCCGATGATCCGGCGATTGCGGGAAAGAAACCGAAGAGCCGGTTCAAACTCCGCGCGCACGCCGAACAGTTTACTTCCGTGGAGATGCTGAAGACGGTGCATTTCTACTATCTCTACGCGATGATGATGCTGATGGGAATTGGCGGGTTGATGGTGACGGCGCAAGTCAGCTCCGTTGCGGACACGCTCGGCATCACCAGGGCCGTGCTTACGTTCTCTGTGCTGATCAATCAGCTGACCAACGGCGCGGGCAGAATTTTTTGGGGCTGGGTTTCCGACCACATCGGCCGCGAACGCACCATGATCACGGCATTTGCCTTGCAAGGATTTGCGCTGTTGAGTGTCTTGCGGTTCGGACGAAATTCCCCGATGGGCTTTGTGATTCTTCTCGCGCTGGTCCTGTTCACCTGGGGCGAAATTTATTCGCTTTTCCCTGCCGTGTCCGCTGACTTTTTCGGAGGACGGAATTCGGGATCCAACTACAGCTTCCTATACAGCTCGAAAGGCGTCGCGGCGTTTCTGGGCGTGTGGCTGGCCGCCAAGCTGTATGAGCGGTCGGGAACCTGGACAGTTGTATTCTATGGGAGCGCGACTTTGGCGTTCATAACGGCACTGATGGCCGTGGGACTGCTCGCCATGCCGCTTCCCTCGAAACAGCGCGGGATCCTCGCGCCGGCGGACGAAGTCATCAAGAGCGTGGAATCGTGACCGGCAACGAACATCCCGCTGATCTGGCGCACGAGTGGAGCACAAACCCGCGCTGGGAGGGCGTCACGCGCCCGTACACTCCCACGGATGTCGAAAAGCTTCGCGGGTCCATTCATATAGAACATTCTCTCGCACGGCATGGCGCTGAACGGCTCTGGAAATTGCTCCATGAGAATGAACCCTTACTAGCTCTCGGAGCCGTGACCGGCAATCAGGCGATCGAGCAGGTCCGAGCAGGGCTGCGCGCCGTGTACGTCAGCGGGTGGCAGGCTGCGGCCGACGCCAACACGGCCGGAGCGATGTATCCCGATCAAAGCCTGTATCCCTCCGACAGCGTCCCTCAACTTGTGCGCCGCATCAATCAGGCGCTCCTGCGCGCGGACCAGATTCATCACGCCGAAGGCAATGATGAAACCGACTGGATCGCCCCCGTGATTGCCGATGCCGAAGCCGGATTCGGCGGCAACCTCAATGCATTCGAGTTGATGAAGGCGATGATCGAAGCGGGAGCGGCGTGCGTCCATTTTGAAGATCAGCTGGCGACAATCAAAAAAGTAGGGCGGCTTGGCGGAAATGTGCTGGTTCCCGCGGTGGAAGCGATCCAGCGGCTGGTCGCGGCACGTCTCGCGTCCGATGTGCTCGACGTTCCCACACTGCTGATGGCCCGCACGGACGCGATCAGCTCGCACCTCGTCACCAGCGACATTGATCCCCGCGACCGAGAATTCATTCCCGGCAAACGATCCGCGGAAGGCTATTTCCGCGCGCGCGGTGGAGTGAAATTTGCCATCGCCCGCGCGCTGGCTTATGCGCCTTACGCCGATATGATCTGGACCGAGACGGTAAAGCCGGACCTCGGCGAAGCGAAAGAATTTGCCGAAGTGGTGCTGGCGCAATTTCCGAAAAAGATTCTGGTTTACAACTACGCGCCCTCCTTCGCGTGGCTAAAGAACCTCGGCGAGGACGCAGTCGCCCGTCTGCATACAGAGCTTGCCGCGATGGGATACAAGTTCCAGTTCATCACCGTGGCCGGATTTCACGCCCTTAACCTATCCATGTTTGATCTCGCGCGAGAATTTCAGAAAACGGGCTTGCCCGCCTACTGCCGTTTGCAAGCCGGCGAATCCCGAAGCGAGGAGCAGAGCGGATATCCGGGAGCGCAGCACCAGCGCTTTGTAGGGACTGGCTACTTCGATGCGGTTCAGCAAATTGTTACTTCCGGCGCTCCGGTACCCCCCGCGCCCGCGACTGATTCGGGCGGCGAAACCTCCGGATCCTAATCCATCGAATCTTAAATCTTATGAACCGGGTTCGACCGGATGGGGAACATCTCCCATCGTCTTTTTTGCGTCCGCGATACCACGGTCAATCGTGGGCAGCCAATCGGCATGGGGAGCGGGAGAAGCCTGCGCGGCTTCATAGCAGCGCATCGCATCGGCAGGCCGGTTCAGGCGTTTCAGATATATGCGCCCCGCAGCCATCTGGGCGAGGAGTCCCTGTTTTTCCGCGGGATAAGCCCGGGCGAGATCAGCATATTCACTGGCGGCACGTTCCATGTCGGTCCCTGTTTCCATCTGGCGGCATAGGTCGAGCCATAGGGATGCAGGCAAATTTTCTCCCCCCGCATTCTTGAAATCTTGAAGCGTCTGCTGAGCGCCTTCCGGATCGTTGCCCTTGATTTCCAAGGCCAGCAGTTTTTGCAGAGCCTCGCGGTGCGCGGGCAGATCACGCTTCTGCCAATAAATGTGCTGAAGCATCCGGTAGGCATCCACGGAGTCGGGCTGCTCCCGCAGGAATTTTTGCAGATTCTCGACCGCCGGATCGAGTTGCCCACTTTCCATCTGCTCGTTGGCTTTCGCCAGGAGCGGGTGGCTGACCCATTCGATCTTGTCCTGGATTCCCTGTTCCGCCATCTGCTCGAGCCCGGTGGACCGTATACCCACGGCGATCAACGCGCCAAAACAGAATCCCCCGATGTGCGCCCAGTGCGCGACTCCCGAGGCATGGCCGAATAGAGTGCCGTAGAAGACTTCCTGCAACAGCCAAAGAGGAAGAAGCCAGTACGCGGCCATTTTGAAACGGTAAAAGCGAAATAGCAGCAGCCAGCCCATTTCAATCTTGACCGTGGGAAAGCGCACCAGAAATGCCCCCATCAACCCCGCTATGGCGCCCGATGCTCCGATGGTCGGAACTATGCTCCCCACATTTACAAGCGCGTGCACTTGCAGCGCCAGCGCCCCGGCAATCATATAAAACGCCAGATAGATAGCTCTGCCCCAGGTGTCTTCCAGCACGGCGCCGGCAAGCCACAAGAACCACATGTTGCCGATCAAATGCAGCCAGCCGCCATGCAGGAAATTGGCCGTGATCAGGCTGAGCACTGTTTGATGCGCCGGGATGAACGAATATTTGTTCAGGAGCGAAGCCGAGTCTAGCTCTTCATACTTCTCCATCAGCTTGTCCATCTCGTCCTGAAATATTTCCGGATGCTCGTCCGCCGCCATGCGCAGGCGGGCGTCCCACGCGTCGTACACGTCCCGATTGGGATCCTGGGCCTTTTGCCAGAGTTTCGGCTGCTGCGTCTGAATGCGCGTGACGAATTCCAAGGCCTTGCCATGAATCTTGAGTTCCGGACGCATGGCGGCCAACAAAAGGATGTGTGTGCGCGTCACGCCCAATTCCGGAGATTCGCGGTCCATTGTCCAGTGCGTTCCCAGGAACACGAGGACATTGAGTGCAATAATTCCCAGCGTGATGACCGGCCAGCGGCGCCCTCGCATGTTCTCGTGCTTGAGCGGGATTAGCATGGTACATCCTCCGACAAAACCATGTGGCTAAACGGATTCCAACAGATTCTCCCTATCAGTTTACGGACGGGAACGAAAGCAGTGGTGTAAACTTCGCGGCCAAAATGGGAATCAGTTACAGCTTACAGATTGAGCACTTCGAAGAATTTACGATTCTTTGGCAATTTATTTCGGGCGCTATCCATGTCACACATAAATAAAGACTTAGGTAGGAATGGCTGGCATGGGAAACTGCTACACTTTCTGGCCGGGATCAAGTACCATGGGGGTTGACGGGCTGTATCCCGACGTCAGGGAGCGGCACCGGAGGCACAAATGAGTTCACTTCCTTCCGCAAGGAACCCGAAGATTACTGTCCCGGAACTTCAACAGCGCAAGATGGGTGTGCGCGCCGGGAATTCCGAAGCTGGCAAAATTACCTGTCTGACTGCGTACGACTATCCAACGGCACGCCTGCTCGACGAGGCCGGGGTGGACGTGCTCCTGGTCGGCGATTCGCTGGGAATGGTTGTGCTGGGCTATGACAGCACCCTTCCCGTCACGATGGAGGATATGCTCCACCACACGAAGGCGGTGCGGCGTGGGACGCAGCATGCGCTGCTGGTGGCGGATATGCCTTACGGCAGCTATCAAACGGACGCGGCAGATGCCGTGCGGAATGCACTGCGCCTGGTGAAAGAAGCGGGCGCGGAAGCGGTAAAGGTCGAAGGCGGCGAGCGGCATGTGGAAACAATCGCGCGCCTGGTGGACGCGGAAATCCCCGTCATGGGCCACATTGGCCTGACGCCGCAATCGGTCAACGCTTTTGGCGGTTTTCGCGTTCAGGGAAAGACCGAAGAGGCCGCCGAACGGATCTTGCGCGACGCGCGGGCTGTCGAAGCGGCAGGCGCTTTTTCCGTCGTGCTCGAATCCATTCCGCGGGAATTGGCCGCACGCATTACGGCGGAGATCAAGATTCCCACGATCGGTATCGGCGCCGGTCCCGATTGCGACGGCCAAATCCTGGTTATCCATGATCTGGTGGGGCTCACGTTCGGGCACCATCCGAAATTTGCGCGGGAGTACTTGAACGCCGGCGAACTCCTAGCCCAGGCCGCGGCCAATTATTGCCGGGATGTCCGGCAGGGCGCTTTCCCGTCGGACGCCGAATCGTTTCACCTGAGCACGGAACGCCGTGCGGCAATGGTCGCGCGGCGAAGCTGAGATTTTCCGATGGCCAATGCGCAAACTTGATTGGGTCATGCCACTTTATACAGAATAGAATTGTAAATCGTCTGCTCCGGGAGGAATTCGCATGGGTATACCTATCGTCACGCCTGATCTGCTGCACACGCTGTTTCAATACAACTTGTGGGCGGACCAGCGAACAGTCAACGCCTGCTCAAAACTCACCGACGAACAATTCACTCGAAATCTCGGTTCGAGCTTCGGGTCCGTGCGCGACACGCTCGCGCACCTGTATGGCGCCGAATGGGTGTGGAATGAACGAATCGAAGGGCGTTCCCCGACGGCTCTGGCCTCCGGATCGTCATTCCCGGACTTCGTAACAATACGCGCCAAGCTCGAGGAGATGGACCGCTATTTCATCAGTTATGTCTCGCGGCTCACGCAGCAGGATCTCGACCGCGTGATACACTACAAGTCTTTCACCGGGCAGGAATTCACGAACCCCCTGTGGCAATCCCTGCACCAGCTCACGAACCATGCCACCTATCACCGCGGCCAGATCGTAACGATGTTGCGCCAACTCGGGGAGAAGCCGGTCTCGACCGATTTGATCGCTTTTTACCGCGAACAAGCGGCCGCCGCGACGGCCTGACGCCGGCGCGCCACCCAGTCCCTTGGAAATTATCCATACTGTCGAATGGATGAAGCAGGTGTCGCGCCAGGCGCGGATTGAAGGGCGCTCCTTAGGATTCGTGCCCACGATGGGGGCGCTGCACGCGGGGCATCTGTCTCTAGTGCGTGCCGCCAGGGCCGAGTGCCATCCTGTGATCGTTTCGATTTTTGTGAACCCCGCACAGTTTGGTCCCAACGAGGATCTTAGGAAATATCCTCGCACCTTTGAAGCAGACCGCAAGAAACTGGAAGCCGAGGGCGTGGATTTCCTGTTTGCGCCGGAAGTTTCCGAGATATATCCGCCGGGATTTTGCACCTGGGTGGATGTGGACGGTTTGTCCGGCCGTCTCGATGGGAAATCGCGGCCCGGGCATTTTCGCGGCGTAACGACGGTCGTGCTCAAGCTGTTGCAGATCGTACAGCCTGAAAAGGCGTACTTCGGCCGCAAAGACGCGCAACAGGCGCGGCTCATCCGGCAGATGGCGCGCGATTTGAATCTGGATCCTGAAATCGTGATTTGTCCGATCGTACGCGAGGCGGATGGCCTGGCCATGTCCTCCCGCAACACTTATCTGCGTCCGGAAGAGCGTGGCGCCGCGGTTGTGATTTACCGTGCGCTCGATCACGCGCGCCGGATGATCGAGGCGGGAGAGCGCGACGCTTTGCGAATCGCGGCGGCAATTCGCGACACGATTCGAGGCGAGGGGCTTGCGGAACTTGATTACGCGGAAGTCGTGGATGCGGACACGCTCGAGCCTGTCACGCGCTTGCGTGGCTCCTGCCTCGCGCTAGTCGCCACGCGCATCGGCGCGACCCGGCTGGTTGACAATCTGCTGATCGAGGAACGCGGCGGCGAATTCCACGCGATTCTATGAATTGCCGTTAGAGTGAATCGGGGCGGACACTACTTCAGATTCTTCAGCGCTTCCAGGACTTCGGCGGCGTGGCCCTTGGATTTTGCGGCGGACCAGATTTTTTCAATTTTCCCGTCCGGGCCGATCAGGACGGAGCTGCGCACAATACCCAAAAACGTCTTCCCCAGAAAACTTTTCATGCGGCGCGCGTTGTACGCCTCGATGACCTCGAATTCCGGATCGCTGAGCAGCGGGAAATTCAACTTCTGCTTGGACTTGAATTTCGCCTGCGCCGCGACGGAATCGGCGCTGCAGCCGAGAACCATGGCGTTTAGTTTGTCGAACTCGCGCTTCAATTCGCGGAATTCGTTCGCTTCGTTGGTGCAGCCCGGCGTGCTGGCTTTCGGATAAAAATAGAGCACCACATGCTTTCCCTTCAGTCCGGAAAGGGAAATTTCGCTTCCATCATCGGCCGCCAATCGAAACGCCGGCGCCTTGTCGCCTTCCTTCAACATAAGCACTCCTTCGGAATACCGTTCAGGAGAGCAGGCGCTTCAGCGTGTCATTGACGGCCTGCGGATTGGCCTGGCCGCGCGACGCGCGCATCACCTGCCCGACAAAAAACTTGAATACGCCTTCGTTTCCGGATTTGTATTTCGCCACGTTGTCGGGATTTTTTTCGATCACTTCACGGCACCAGCGCTCGATTTCTCCTGAATCGTTCACTTGGCTGAAACCTTCGGCGGCAATAATCTCCCCGGCCGGCTTGCCCGTTTCAAACATGCGCGCGAAAACTTTTTTGCCTGTCGCCGCGTTGATCTCCCCGCTTTCGACTTTGGCAATCAGCGCGGCGAGTTCCGCGGGGCGGATCGGGCTCCCGGCAATTTCTTTTCCGGCGTCATTCAGGAGGCGCAGAAGTTCGCCCTGAATCCAATTTGCCGCCTGCTTGGGTGGAGCGCCCGCGGCGGCAACGCCCTCAAAGTAATCGGCCAATTCGCGCGTCGTGGAGAGCACCTCGGCATCGTAGGGCGTGATGCCGAACGCGCTGACAAACCGGCGGCGCTTGGCTTCGGGAAGCTCGGGCAACGCGGCTGCAATTCCATCCCGCCAGGCTGCGTTGACGCGCAGGGGAAGAAGGTCCGGCTCGGGGAAATAGCGGTAGTCATGCGCGAATTCCTTCGAGCGCATGGACTCCGTGCGGCCCGCGGCCACATTCCACAGGCGTGTCTCCTGAACGACTTTTCCGCCGGACTCGATCAAGGCGATCTGCCGTTCGATTTCATATTCGAGCGCGCGTTGCAGAAAACGGAACGAATTGAGATTCTTGACTTCCGCCTTGGTGCCGAATTTGTCGGCGCCGCGTCGCCGCACGCTGATGTTTGCATCGCAGCGCAGCGAGCCCTCTTCCATGTTGCAGTCGCTCACTTCGGTATAGAGCATCACCTGCTTCAGCGCCGTCAGATACGCATGCGCTTCGGCGGGCGAGCGCAGGTCCGGTTCGGAAACAATTTCGGCGAGCGGCGTGCCGCCGCGGTTGTAGTCCACGTAACTTTTTTCAGTCGAATCCGGAAAGCCTTCGTGCAGGTTTTTCGCGGCGTCGTCTTCCAGGTGCAGGCGCGTGATGCCGATGCGCTTCCTCTCGCCATCGTGGTCAATTTCGAGCCAGCCCGCCGTGGCCAGTGGCAGCTCGTACATGGAGATCTGATAGCCCTTCGGCAAGTCCGGATAGAAGTAATTCTTCCGGGCGAATCGCGAAATGGGCTGAACATTCAGATTAAGAGCCAACGCCGCGCGGATTCCCAGCTCGACGGCGCGCTTATTGAGCACGGGGAGCGCCCCAGGCATTCCAAGGCAAACGGGACAGGTATTCGAGTTCGGAGGATCGCCGAACTTGGTCGAGCAGGCGCAGAATGCTTTCGTCTCGGTCTTGAGCTGCACATGAACTTCAAGCCCGATGACCGGCTCGTAGGCCGCCATCACTTCGGGAGACAGGTTGATTCCTTCTTGCGCTGATTTCGCCATAAGAACCACAAAGTATACCATTCCGGGCGGGCGCCGCGAGGCCCGAGCGTTCGCCTCCAGGATGGGCCACGCAGTCTGCAAGCTGGCAAGGGCCGCCCGAAGGGAGAAAAGAGCAGCCATAGCCGAAAGATTTATTGTGGGCTAGTAGTGGATTGCCGGGATCTCAGAATCTGGTCGAAGATCGCCTTCATCTCCGCGGCGTTCTTCTCCCAGGTATAGGATCGCGCGGTGCGTGCCGCATTCTCGGAAAGCACTCGGCAAAATTCAGCGTCAGTCATGACTTTCTCGATCCACTTTGCCAGCGTGGCGGAATCTTCCGGATCTTCCAGGATGATTCCGTCTTCGCCGTGGTGAACAATTTCACTTACGCCCGCCCTCCGGCTGACGATGACAGGCACGCCGCAGGCCATAGCCTCAAGCGGGGGCAGCGCAAAGGCATCTTCGAGCGACGGCCCTGCGTAGAGGTCCGCTGCGGCGTAGTAGAACTCGACATCCGAACGTGGGGGGAGGAATTGCACGCGGTCAATCAAAGCTTCCTGTTTCAGGATGCCGCGGAACGCCGCGGGATTATCATTTCCGACGACGAGTATTCGTAGAGATTGGCCCGCTAGGCGGACCGCCGCTTCCAAAAGAGATTGCAAACCTTTCTTCTGCCAATCATTTCCAACTAGCAGGATGGCAAAATCCTGTTCCGCAAGGCCGAGGGCCGCCCTGGCTCCAGCTCGCAGGCCGGACCGGCGCACGGTACTGAACTTCTCCAGGTCGCACCCGTGATAGACCACGGGAATATTTCCGGTCCGGTGAAAATATCGCTTCAAGTCATCCGCTGCCATGCGGGAAATAGCGACGAGGCACACCTCCGGACGCGAGTAGATTCGGCGTTCGAGCATGCAAATCAGATGGTAATACAGACGGCGATGGATCAATACCGGCCAACTGCTGACCGGATTCTTGAACAATCGAAGTTTGGATTTCACGCGGCTGTAAAATTCAGCGAAGACAATGTGCACTGAAATAACATCGGCATCGAGGCAGTTGATACCTGGCGTGTAGACTAAATCGGTGGGTGTACCGCGACGCTTGCGGTCAAACCAACGCAGAAGGGAATTTGCAAGAAACCACCAAAGAAATCCTGTAAGGTGCGGTCCTGGAAGCGGCGCAACCCTGCGCCAGTGAATCCGAGCAAGATCGGTATCCTCGACGCGGGAACTGTAAACCCGAATGTCGAAATCGTCCGCCAGCCGTTCCAATTGCTCAGCAATGCACCTTTCCGTCCAGTGGGACTTATCCAGAAACGGCGTGGGGACGTCGAGGCGGGGTTTAACTGGCATGACTCGTGGCGCTGGGCGCTACAGTTGCAGCTGACCGGTATTCGGCGGCAAGCATGGGAAGCCGGAACAGGATTCCGAGAAGCAGCCAGAGATAGGCATTATTGACGTAATTCTGAAATGGCGAAATGCTGCCAAATGAGTCCAGGATCAGGAGGATAAATGTAAACCACGCAATCGCGACGGCCACGGGGAAATACGGTGTCTCCTTGAGCTTTCGAACAACTCCTAGCGAGCTGAACAAGACATGCAAGGTCCATAGGATCCAGAGTATGACTCCCACCACACCAAGTTCTAAAATTACGACGCCGTACCCGCTTTCCACTCCCATGTAAGACGACGGAACATTCATGATGCGTGTAACATATTGGACGCCAAGGGAAGCTGTTCCAATCCCGTTGCCCATTACCCAATGCGGGTTGTCAAAAGCGCCTTTCAGATTCGCGTAGGGGTAATCCCAGACACGATTGTCCAGTTCGTAGGCGGAGCTGTCAGGAGAAAGAGTCTCTGAGTAGAAAGCCCACCGCGCCAAGATGGCATCGGGAAACAACATTACAGTCAAGGCGACAGCGACTGAAATTAGTATCAGGCTGCGGCGGATGGCCTTCACCAATCTATGCCCCTGCCGCCACCGCCACGGGGCGCCCCACAGCATTGCCGTCGAAACCACCAGCGCTGATACAGCAATATAGAGAAAAGCGCCCCGTGAGCCACTCATCACTCCGCCAACCGCCGTCAGACCAATGGAAATGAATACGATGGATTGGCCCTTGCGCGCCCGCAATAGCAAATACCCCGCCGTTCCCAATCCCACGATAAACATGAGAACCATGTAAGACGCAAACCGCCCGTCACTTACAAACACAGAGGTAGGGCGGCTGACCAGGGCGCCGGAAATCGGCGCGACACGGGTCAGGGATCCCAACTCCTTAATGTCGTCCGCCAGTTCCACCGGATTCAGAAACGTAAGTCCAACTATACTTTGAATGATTCCCAGCAGGGCAATGACGCCTGCGATTATCATGTTCAGAACCAGGAATTGACGCAAATTCTCCTCTTTTTCGATGATGGCATATCCCAAAAAAATAAGCGGAACATAGTAAAAATAAAGTTTCAATCCGAGAAGACTATAAACAAAGCTCGGCGAATTCGGGTTAAACGCCTGCGCGATCGCAAGCCAGAAAAACAGCCCCAAGGTGATTATGAACGGGGGACGAAACAGCTTAACGGTGTGCTTTCGCGCAGCCATAAGAAAGGAGAGATATGAGATACCGACCAAAAAGTCCTTGCCGAAGTAAATGGCCATATTGTTGCCCATGTACTTCCGGACCAAATCTTCGAGCAGAAGCCAAATCAGGAAGATGCGGAACCCATCCCGCCAATCAGTCAAAATGCGCATCGAAATCACGATCACGATCACGCCGAGCGCGGGATAGATCAGTTGGTCGCTATTGCCGTACACTATGCGGACCGCGATTTGAAACAAGACGACGACTCCGATAAGGAGCCAAAAGATCGCCTTAAACCGCCGTCCGCTCTGATAATTCCCAAATGCTACCGGTAGGGACACGAATCGTCCTCCGCTGATATTTCCTCTAAGTCATGCCGCCGCATTTCGATCTGCACGTTCCGGTTATCATGCGCAAGTGCCCCGCATTCGGCGAAGAGTGGAGTTGCCAATTATACCCATCGCGACAAATTCCGCCGCGGGCAGTCAGAAGTTTACTTGTTTCCAGCCATTTCTCCACTCTCTTCAAACCTGGAGTGGTGCCACTTGGAAAAGATAACCCGTTCTTAAGTTAACTCTATTCGGCCCTCGTAAAACAGGGCAGATTATCAAAGAAGCACGAATGTGCAGGGATAAACTTAAATCCACGAGAAGTCACGAGTTCCGCGATTCGAGTACAATCAACGACAGCCGGATGAAACTCCATAATGATCGCGTCCGTGTGTGCAAGCCACCCGGTAGGACCGTCAAAAAGTGCCTGCTCACCACCTTCAATATCGATCTTCATTAAAGCAATTCCGGTCAAAGAAAACTTCTTAAATATAGCGTCGACACTGATCATTTGCACCAACGAACCCTCTTCTGACACCCGGCCGAGGTTGGAAATTTCGCTAGATTGAAAGCAAGCCGTTCCTTCATACGGACCAATGGCCGCTTGTAAAATCTGGCCGTTAATTGCATTCAGTTGGAAGTTGTCACGCAGCAAGGCGGCATTCTTTGGATCTGGCTCTACTGCGATCACCTTGGTGAACGCATACTTCTTGGACAGCCAGACGCTCGTCATTCCTATGTTTGCACCCAGATCCAGAAGGACACCACGAGGACTCTTAAAAGGCAGCCGATAGTCTTCTTCAAGCCAAATTTCCCGAATACTATGAATATCGCCCTTATTCAAGCGGTAGCGAATCTTAACGCCGCCCCGAAAACGGATCTCCCGGGGGCGGTCCCTAGGCAGGTTGGGAATTACGTCAATGAATTTTGCGAGCGTAAAATCCGAAATTAATCGAAAACGGGAGCGCATATCGGCGCCAACTCGCACGATCGCCCGAAGGTCACGCAAATAGGCTGTCAAAGCGGTCATGAATGCTGTTGCCGCCGCGCTCCGAATTTAATGCTTGGATTGAGGAAGAACCGTTTCAAAGGATCGCCCTTTCCCCGCTTCCAATTTGGATACCTCGGAAAATTATGGCTGTGGCCAAGATTCGCCTTTCCCCGGATGTCGCATCATTTAACGAAATGACGTGTCAGCAGACACCGCGCCTAATGATACTAGAGGTCTTCATCCCGTGAGTATACGATTCACCGGCTTGGCTGGTTCGTTGCCAATCTGCGGATCTTACTGCTTCTCCTTGCACAGGATGCCTACGCCGTGAAGAATTTCGGCCTTGCGGCGTCTTTCACGGCTAACACGAGAGCCTCCACATAATCCGACGGAGCCCAAGTCTGCATGCGGCGGCGTGCTGCTTCACCCATTTCCCGCAATCGGTTCGGCGACGCGAGGGCTTCTTTCAAAACGACCGCCAGACGGTCCACATTTCCAAAAGGAAACACAAATCCGGTTTGCCCCTGCGAGATGAGATCGTGGCCGGCTCCCACACGGTCGCTCACGGCAACTGCACATCCGCAAAGCATCGCCTCATTCACCACAACGCCAAACGGCTCATATTCTGAAGGCAGAACCATCAGGTCCGACGCCCGGTAGATCTCCGGAAGTTGGGATTGATTGGCGAATCCGAGCAGCCGGATCCTGTCTATCACTCTGAGAGATTGAGCTTCTGCTTCTATCTGTCCCCGCAGAGGACCTTCCCCCGCAAAAATCAAGTGCGCTCCAGGCACATCGGCCCGCGCGAAAGCTCGCAGCAGATCGAGCGGACGTTTCCAGGCCTGGAACTTCGCACAAAACAGGACCACCGGGGCATCCTCAGGAACTCCCCAGTCCCGGCGGACTTTCGTGCGGTCTACTTTTGCAGATTGTTCCGTCCACCAATCGTTGTCCACGACGTAAGGTGTCAATGCAATGCGCCTCGCGGGAAAACCGAGGGATCGCATCATTTCGAGGCCGCGCGTCGAGCTTACGGTCATGACATCGGCCATCCGGAAAACCGCGGGCCACAGCCAGCGCTTGAGTGAAGCTTTCCATGCCCGGCCGTCGCGCGCGCGAAGCTCAGACGCATCCGTGCCGAACAGTACCGCCGCTCCGGAACATTTCGCAGCGGCCAGTGCGATCCAAAAGCTCGCATAGACATATCCGGTGTAAAGAACAACAGCATCAAATTTTTCCCGCCGAATCAGGGACCACAGCCCTGGATTGAGCAACCCCCAAAAACTTTCGAGCCCAGGTTTCCAGGAACGATTGGGAACATGCAGCCAGGGATAACCTTCCAGCAATGGTATGTCCCATGCAACGACCACGCCAAAATCGGCGTCCAACCCGGGCTCGGCGCCTTGCAGGCTGCAGAACGCGGTTTGAATCTCGAGATCTGGATGAACAGCCATGGCTTTCATGACCGGCGGAAAATATTGCACGGGATGAGTGGATACAAACAATACCCGATGCTTGCGCCCGGTCATCGGCCCGGCCCTCCGCCAAGTGCGTTCGCATACATCCGGACGATGGCTTGCCAGGAAAAATATTTTTGCTGCGCGGCACGGCTCTTTTCACCAAGCGCCGCGCGCAATTCGGCATCCTGCAAAACATTGGCGAGGGCGCCAGCAAGGGCCGTTCGATCCCCCGGCGGGACAGTGAGGACTCCAGCTTCTGTGATAGGCCAGTCCGTCTCGGATCCGGAATGGCTGACCACCGGCAACCCGCAGGCGATGCCGGCGATGGCGCTGCCCCGGCGGCTCGAAATCTGTCCTCGCACGAAAAGCTGCGCGTCCGCGCGAGCGAGCGCGGTGGTGACTTGCTCGGGTGAAATGAGGCCCAGGATTTCGATTTCCACTGACGAACCCGCGAGTGCAGCGCGAATCGCAGGTTCCGCTTCTTTGGAATTTCGTCCGAAAACCAGCAGGCGAAGCGGACTCGTGGTTTCCAGGACCTGCCGGATTACAAAAGCGATATCGGCAACTTCTGTTTCCGTGCTGGCTCCTCCGGTCACGCCATACACGGCAATCGTTTTCACGCCATCCTGTTCAGGGCGGAGGAAAGTGGCAGGTTCCGGGCAGTTCGCGCCCACGGGTATGAAGACCGCCTTTTCGCGCCGCATCGGCAGCCAGGAAATGTTCTTTAAAGGCAGCGTAAAAACTCCAAGTTCGCACCGCTCATAGAGCTGGCGGAGAACGTGCTGATGACAATATTCGCGAGCCGCGCCGACGACGCCCGTGCCCGCGAGAGGAGTTGTATCGTGGAATACCACGCCGGGACGCGCGCCACATTGCCTGAGAACATCCAACACACGCGGGGCACGAAGCGGAAATCCCCGGCGCGACCATGACAATGTTGTGTATTGCAGGAGGACCCAGCGGTTCCGCCAAACGGAAGCAGCCGCGCGCAATTCCGCAAATGCCGCGCGCCACCCCAATTCCGCCCATCGCAACTGATGCGTTTCGAACGCAATGCCCTGAGGCACAGCCGTTTCGCAAAGACGATCACAGTAGTCGGCAACGCCGTCCGTGGGGTGATCCCGCCGTCCCAGCAGCAAAATGGCTGGCTCGATTCTCATTTTTCCACGAGGTAGGAACCGATCACCAGGGCATCCATTCCTGAACTGAAAAAAGTGCGGATCGCGTCAGTCGGCGTATTCACGATCGCTTCGCCGCGCAGGTTAAAGGATGTATTCATGATCACCGGCACGCTCGTTCGTTTGCCGAATTCGTTGATCAGATTCCAATAGAGTGGATTGATCTCCCGCTCCACCGTTTGCGGGCGCGCGCTTCCGTCCACGTGCGTCACCGAGGGAATGACGGAGCGCTTCTCCGGACGGACGGGATTCGTCAGAATCATGAACGGCGAGTCGCAGGCGTGCTCGAGATATTCGCCGGCCACTTCCTTCAGCATCGAAGGAGCAAACGGGCGCCACCATTCGCGGAATTTTACGGCGTTGTTGACCTTGGCATTCATCTCCGGGTCGCGCGGATCGGCCAGGATCGAGCGGTGGCCAAGCGCGCGCGGGCCGAACTCCATCCGCCCCTGAAACCAGCCGATGATCTTTCCGCCGGCGAGCATTTCGGCCGTCGTGGACGCAACGTTGTCCAGCTTTGACGCACGAAGTTTGTACGTTCGCAGCGTCTTTTCTATATCCACGTCGGAAAATTCAGGACCCAGATAGGCGTGGCGCATCGGCCGCATCGGCAAGCGCCCTCCGCCATCGAGATAGGGAGCGAACACGGCGCCAAGCGCGACGCCATCATCGGACGCGGCGGGCTGCACGAATAGCCGCTCGACCAACCCCGAAGCCTGAATTTTTCCGTTGGCTTTGGAATTGAGCGCCACTCCGCCCGCGAGGCACACGTTGCGCGATTTTGTTTTCTGAAGCGCCATCTTGACGAGCGCCAGCATTGCGGATTCGCAGGCATCCTGCACCGCGAACGCAACGTTCTTGAAACTATCGTCAATTTCGCTTTCGGGCGTGCGCTGCGGGCCGAGCCGCCTGGCAATGGCCGATGTGCCGTTTTTCCGCGCAAATAAAAGCGGCGCATTCACCCGATACGGTTCGGTATCGAGCGAGATGTATTCGCTGAGGTCCACGCCGGCGCTTCCGTACGGAGCGAGGCCCATCACCTTCCATTCATCGCTGTTCGGTACGAAGCCCAGATACTCCGTGAATTGCGCATAGAACAGGCCGAGTGAATTCGGCCATGGGATCGTCAGCACATGTTCGAGGCGCCCGCCGCGGCCGTGCCAGATCGAGCTGGCTTCCCACGCGCCGCGCCCATCCATGACGACGACTGCGGCATCGTCAAATCCGGAATATGAATAGGCGCTGATCGCATGAGCGAGGTGATGATCCACGAAGCGCATCCGGGCGCGCGTGTGGCCGAAGATTTGCGTGAAACGACGGAAGCCGCCGTTCTGGTGCGCCATGCTCGCATACAGCCGCGCGGAGTTCAGCACATTCAGATAGTTGATCGGATACTGGCCGCGCAGAAAGCACTTCACATCCGTGCCGAACACTTTTCCCGGCGCGGGCCAGCCCTGGCAAATAAAATCAACTTCGCCGGGACTCACTTTTGCGAAATCGAGGCAAGCGTGGATGGCGTGGTGAGGGAATCCGGCATCGTGCTTGACGCGGCTGAGGCGCTCTTCGGCAACTGCAAACAGCAACTCTCCATCGCGGGCAATGGCCGCCGACGAGTCATGCATCTGCGAATAGTTGAAACCCAGTGTGATCACTCTGCGCGTTACCTCTTGTTGTAAGCGTATCCCGACCGTGTCCTGTTGAAGCGTTTCAAGAATTCATTACGAGCCGGCTGGACCGGAAAACAGGCTCTTGATCCAGGCTTTCCCCAGCAACAGGCTCCCTTCCAGAGTCTCGCGCACATCGCGGCCCGCAACCTGGCGATATTCGGCGCGCGCGGCTTCCACGCGCTGGTGGGAGGCATAATAATCAAGATAGAGAAAATGCGCGCGGTGTTCGGGCCAAGTCCGGGCCGGCGCGTGGCGATCGCCGTTGGGCGCGCTGAGGTGTTCCAGCAGACCTTGCACGCGATTGTCGTAAGTATGTTCCCGCAATACTTTGGCGCGCGCAGCTTCTCCGATGCGCAGGCGGTCGTCGCCGCCCTCCAGCCAGGCCTTCACGAGCGGAATCAGTTCGCGGTCCTTTTCATATCCGATGAAGTGAACGCCTTCTTGAAAACCAAGTTCAGTCAGTTCGCTGGGCATGGAAGTGATCAGCAGCGCTCCCGAGGCCAGGGCCTCGAACACGCGCAAGTTGGCATCCTGCGGATAATCGTCGCGGCCGACGTTTACGACGATGCGTGAACGGCGGTAGACCCCAGCCACCTCGGCCAGTGTATAGTGGCGCGTCAAATCGTTGGTGCGAAACGCCTGGGAGATCTCCGGCAAACATTGCGCGCGTTTGCGGTACAGAGCGCCGCGCGATTGCCCCACCCAGCCGACTTCATACTCGCGTTCGAGTTCCGGGCCTTCGTAAAAATCGCGGCGCACGGCATGGGGAAGCAGAAACGCCCCAGGATGCCCGGCACGTATAAACAGGCGATCATAACCGGGATGAAAAACGGCGGCATAATCGAACAAAAATGACCAGCGAATTCGCCTTCGGGTAAAGGCGTAGGTATCGGCTTGAAAACAGACCGTGGGGATGTCCGAATGCAGCAGTCCCTGCGGCAACAGCGGCCACACCGACTCGAAATGAAAAATCGCCGAAGGACGCGCCGGACAATCGCGCACAATTTGGTCCAGCGGCGTGTCCAGTGAAACCCCTTCGCCGACGCAGACGAAATCGATGCCGCGCGCGCGGAACGCCGCCGCATACCCCGGGATCAGCTTCCAATGATGCTCTTCGCGGCAAAGGCACAGAATGGTCATCGGCCGCTTCCGGGCGCCCTGTGCTGGGAATCAAACGGGCGGTGTTTCTCGCCGGGGCGCGTCTGCTCGGATACTTCCCGGAACAGGTCCGGCTCGGCGGATTTATGATTGCAGCAATCGAAGGTCCATAGCCAGTAACAAAATGCCGGAAATGCACCGGCGGTGAGATACGCTCTTTCGATCAGTTTGCGGATTCCGCCAGCCACGATCCGGCTGCGCAGCACACCGACGTTGCGCAAGGCCCGCGGCAGAATACTTTCCCGCGGGGCATATTGCCACGGCGCGACGCGCTCGATCGAGAAATCGTTCTGCAGCAGGAAGCGCCGGAAATTCGCATATTCGAACAGGCCGGGGTACAGATACGGATGACCGGTGCGGGGATTCGGCACACTACACAGGAATCGCCCGCCGGGCAGCAACACGCGTTGCACTTCCAGCAACGCATAATAGGGATTCATCAGGTGTTCGAACGTCTCCAGGCAAATGACCAAGTCAAATGAATTGTCCGGAAACGGAAGCCCCTCGGTACTGACGTCGAGGCACTGGGCGGGCAGGCCGCGCGCCTGGCACTGCGCGATGCCCGAGGACGAAGCGTCAACGCCGGCGGCCTCGATCCCTTTTTGGACCAGCAGTTGCAATAGTGCACCATTGCCGCACCCCAACTCGAGCACACGTCCGGACTCGAATCCCGCGAGGAAGGTTGCAACCGTCCATTCGAGGCGGTCGCCGTCATAGGTTCCCGCGTTGTAATAATCGCGGTGGGCCCCGAGGGCGATTTCACGCGGGTTGCGCGCCTCAGTCATGACTTTCGCTCCTGTTCAGAGCTTCCCGCGTTTGTCCCGAAGCCCCGACCTTGGTAAAGCCCGGCACGGGAATGAACTCGTGGCGCACATGTTTGTACCACGGTTGTCCCGCCACCCATTGCCGCGCCGAGTAGAACCATTTCGGCGGAAGCACCAACGCCGGAAGCATCATGACTTCGTGGAACAGGCGCTGGCGCCAGGAGGCGTCGCCGTGCTGCATGCGGTAAATGCGGTTTTCGACGAGATAAGTTCGCCAGGGCGCGCCGCCATGCACCATCAGACCCAGTTGCGCGGCTTCCGCGTCGACCAGTTCCAGAACCGGCGCAGCTGCGTTTTCGGGCACGCCCAACGCGGAGAGGGAGCGCGAAAGTTCCGAGGCCAGCGCCGCGAGGACGCGCTGCTTGCGGATTTTCCCGTCAAGGCTGCCGCCGGATTTCAAAAACAGATTCTGATCGTGCACGCGATAGTACGTCAGCGGTTCGGCGAGAATAATAGCGTCAGTCAGTGCGGCCGCGAGCGTAAACACGTATTCATCGGCTTCAAACACCAGGGCTTCGGGCACGGGAAGAATTTTTCGCGCGATCTCCGCGCGCAAGGTCATCCTGCTGGTGCCGAAGTAGCAGCGGTGCAGCCGAAAAACGCGCGCGCCCCAGGCCGAGTCCAGGCGCAATCGCACGGGGGCGCCGACGGCCACCACTTTTTCAGTGCCGTAGCACGATTCAATAATCCCATGCCCGACGATGCCCACCTCCGGGTTGGCTTCCAGAACGCCCAGCACGCGGCCAAGCTTCTCCCTGCTCCACCAGTCGTCGCCATCGAGTGTGGCGATGATTTCCCCGCGCGCCTGGGCAAAACCGAAATTGAATGCCGAGGCTTGTCCGCCATTCGGCTTCGGCAGGTACCGTACGCGCGGCTCAAAACGGCGCACCAGTTCCGGCGTCCGGTCCGTTGAACCGTCATCCACGACGAGGATTTCCACGTCATCGAGCGGCATGTCCTGCTCGAGCACGCTGGTGATGGCGCGCTCGATGAAGCGCTCGTGGTTATACGTATCTATCAGAACAGTTGCTTTCATCATTCCGCCAGAATCATACGAAAATGCGGTTCGTTAAAGAATGCTGCCACGAATGCTTGTGGCTTGGATGACACGGGACTGTTCCGCATCGCAATTACGCCAGTGAAATCTTTTCCGCGGGCACGGCGACGTAGTTCTTCACCGCATTATAAGCTTCACGCATATCGTGAGGGATGAGAGTACCGTCAGCCGCGCATTCAAACCAGAGGTACCCTGTCGCAGCGAGATACTGAATGATCTCCCGCGCGTTGTAACCCCACACTTTCGTCGTCTCATCCAGAACTTCACAGATCAGAATTGGCCGAAACTTCTCCAACATTTTCGCGGCGCCGCGCAAAACTTCCAGTTCTCCGCCTTCGACATCCAGCTTCATTACATCTACTTGCTCGATTCCCTTTTCGGCGACGTACTGATCGAGCGTGATGGTTTCGACCGAAATTTTGGCCGTCGAGTCATCCGTCGCGGGAGGCCGCAGACCGTTCCTGGTCGGGTCGCCGGACACGACCTGGAAGAAAGTGGTCTTCATAGCGGCGGCTCCGGCGGCGTAGGGCTCCACTTGAGCCGAGCGAATTCCGTTCCACCGCAGATGCAGCTGAAGTCTTCGGCGGTCCCTCGGGGAAGGCTCAAAAGCTACGACGAGGCCTCGACTGGTCACACGCTTGCCCGCGATGACGGAATAGACACCGTGGTACGCGCCCACATCAAAAAAAGTTCCGCCGGGCTTTAGCGCCTTCCACAGGAATCGAAGGTCGCCCGCATCCTGCCCCCAATATTCCAAGAAAGAAAGTTCCTCGGAATGGAAGCGGGGCAAATAGGACCACCAGAATCGGACTGGTTCCTCCGCGCTGATTTTCAGGGTGATGGGCACTGGAACGTAGGGCAGCTTCGCCAGATTCTGGCGAAATAGAAATTCGGCGGTCGTGAGTTTTTCCGTCCACGGTTTGTGCCAGAACCTTTGTATTGAGTGGGAAGTCATTAACGGCGGCTCAGCGATCCGATTTCGATTTCTCCGGGGATATTGAAGATTCCGGCCCAGCGATCTTGCGGGTGAGAAAGCGGCGGCGTATCCACCACGAGCGGAGGCACCGCATACCACTGCTCGACGAGCCGCCCGCCGCTGAGGTTGTTTCCGCGATCGAAGACCGAACACGTCAGCGAGTAGGCCCCGGGACGCAGGGGAAGCGACGGCAGGCGCAGCACGACGACCTGATCGCCTTCCGGTATGTCAAGATTGTCGAATCCCCATCCGGCGAGCACGGAACCCGAATCGCTCAATATGGCCATGCCGAAATGACCCTGCGCAATGGGGGCACCGAGTTGCAAGTGAAAATGAAATTCCACTTCGCTCAGCCCATCGCGAATCGCGTGGTCTTTTCCGCCGACGCTCCATTTTACGAAGCAGGAATCCCGCCCGCCGGCGGCGTTCACAGGCTGCAGGCTGGCCGATTCGTATTTGGCAACGACGTCGCCCGTTGGCCCCTGCTCGCGAATGCGGCCTCCATCAATCCACAGAACCCGCCCACAGAGTCTGCGGATCTGGTTCATCTGGTGGCTGACGAAGACGATGGTCCGCCCGCTCCTGGAAACTTCCTGCATCTTGCCGAGGCACTTTTTTTGGAATTCGATGTCGCCAACGGCCAGAACCTCGTCCACGAAAAGAATTTCCGGCTCGAGGTGCGCGGCGACGGCAAACGCAAGACGCATCTGCATGCCGGTGCTGAAGTGCTTCAAAGCGGTGTCGAGAAACTTTTCGACCTCCGCGAAGGCTACAATCTCATCAAATTTCCGGTCAATCTCACGCCGGGTCATGCCGAGAATCGTGCCGCTGAGGTAGGTATTTTCGCGGCCGGTGAGCTCCGGATGAAACCCGGTGCCGACTTCGAGGAGGCTGCCGACGCGGCCATGCAATTCCGCGAAACCCGACGTGGGCTGCGTGATGCGGGAAAGAATCTTGAGGA
>VFSW01000714.1_pt1 | contig 49368 bp, 57 predicted proteins | sample 5358111 | NCBI WGS metagenome assembly VFSW01 (sample SAMN11554181, study PRJNA540505) | mine drainage metagenome | isolation source: sediment from site ElyBrook_90M | place: USA: Ely Copper Mine, Vershire, VT | collected 2017 | reverse complement strand
CAAGATGCTGAACAATAACTTTCGGGGTCAGGCCTTACCTTTTACATCGCCGTCACTATCCGATTGCCAAAATTCAATCTGTCAAATACGATTCCAGATTTTCAAGACGCGACTCACGACACAAGAACTTCAAGCCCATGATTCTGAACCACGCGCAATAATCTCAGCGCCATGCCGCTTGGCTTTTTCTGCCCTGTTTCCCATTTTTGTACAGTGGATTCGCTGGTGTTCAGGTAACGTGCAAATACTGGCTGGCTGACGTGTGCATGTTCACGGATCCGCTTGATATCTCTGGGATTTAATTCAGGGACAGCATCCAGACACAATGCATCGTATTCACGCATGGTCGTTTTGCTGATTGCACCTGCGCCGTGCAATCCTTTTGCGGCGCTATGAATAGCTTCAAATGCATCGCTTTTTAATTTTGTGGTTTTAGTCTTCATGGCAAATTTCCAGTAATTCCTTATCATTTAAAAGCGCAGCAATTTTCGTATCACTTGCGCCACCGTAATCTTTCGCAAGCTTTTTAAATGCGGCCAATTCATCCGGGGCAATGTTCTCACGATCTTTTTTGGCATAGAGATAAACATATATCCAATACTGACCCGACTTGGTTATGATGATCGAGCGGTGCATGTTGTCATGCAAACGCTTTTTGTATACTCCGCCGCCAAGGTCATCCGATTGCCCATGCATCACTTGCCTGATTGCACGACAAAGCTCTTCGTCTGAAATCTTTGCCTTGCGTGCCTCCTTTGCAAACCAGGTAGTTTTAAATGCTCGCTCATTTTCTAGCGGCTTTGCACGATAAGGCTTTGGCAACTTTTTTAACATGGCATATCGTAGCACCTGGTGCAACTAATATCAACCCGATATTCCCATAGAAATGTTTAGCGTTTGCTGACGCGCCTACAGCCATAAAGCGCAATGGAAGGAAGCGCTGATTTAATACGTTCATGGTTCGACAAGCCTGTCATGAGCTTGTCGAATGGCTCACCACGAACGTATTAAATCATCGAATTGTGATACCTGCCCTTCGACAAGACTCTTCTGAGTTCATCGCATAGATCAGGGCGAACGGGTCATTTGCTCAGTATTTGTTGGCTTCACGCCTGTGGCGCAGGGCAGGGCGATGCAGACTTTGAACAGCTTTCAAGATCGCGGCCGACGGGCGTCAGTCCAAGCCATGCGTGGATGAGGTTCTGATCGAAGCCGACTTCACGGCGACCATCCACTTCAATCAGCGGACGGCGGATCAGCAAAGGGTCCTGCAGCATGAGTTGCAGTGCGGTGTGTGCGTCGATCTGTTCCGGAATGATTTCGCCGGATTTCACGCGCGGCGATGCGCGATTGAACCAGTCAGCAACGGGACGACCGGCGAAAAACGCAAGCAGACTTTCTGATGTCCACGGTTCAACAAGGAGGTTGTGCACAATGACTTCGTGGCCTGCAGCAAAGAGCAATGCCTTCTGCCTGGTGTTGTTGCCGCAACCGGGTTTTTCATAGAAGTCGATACGCGCCATATCTCTTTCCTTCGCCGAATCGCCTGTCGCAATTAAAAAGCCACCATGATTTTTTCGTCGGCGACTTTGTATTCGCAGGCAAGACGCCACAAGGGTGGATGGTCCGGCAAGGCTTCGGCGTAATACTGCACGTTGGAAATCTTGCGCGCTTCTCTTAACAGCATGCGCTCCCTGTTGCTGAGCTTGATCATGTTCGTTTCATGTTGCAGAGATACCACCTTGACCGCACAGGTACCGCAATCACCCTTCATGCAATCGCAGGGAAGCGGGATCCGGTTTTTGATCGCGATATCCAGCAGGCTGCTGCCCGCGTCGAACTCTATGATCACCCGGTCTGCCAGTTGCATTGCCAAAAAGGTGACGCTACCCATGGCGTGCCTCACACTTTTCCTACTTGATGCCTACGCCCGGCTCACCGCTGAAGCGCACCAGGATATCTTCATCACGCGGAATGAACTGACATGCCAGACGATAAGCCGGCGGCATATCGCTCACTTCAGCTTCCTTCAGCTCCTGCTTGGTGATCAGCCCTTCAGCAACCAGGGTACGGCGCTCTTTTTCCGTCAGCGACTGGCTCATGCGCGGTTTGTTTTCCAGCGAAGTCACCTTGATCACGCAGGAACCGCACTCGCCGTCTTCGCATTCAAATGGCAATGGTATCTTGTTCTTCTTGGCGAGCTTGAGCGCGCTGTGCGTGTCTCCTGCAACGGCATAAACCGTAATATCTTTTTCCAGCAGAGGGGAACTAAAAGTGATTGTGGCCATTTTGCATTTTCCTTTTGCGTGATGAGTGAGCGGCGAGACTGGCTCGCCGCTCACAGCCGGTTTAACGGATGATGTCGTAGCTGTAGTCGGTTTTCGCGGTGTCGATGGTGTTGGCATCGAGCGCTTCAAAAATCTCATCCAGAATCGCAACCATCACACGCAACGAACCTTCATAGCCCCAGATCGGGAAACGATGATGATGATGACGGTCGAAAATCGGGAAGCCCATGCGGATCAGCGGCACGCCGCAATCGCGCTCCAGATACTTTCCGTAGGTGTTGCCGATCAAAAGATCCACAGGCTCTGTAAACAGCAGCGAGCGCATGTGCCACAGATCCTTCTTCGGATAAACATGGCAACCCTTGCCGAAAGGCGATGCATCGAACAGGGCCTGAACTTTCTTGGCCCAGTCTTCGCCGCCGTTGGTCGAGAGCACATGCACAGGCTCGGCACCCAGCTCGAGCAGGAAGGCTGTCAGGCCCAGCATCAGATCGGGATCGCCGTAAAGCGCGAACTTCTTGCCGTGGATATGAGAGCTCGAATCGGCGATGGCATCCATCAGGCGACCGCGTTCCTTTTCCAGCGATGCGGGAATAGGCTTACCGGTCAGGCGCGAAATTTCCATCAGCAGATTGTCGGTACCGGCAACACCCATCGGATGATGCAGAGCGACAACTTCCTGGCCTTTTTCAGCGATGAACTTGGTGGTCTTCTCGGTAGAGTATCCCTGGAAGGAAAGCGTAGCCTTCGCATTCAGCGCGTTTTTCACTTCATCCTTGGTGGTGCCGCCGTCATACATGCGGAACTCGCCATCGGTCGGTGTATTCCACACTTCAGAAGGATCGCATACCACCGTGTAGGGCGCCTCGAACTGATCGAGGATGCGGCGTATCTCGGGCATATTGCCGACCACGTTGCCGTCAAAACCGCCGATGAAGTTGATCGACTCGTTAGGCGTACGTTCACGGCCTTCCCAGAAATGTTCCAGCACACCTTTTAACGCGTTGTCGTAGCCTGTGATATGGCTGCCGACGAAAGCCGGGGTATGCGCATATGGTACGTCGTACTCTTCAGGAACGCTGCCCTTCTGCTTCGACGTGCGGATGAATGAACCCAGGTCGTCGCCGATCACCTCGGCCATGCAGGTGGTGCTGACTGCGATCATGTCCGGCTTGTAGATGTTGTAGGCATTCTGCAGACCATCCACCATGTTGTTCAATCCGCCAAAAACGGCAGCATCTTCTGTCATCGACGAGGACACGCAGGAAGTCGGCTCCTTGAAATGGCGCGAAAAGTGCGAGCGGTAATATGCCACGCAACCTTGCGATCCATGCACGAACGGCAGGGTCTTGGCGAAACCGACCGCGGCAAACACCGCACCCAATGGCTGGCAAGCCTTGGCCGGGTTGACCGTCAGCCCCTCGCGGGCAAAGTTCAGATCCTGATATTCCTTGGTCTTGGTCCAGTCGCGAATCTCTTCCATTTTACTAATGGGAAATCCGAACTCGAATTCCTTCTTCTTTTTGTCGAACATTTCCACATATTCCGGCTCGCGGAACAGCATTTCATGGTCGATCACTTTTTCAGCGTTTTGGCTCATTTCAATCTCCTTAATCTCTAGGTTAGGGTCAGGTGCATTTCACACCTGACCCACCAGTCAGATGTAGCGCTAAATTACGCGTGACACCTTATTCTTTAAGCTTTCTTCAAGCCCTTGGTTTTCCAGGGGGCCTTGGTCAATGCCCATACCGGGCTGTTGATCGCCATATCCATGTCGCGTGCAAAGATGGCAAAGCCGTCATAGCCGTGATAAGGACCCGAGTAATCCCACGAGTGCATCTGGCGGAACGGCACGCCCATCTTCTGGAATACGTACTTTTCCTTGATGCCGGAGCCCACTAGGTCAGGCTGGATCTTCTCGACAAACTTCTCGAACTCGTAGCCTGTCACGTCGTCGTAAATCAGCGTGCCGTCCTTCACATAGTGAGTCGTGCGCTGGTAGTCGTCGTTATGGCCGAACTCGTAACCGGTGCCGACCACATTCATGCCCAGATCTTCATAAGCACCGATCACGTGGCGGGGACGCAAACCGCCGACGAACAGCATCACGGTTTTTCCTTCCAGGCGCGGTTTGTACTTGGCGACCACTGCATCGGTCAGCGCCTTGTACTTGGCGATGACTTTCTCCGCGCCTTCCTTGATCTTGTCATCGAAGTGACTCGCGATTTCGCGTAAGCTCGCCTCGATCTTCGACGGACCGAAGAAGTTGTACTCAACCCAAGGTATCCCGTATTTCTCTTCCATGTAACGCGAGATGTAGTTCATCGAGCGGTAGCAGTGCAGCACGTTGAGCTTGGCCTTCGGCGTGTTCTCAAGTTCTGCGATGGTGCCGTCACCTGACCACTGTGCAATCACGCGCAAGCCCATTTCTTCGAGCAATATGCGCGAGCTCCATGCGTCGCCGCCGATGTTGTAGTCGCCGATGATCGCAACGTCGTAAGGTGTCGCTTCGAACTTGTTCTTGTCCGGGTCGGTCTTTTCGAACACCCAGTCGCGAATCGCGTCGTTGGCGATATGGTGACCCAGCGATTGCGATACACCGCGAAAACCCTCGCAACGCACCGGCACGATGGTATGGCCGTTGTATTCCTTGGACTTCTTCTTGGACACCGCTTCAATATCGTCGCCGATCAGACCGATAGGGCATTCCGACTGCACGGTGATCCCCTTGTTCAGCGGAAACAATTGCTGAATTTCGTCCATGATCTTTTCGAGCTTCTTGTCGCCGCCGAACACAATGTCCTTTTCCTGAAAATCGGAAGTGAACTGCATGGTGCCGAAAGAATCGATGCCGGTTGTGCCGATATAGTAGTTACGGCGCGACGCCCATGAATACTGGCCGCAGCCGACAGGACCGTGACTGATGTGTACCATGTCCTTGATCGGACCCCACACCACGCCCTTGGAACCAGCGTAAGCACAACCGCGTATGGTCATCACGCCAGGCAGCGATTTGATATTCGATTTAACATCGCAATCAGACTTGCCTTCCTCGTGAACGTTGAGGTGTTTGGCACGCCGCTTGGCGGTCTTCTCGGGATATCCCTTGAGAACTTCGTCAATCAGCTCGTTGTTGCGTACTTTGGTTTCTTCCACTGTGAGGCTCATTTTGCGCCCTCCTGACATTAAAAAAAGTTAATCCATGTTCCCGAAAGAACTCTGCAAATGACGCTTCAGAACTGCCCGCTACGGACAACCGCCATTTGCAGAGACCTTACGGTATCTTGTCGTCCGTTTCGCGCCGCCCGAAATCATCCGGGCGGGACGAGGCTCGCGGCTTTTTAAATTACGCAGCCAGTTCAGCAGCTTTCTTGCCGATTTGTGACTCATCGATAACCGGCATCAGGCCGTGCGTCATCAACAGGTCTTCCAGCTGATCCATCGTGATTGGCGTTGGAATCGTGCCATTGCCAGCATTGGCATGAATCTTTGTAGCCAAATCGCGATACTCCTGTGCCTGCTTGGATTCAGGCGCGTACTCGATGACCGTCATGCGGCGCAGTTCGGCGTGTTGCACGATGTTGTCGCGCGGCACGAAATGGATCAGCTTGGTGCCCAGCATGCCGGCCAGCGCTTCGGCCAGTTCCAGTTCCTTGTCGGTCTGGCGCTCGTTGCAGATCAGCCCGCCCAGACGCACGCCGCCCGAGTTGGCATACTTCAGAATACCCTTGGAAATGTTGTTAGCCGCATACATGGCCATCATTTCGCCGGACATGACGATGTAGATTTCCTGCGCCTTGTTCTCGCGAATCGGCATCGCAAAACCACCGCACACCACGTCGCCCAGCACATCGTAGGAAACATAATCGATGCCTTCATAAGCGCCTTCTTCTTCCAGGAAGTTGATGGAAGTGATCACACCGCGGCCGGCACATCCAACGCCAGGCTCAGGTCCACCGGATTCAACGCAGCGAATGTCCTTGAAACCGACTTTCATTACGTCTTCCAGCTCGAGGTCTTCCACGGATCCGGCTTCAGCTGCGAGCGACAGGATGGTATCCTGGCACTTTGCGTGCAGTATCAGACGGGTTGAGTCGGCCTTGGGATCGCAACCAACGATAAGAATCTTTTGACCCATATCAGAGAGTGCGGCCAGCGTATTCTGCGAAGTCGTTGACTTGCCAATACCGCCTTTGCCGTAAAATGCTATTTGTCTTAATGCAGCCATTTTGTAGCTCCTTTACAAAAATAAGTTCATTTGATATTGGCATTCTGAAACTTCAGAAAACCACGCGACCGGTATAACTCCCCCGAAAACAAATCTTCTGTTCAGCATCATCTTCGGTAAAACACTTCTGGTGCACTGGACTCATAGCAACTGCCGTGCCAGATTCGCAAATAAAATTTAAGCCGTTGTTTATACGTATTTAAAATATTTTTTTACGTCCTGCATAGAAACCTTTCCTGCTGTTACAAACCCCACAATCAGGTTCATCTCTGTAAGGAACGATACAAGTTTGATCAGCTTCCCGCAGCGACAATTATTTTCTTGGAGAACCATCGTATACACCCATTCATCCTGTGTTTATGCAGCTCTATATTCGATTCGTCCAAAGCTGGAACGGAACTTGCGTAGCCATTCATGACGCATATCGGGCGTGTCCGCCCCACCTCCTCAACCCTCCCCCGGAGGGAGAGGAGGCAAACGAATCGCTACGCGAATTTAACGTTAAATGGAGAAGCTGAAATGCAAATAGGTGTAGATACCCAGCGCTCGGTAGAAAACAAGCGCGTGTTTGTGATTGAAAATGACGAGATCAACAGCATGGCGCTGCAGTTCATACTGGCTGATGAAAATGAAACGCACACGCTGCCCCGGATAGAATCAGCCATCGACAAGGCGCGCGAGTGGCCGCCTCATCTTGTATTGCTGGGCCTGGGTCTGGTTCGCGCGGAAGGTGCTGCAATCATCGGCAAGCTTAAGACCTCGATGAACAGCGTCAAGATCTTGCTGGTATGCGACAGCGCTGACGATGCGCTGGTCAAAGACGCATTGGCACAGGGAGCCGATGGCACACTGCTGACACCGCTGACCATTGAAGGTGTAAGGCGCAAGGTCAACTCGGCGCTGGGCCGCGCCGTCCCCATCGGCATACCGGTCGTTTACCAATGATGGCAGATCTGCATCCTACAGAACCCGAGCAGCTCAACGTACTTGCGCAAGCGGTTGCCAACCCGCATTACCTGATGGCAGGTGGTGAACAGGGTATACAGAAGCTGGTCGATCGCTTTTATGAACTGATGGATGAGCTGCCCGAAGCGCGCGAGATACGCGCGCTGCATCCTGCTGATCTGTCCAATGCAAAAAGCCGCCTGTATATGTTTCTTTCAGGCTGGCTGGGCGGACCGCCGCTCTACGAAGAGCGCTTTGGTCACCCGCGGCTGCGCCAGAAGCACATCTCTTTTCCGATCGGGGATGCTGCGCGCGATGCATGGATGCTGTGCATGACGCGCGCGCTCGACGAGGTCGTTGCAGATTCTGCGCTGCGAATACAGTTGACACAATCTTTTTTCAAAACTGCAGATTTTCTGCGCAACCTTTAAGGAGTATTTCATGACCCTCATCACCGACACCCCCTTTGCCCAACTCGACGCGGAAGGCCGCCTGCTCAGCCCCGTGTTCAAGGGTGCCACAAACAAAGCCGGCCGCTTCGGCTTTCGCGGTGAAGTCGCACTCGAATTCCAGAAAGCCATGGCCGACGAAAAGCGCCCGCCCGAAATCAAGCTCGACCAGGTGATGATGGTGGCCTCAGCAGGAGATGCAACTATTCCATTCATTGCAGGTTTCGCTCATTCCCTCGCACACCTGAAACTCTTGTGCGAGCACTTCGGCGACAAACTCTCACCCACCGGAAAATATTTTTTCTTTGCAGGCAATCTCGACATCTCGAAGAAATATCAGATCGCCTATGGCGGCGCGACCTTCTGGGTGATGCCGCTCGATGAGGCGACCGTTTACAACGAGCTGCTCGACATGTTCCGCATGGAAAAAAGTTCGCTCAAAAAACTCGACACGGCCGGCAAGCTCGACGCGATCGCCGATAAGGCCGCCACCTTCAATGAAAAGTGGACCGCAATCAGCTTCGATGAAGGCCTCAAGATCATGGGACCGATCAAGATCCGGGAAAACCGTCCGGTCTGATTTTCTCAGGCAGACATGCAGAGCGAATCACAACAAGTTATCCTTAGCCCGCCTCTGGCGGGTGAGGATGGCTTGCGCCCGCAGCTTCAATCTCTCGAAAAAATCATCGCGTATCACGAGCGCAGCAAACACCGGCTTGACCGCTATGCCGCAGGCCCCGAAGCGCTGGACTGGGACGCACAACCCAATCCCTTCAGGGAATTTTCCGGCAGCAAGCGCATCAGGCTTCCGCTTATCGCGGATACATTGACTGCCAGCTTTGACGCGCTGCATGCACCCAACGCAATATTACCGAAGCCATTCACGCTCGACAATATCTCAGCACTGCTGGAACTGTCCTTCGCTCTTTCCGCATGGAAACAATACGGCCCGGACATGTGGGCCGTGCGCTGCAATCCGTCCAGCGGCAATCTGCATCCCACCGAGGCGTATGTCATTTGCCGCCAGATCGCAGGAATTGAAGACGGGCTGTACCATTACATCAGCCGAGATCATGCACTCGAAGAGCGCGCCCATTTTTCTGTATCACAATCCAGTACACCCAGAATCCTTGTCGGCTTATCTTCGATCACCTGGCGCGAAGCCTGGAAATATGGCGAGCGTGCGTTCCGCTATTGCCAGCTCGACACAGGGCATGCGATCGGTGCGCTGCGCTATGCCGCTGCTGCGCTTGGCTGGTCCTTGCACGTGAATAACTGTAACCATCAAGAGCTTAAACAATATCTGGGCCTGGATCGCGATAGCGACTTCATCGGCGCAGAACGAGAGGATGCCGAACTGCTGATGGAAATCACGACAGAAAAAAATGACGCAACGCTGCCCCTTGATTTTCACCCTGTGCAATGGCATGGGCAGGCCAATATTCTGGATGGGCAACACATGTACCGATGGCCTGTGATAGACGAAGTGGCAGAAGCCAGCCGCAAAATTTCTGTTACTGCGTCAACCATAAAACATGCAGAAAACTATCCGCCGCTTAAGCGTGATGCTGAAATCCACAATACACTTTATCCGATTCCTCGCTTCCCCCGCCCCAACCCTCCCCCGGAGGGAGAGGGGACAAACGTATCGCTGCGCGATGGTAAAACCCTTTATGCTGCAACGCTAATCCGCCAGCGCAGAAGCGCCCAGCGCTTCGATGCAGGGTACACACAGGACTTGGATAGCTTTTATCGGATGCTGGATGCACTGCTGCCCCGTCCCGCCGCGCCCTGGGATGCATGGCAGGAAACAGCGCGCGTGCATCCTGTGCTGTTCGTGCACCGCGTATCAGGAATCGCACCCGGCCTCTACGCTTTTCCCCGCAGCCACAGTGCAATAAAACAAATGCAATCCGCGATGCGCAGCGATTTTTTATGGACAAAACCTGCCGGCTGCCCGGAACACCTGCCGCTGTTTTTACTTGCCGAAACCAGTTCCAGCAAAGCGGCAAAAATCATGAACTGCCATCAGGCCATTGCAGGCGACAGCACATTCGCGCTGGCGATGCTCGCAGAGTTTGACGCACCGCTAAAAGATGCGCCTTGGCGCTATCGTGAGTTGTACTGGGAAGCAGGACTGCTGGGCCAGGTACTGTATCTGGAAGCGGAGGCTGCGGGCCTTCGCGGCACCGGCATAGGCTGCTTCTTCGATGATGTCTGCCACGAGTTGCTGGGTTTACAGGATAAAACTTTCCAGTCGCTTTACCATTTTACCGTGGGTTATCCGCTGACGGACGAGCGCATCGCCAGCCTGCCGCCCTACCCTAAAGGAGATGTTACATGACCATGTCGCCCTCACTCTCAACCTGGCTTGTTGCGCAGGGATTTTCACCGGAAGATCTCACCGTGACCATCGCCAACAAAACCACGCCGCTGATGCACGCCGCAAGGCTTGGCGAATACGACATCGCCGCGGAATTAATCTGGTGCGGTGCAGAGCTCAATGCCAAAAACTACGATGGCAACAATGCGTTGTGGCTTGCGTGTTTCAGCGGCAATCTCAATCTTATAAGCCTGCTGATTGAAAGTGGCGTCAACCCGGACAACCAGAACGACAACGGCACCACCTGTCTGATGTATGCCTCATCCGCCAGCAAAGCCGATGTTGTTTCACTGCTGCTCAAAGCCGGCGCCAACACACAGCTGAAACTGGTCGACGGCTATACGGCGCTGGATGTGGCCGGCAACGTGGAATGCCTGATGATGCTGCGCAGGGCATGATTCCCGTCATACATAAAAAAACAATATATACAATTATGAAAACCAGCAAAAAACCCAGGGCTAGTGATGGCATGACAAAAGCCGAGCTTCGCGCAAGCGTTGGCTTGGCCAGCGTATACGGGCTGCGCATGCTGGGTCTGTTTATCATCCTGCCCATCTTTGCGATCTACGCGGAACAACTGCCGGGCGGCAAGGATCATTTTCTGATCGGCCTCGCACTGGGCGCTTACGGTTTGACCCAGGCCATCCTGCAAATCCCGGCAGGCGTTCTGTCAGACCGCTACGGTCGAAAACCGGTCATCTATGTCGGGCTGATTTTGTTTGCCATCGGCAGCCTGGTCGCAGCTTCAGCGGACAACATTTACTGGATCATCGCAGGCCGCATCATCCAGGGTTCGGGTGCAATCAACGCTGCGGTGATGGCGTTGACTGCGGATCTTACACGCGAAGATCACCGCACCAAGGCGATGGCGATGATAGGCATGACGATAGGCGTGAGCTTCGCCGTCTCCATGGTGCTCTCGCCCCTGCTGTATGCCGTCATCGGCATGCGCGGCCTGTTCACGCTGACCGCTGCGCTTGCCGTGTTCGCGATACTGATCATCGCTTTTTTTATTCCCAACCCCGCCATCACGCGCTTTCATACAGATACAGAGGCGAATGGAAAACGCCTGGGTGACGTGCTGCGCAACAAGGATCTGCTGCGTCTGGATTTCGGCATTTTTTCACTGCATGCAATTTTGATGTCGGTGTTCATGCAGGTGCCGTTTATTTTGATCCATGACGGCCTGCCTGCGGCTTCCCACTGGAAAGCCTATCTTCCGGTGATGCTGCTGGCCTTTGTCATCATGGTGCCGCCGATCATCTTCGCCGAAAAAAAATCAAAGTTAAAAGAAATTTTTATGGGGGCTATTATTCTTGCTGCCATCGCGCAGATCGCCCTGTTGTCATTTCACGGCACGGTATTGAGCGTAGCCGTGGCATTGCTGCTTTTCTTTATCGCGTTTAATGTGCTGGAAGCCACGCTGCCCTCGTTGATCAGCAAGACAGCACCGCTGACTGCAAAAGGCACAGCGATGGGTGTATACAGCAGCGTGCAATTTCTTGGTGCCTTTTTTGGGGCCAGCGCAGGCGGATTCCTGATGCAGCACTTTGGCGGCAATGCGGTGCTGATCTTTGCAGTTGTGGTATTGCTGATCTGGCTGGTGGTGGCCAGCGGCATGAATTCCCCCGCTGCGGTGCGCACCAGGATGTATCCCTTACCGCCTATCGACGAGACTGCCGCACAGTTATTGCAGAGCCGTTTGATGCAACTGAAAGGTGTGCGCGAAGCGATGGTGGTGGCGGCAGAGCAGATGGCCAGCATCAAGGTTGAGGCAACAGGTTTTGACGAAGCAGGCGTCGAACAATTATTGAAAGCACCCGCATAAGCTTTCAATTTAATGAGTGCGCCAATGTGAAGCACACAACTATCGCCACGCTCTAAATCAGTGCGCTTCACAATGATTGCACATTGATATGTGCAGCATGCGCTGACATATAAACAATTGAAACAACATGTTGAAATTGTGGCACGCAATGTGCTTTTATTTGGATGATTACTGAGTCGCCTGACTAAAATCGGCATAGCTATTTAATAAAGCACTGGTTGTCAGTGCGCATAGCTTCAGTATTGTAATTCCAGGGTAAGGTATCGTGAATTCAATTGATTCGAATCTGTTGTCAGAGCTGCAACGCCATATCACGAATGATCTTCCAGCCTGGCTGGAGGATGACCTTTATAAACGCGAGCACCAGCACATGGTGCTGAACCAGCACGCCATCGTCAGCATCGCGGATCGTGCGGGCAACATCACCTATGTCAACGATAAGTTTTGCGAGATCAGCGGCTATGCACGTGACGAATTGCTGGGACACAACCATCGTATTCTAAAATCGGGCGAACACACAGCGCTGTTCTATCAGAACATGTGGGATACCATCTCGTCTGGACATGTCTGGCAGGGCGAGATATGCAACCGGCGCCGTGACGGCAGCCTGTACTGGGTGGCATCCACCATCTCGCCTTTCCTTGATGTTGAAGGCAGCCCCTATCAATACGTTTCCATCCGCACCGACATCAGTCACACGAAGGCGCTCAAGTCGGCGCTGCGTGAAAGCGAAAAGCGACATCAGCTGATCCTGGCGAGCGCCAGATTGGGCACAGCTGACTGGAATATCACAAGCGGACAGGTCGATTTTAACGAAAGATGGGCGGAGCTGCGCGGCTACCAACTGAATGAGATCGAACATCATATTGACTCCTGGAAAGCAGGCATACACCCGGATGATGTCACCACTGTTGAAACCCTGTTACAGGAACATCTTTCAGGCCGCAGCCAATTTTTTCAGTCCGAATACCGCACCTACACCAAATCAGGCAAATGGGTATGGATTTTGAATTGCAGCGCGGTGACTGAACGCGACGATGCGGGTGTTCCCCTGCGCATGGCGGGCACCGAGATGGACATCACTGACAGAAAACAGGCAGAGATAAAGCAAGCCAGAAGCTCAAAGGAGCTGACCGATTTCAAAGCCGCGCTTGACCAACATGCGATCGTTGTCACGACCGACGCACATGGTGCCATCACCTATGCCAACGACAAGTTTTGCGAGATATCGAAATATGCGCGGGAAGAGTTGATCGGCAATGATCATCGCATCATCAATTCAGGTTATCATCCGCGTGCCTTTTTTGACGAGCTTTGGCAAACTGTCAGCAGCGGGCGTGTCTGGAAAGGCGAGATCAAGAACAGTGCAAAGGATGGCTCTTTTTATTGGGTGAGAAGCACGATCGTCCCCATTGTTGATGGACGTGGGAAGCCCGTACAATACATCGCCATTCGTGCGGACATCACCGACCGCAAACAGGCCGAACAGGACATGATCGCAGCACGTGACGAAGCTTGTCGCGCCAACGCGGCCAAGTCGCAGTTTCTGTCAAACATGAGCCACGAGTTGCGCACGCCGATGAATTCCATCCTGGGCTTTGGCCAACTCCTGAAATACAGCGATGCCCTGTCCGGCGAGCACAAGGACTTCGTACACGAGATACTCAAGGCTGGCGACCACCTGCTGAAACTCATCAACGACGTGTTGGATCTTGCCAAGGTTGAATCCGGTCACATCGAGCTGTCGCTGGAGCCTGTGGAAGTATGCTCAGTGGTTAACGAATGCCTGAGCCTGGTCAGCACCCTGGCCAACAAACGCAACATTCACATGAGTCATGGCGGACTGGAAGGCATGACGGTGCGTGCCGACCGCACCCGCTTGAGACAAGTGTTGCTCAATCTGCTTTCCAATGCCATCAAATACAACCGCGAAGGCGGCAGCGTAAAGCTCAAAGTTCAGCAGGCAGAAAATAATCTGCGCATTCTCATCACCGATACGGGCTTGGGCATCAGCCCCGAAAACCTGAAGGAACTGTTCCTGCCATTCAACCGCCTGAATGCGGAGAACAGCGGCATCGAAGGCACAGGCATCGGACTTACCATCAGCCGGCGCATAGTCGAGATGATGGGCGGAGTGCTGGATGTCGAAAGCGAAGTCGGGATTGGCACTACTTTCTGGATCGAATTACCCATGGAATCCGCAGCAGACTCTCTTCATGAGCAGCAGGAACTTGCAGATATCAAAACCCTGCTGCATGCACAAAACCATGATGCCCAACAGCGCAGAGTGCTCTATATCGAAGATAATCCATCCAACATCCAACTGGTGGCGCACCTTTTCAGCCAGCGCGAATATATCCATTTGCTCACCGCCAGTACACCCGAGCTTGGCCTGGAGCTTGCACTGACACGACATCCCGATTTGATTCTGCTCGACATCAACATGCCTGGCATGGATGGATATCAGGTACTGGAAGCATTAAGGGCGGATGCCCGATTGAAGGCTGTGCCGATTGTTGCCGTCACTGCCAATGCCATGTCTAAAGACATTGAGCGTGGTCGGGCTGCGGGTTTTACCGAGTACCTGACCAAGCCGTTAAATATCGTTGAATTTCACCGCATTGTAGACAAGTTACTCGACGCCGACAAAGAGCGCCTGAGCCTTGATCCACTGCAATAGTTTCTGTGTCTCCAATGGCTTGACCATGAAACCGGCAATGCCATTTTGTCTCGCGATATCCGCATTAACATGCTCGCTGTATCCGGTACACAAAAGAATGGGCAGATTCGGTTTTTCGTGCAGCATGGCTTTGGCCATATCAAAGCCTGAAATATCCGGCATGGCTTCGTCGGTGATCACCAAGTCGAATTTATCCTGATTGCACAACAAGTCTGCCAGCGCTTCCATCGGCAGGTTATAGACTGTCACCTCTGCGCCATGCATGCTTAAAAGCTCATATAGCATGGACGACATGGCATGTTCATCATCCACTACCATGATGCGCAGGCCTGAGAGCATGTTGTCTACAGTATCCGGCACGGCGATGGCCTGCTCCTGCTTTCCCGTGACAGTTGCTTTTAGCAACATCAGGCGAAAGGTCGTGCCCCTGCCCACTTCGCTCGCAACAGCGATATGCCCGCCCAGTGCATGCACGATCCCGTGCACGACAGACAGGCCCATACCTGTGCCTTTGCCCACCCCCTTGGTGCTAAAATACGGATCGAATATTTTGGACAACTGCTGTTCGGAAATACCGCTGCCGCTGTCCTTCACGCTGAGCTGCACATAGTCGCCGCTGAAAGATGCATGACAGGAAGCACAGATGCCGGACAGCGTGCGGCTGGACAGTCTCACATCAATGCGCCCATGATCGCCGATGGCATCCCGCGCATTGATGAGCAGATTCATCAAAATCTGGTGCAGATGCACAGGCTGAATGCGGGCGCTCAACTCCGCCTCTTCGATATGGTAGTGTATTTCGATGCTGCTGGGAATCGATGCGCGCAGCAGGTATACGACTTCCTTCAGCGCAGGCTGCAAAGAAGTGATGGGTACTTCCCGTGAGTCTTGATGGGGACTGCTGAACATCAGCATCTGCGAGATCAGCTCCTTTGCACGATTGCCGGCGGTAAGAATTTCATCGCTGTATTTATGCACGCGCTTCTGCGATGCTCCCGTGCTTGCCTGTTTGATCAGTTCCGTATAGCCCAGCATCGCACCCAGCATGTTGTTGAAATCATGCGCGATGCCCCCTGCCAGATGACCGATGGATTCCATCTTCTGCGATTGCAGCAGCTGGGTCAGCAGCATTTGCCGCTCTGTTTCGATATCTTTGCGCCCGGAGATATCGCGGCTTGCACAAAAAAGATAATACTGCCTGCCTATCTCCATGCCCGTGCAACTGATTTCGGTGTTGATCAGGCTGCCATCCTTGCGGCAGTGCACGGTCTCGAATGTCACGCTATCGCCAGCCAGAACAATCTTCCTTATCCGCTCCAGCAACTCCTCCGCTGTCCAGGTTTTATCCCAGTCGCTCACATTGAGACATTTCACTTCTTCCGTCTTGTAGCCCAACATTTTGCAGAAAGAATCATTCGCCTCCACAAGGTTGCCCTGGATATCAAGTACGTGAATGCCGTCAATCGCATTCTGCATGAATACCTGGTTGCGATGCAGCAGAGCGGCTGTTGCTTTCTGTATGGTTCTGTAGCGCGCCTCGCTTTCGCGCAGCGCCTCCTCTGCCTGTTGACGCTCGGTGATATTTTCATACACGCCAAGAACACCGAAAACTTTGCCGCCGTCTGTCAGCGGCATTTTGCTGGCCTCTACCCAGATGTGTTCTCCTGCAATGTTGCGCCGCCGCAGAACGATGTGCATCTTTGCCGCGTTGTTGCGCATGACATCCCGGTCATCTGCCCTGAAGACTTCGGATTCTTCACGCGTCCACGGCAAGTCAAAATCCGTTTTGCCGACGATCTCGTCAGGATGAGCAAGGCCTGCCCCGCTGGCGAAAGCCTTGTTGCATCCGAGGTAAACGCTGTTCAGATCTTTCCAGAATATCGCTTGTGGCACGTTATCCAGAACAAGATTGAGTATGTTTTGAATTGCGTCGCGCGTCATGGTCTGGGATAAATGATCGTCAATCGACAAACTTCAGGCAACCCTGCGCATCCTGAATTGATCCAGCATGTCTTCAATAACCTTGATGGGAACCGGTTTGAACAGGAATTTATCAACGCCGGCACTCGCAAGTTCTGCCTGGATACTCGCATCTGCGAAACCCGTCAGTGCCACTACCCGTATTTCCGCATAGGCCGCGCTGGATTTGATCTGGCGGCACACGGACGCGCCATTCATGCCTGGCATTGCGTAATCCAGCATCACAAGATCCGGATGAAACTCCGCCATCGCCGTACCAGCCTGAAATCCGTCGACAGCTTCACGGATTATGGCATCAGGCGCCAGGGTTGCGAGCGCATCGACAAGAAAGGCGCGGAACTGTGGGTCGTCATCCACGACCAGTATCCTGTAGCGCTTTAGCCGCGTTATTGCTTCGCTCCTCTCCGCCAGCAGGCGTTCGACGTCTGCCCACAGATAGCGACGGTGTCCGCCGGGCGTTAAATGAGAAGTGAGCCAGCCCTTGGATACCCATGAGCGAACAGTAATAGGAGATACGCCAAGACGCCTGGCAACTTCGGCAGGAGCCATCAGGGGTTCCTGTTTCTCAATCCTGTTCATGTTCCCACTGTGCGATATCGGTAGTCATATTCCTTAATCCACTGCAATAGTTTCAGTGTTTCAACCGGCTTGACCATGAAGCCGGCAATGCCATTTTGTCTCGCGATATCCGCATTAACATGCTCGCTGTATCCGGTGCAAAGAAGAATGGGCAGATTCGGTTTTTCGTGCAGCATGGCTTTGGCCAGATCAAAGCCTGAGATATCCGGCATGGCCTCGTCGGTGATCACCAGATCGATGCCGTTGGGATTATACACGAATGCTTTCAGCGCCTCCATCGGCAGATTATAGACAGTCACCTGTGCGCCATGCATGCTTAAAAGTTCATACAGCATGGACGACATCGCATGTTCATCATCGACCACCATGATGCTAAGGCCTGACAGCAGTTTGTCCACAACATCCGGCACCGCGATGACCTGCTCCTGCATTCCCGCAGTAGTTTCTTTGGGCAACAGCAACTGAAAGGTCGTGCCCTTACCCACTTCGCTCACAACAGCAACATGTCCGCACAGCGCGTGCACAATACCGTGAACGACAGACAGGCCCATGCCCGTGCCTTTGCCCACCTCCTTGGTGGTGAAAAACGGATCGAAGATTTTTGACAACTGCTGTCCGGAAATACCGCTGCCGCTGTCCTTCACGCTGAGCTGCACATAGTCGCCGCTGAAAGATGCATGACAGGAAGCACAGATGCCGGACAGCGTGCGGCTGGACAGTCTCACATCAATGCGCCCATGATCGCCGATGGCATCCCGCGCATTGATGAGCAGATTCATCAAAATCTGGTGCAGATGCACAGGCTGAATGCGGGCGCTCAACTCCGCCTCTTCGATATGGTAGTGTATTTCGATGCTGCTGGGAATCGATGCGCGCAGCAGGTATACGACTTCCTTCAGCGCAGGCTGCAAAGAAGTGACGTGCACTTCCTGCGAGTCAGCCTGAGGACTGCTGAACATCAGCATCTGCGCGATCAGTTCCTTGGCGCGGTTACCGGCGGCAAGAATTTCATCGCTGTATTTATGCACGCGCTTCTGTGATTCTCCCGTGCTTACCTGCTTGATCAGTTCCGTGTAGCCCAGCATCGCGCCCAGCATGTTGTTGAAGTCATGCGCAATGCCCCCTGCCAGATGTCCGATGGATTCCATCTTCTGCGATTGCAAGAGCTGCGTCTGGAGCCTCATTTGTTCGGATTCTGCTCGCTTTTTCTCGGTGATGTCCTGAACGATGGCCATGAACAGGGGTGGCTCCCCCTGCATAAGCTGTACTCGCAGTTCCACTGGATAAGTCGTACCATCCTTGCGCTGATGTATAGTCTCGACGTTCAGTAGCAGTTGTTCTCCGCTTCGGAGAGGTGCAACCATCCGCTCAAAGCTTTCCAGCGTGAACAACGGTTTAATATCCACGGCCGTCATCTGCTTCAGTTCGTCGAGCGAATAACCTAGATTTTTATGCGCACCATCGCTGACATGAATAAAATGCAGGGAGTCGGCATTGAATATATAAATTTCGTTGAAAGAGCTTTGCAACAAACTACCCAATTGTTGCGTTAATATTTCCTTGTTCTTGCGCTCGGTAATGTCCTCAGAAATCCCCAGCAGATATTGCGGTTGCCCGTTTTTATCCCGCAATGCCACCTTGATAGTATGCAAAATCAGCTGTCTGCCGTCGCGGGTGTTGATGACCTTTTCCTGAATATCCTCGATGCCGCTGACATCTAGGACATGGCGATCCTTATGGGTGAAAAGATCCGCCTGCTCTTTCGGAAAACAGTCGTGGTTGTTCTTGCCCAGCAGATCATTGCGCGATAATCCCAAAATGTTTTCACCAGCCTTGTTGAACATCACCATGCGCAGGTCTGAAGCCCGCTTGAGAAATAGCATGACGGGCAAGTGCTCGATCACGGAATTAAGTAGGTGCTCCGATGCACGCATCGAGGCTAAAATTTCTTGTTCGCGGTATCTGTAATACGCGAAGTTCCAACTGGCAGCAAAAAGCACTATCAGGACGACCGTGCTTATCGCTAAATACTGATAAGCGATGTGCTGAATGGCCTGCCGATATTCTGCGCGAGGCAGCAGCGAGACAACCTTCCATGCATCGTTTTGCGATATATCTGCGCTCCTGGATGACGTGGATGCTTCGCGGTTTCCTGAAACAGTTATTGCTTCGCGCTCCAGCGGTTGTACCGTATTAAACGTCCACAAACCTTCATCTGTTTCAAACTGCCCATGCTCTTCATGCGCGATGCGCGCCCATACTTGCGGATAGCGAAACCCGAAGGTGAGTTTCGGCTTGTTCAGCATGAATCCCCATTCGTCCTCTGGATTCTTCCCTGCCAGCCAATAACCTTGCTGATTCAGCAGCGAGAGATGCGGACCGCCTATTTTGCGAAAGCGTGCCAGAAGATCATTACCAAGATAGTTGAGCAACACAACACCTCGATTGACACCTTGCGCATCGAAAACGGGTGTTCCGAGACGGATAGTCGGCTTGTAGGGCACCTCAATCTGGTTATTCTCGATATTCAAATCAAATGGTGACAAAAATATCTCGTCAGCATCAAGCTTGAGTGTATCGGCAAAGTAATAACGCCTAGCCTTGTTTTGCAGGGCATTGGATGACACCGCCACGGGTAAACTGGTGGGCAACAAATTAACCTGTACCCGCTCCATCCCTGTTTCATCCAGCCAGCGAATCTGGTCGTAATTCCGCTGGGCACGGGAAAAGGCCATCCAGTCGCTGGTTAGATCGGCCTTTGACCGCTGCGATACATCGGCAAGAACAGCAGTCATCGTTTTGCTGTGTGACAAGTACAGCAGGTCGCGGATTGTTTCGTCAAGTCTGTGGCTGAGGGTATCGCCGCCGACAGACACAGCGTTCCATTCCTGTGAGGACATTGTTTCTTTTTTAAGCTTTGATTCGTTCAGGAAAAGTACTTCTGCAATGGTACCTACTGCCAGTATCAACAACAAAAAAAGAATCAGGATACTGCGCATCAAATGTCCCGGAGAAACTGAAGAGTCTGCCTTTCCAAAAACATCAGAATTTTCCGGTACGTCGTCCACAACCGGCAAGGAATCTATTCGTTCTTCATTCATACCGGCTCCATGGCGTTACCGCGTATCTTTGCCAGTGCATTTCCATACGCATCTACAATCTTGTTGTGCCCGATATTTTATCTTGCCAATACGGTAATACAGGAAGGGTGACGACCAAGCGCACGCACTCAATAACAAGCCTGTCACCAGCACTGTCATGTCGCGCAGCAGTCTATTTGTATTCCTCATGGTGAGCGCCTTTACGGTGACGTTTTTTCTTCTACCGAAAATTCAGCCTGCAATCCCGTCAACTCCTTGACTTGTACGATAAGGCAAGCGATGTCAAACGGCTTGTGCATAAAGCCTGCGATGCCGTTTTGTGCTGCGATGTCGGCATTCACGTGCGCGCTGTAACCTGTACAAAGAATAATGGGCAGATCAGGTCGCAGCTTCAGCATGGCTTTCGCCAAATCCAGTCCGGAGATCAACGGCATAGTCTCGTCGGTGATGATCATGTCAAAACTATCCGGATTGCGTTCGAAAGTCGCCAGTGCATCCAGTGGCAGATTGCAGGCCGTAACTTCTGCGCCGTGCATCGTCAGAAATTCATGCAGCATGGACACCATCGCATGCTCGTCATCCACCACCATGATATTGAGACCCGCGAGAGAGTCGTTGATACCACCGAGCTCTGGGGCTGCGGTTTCAATTTCAGATTTATCCACTGCACGCAGCAGAATACGTATGGTTGTGCCCTTCCCCTGCTCACTCTCTACGGTGATGTCTCCTCCCAAGGCATGAAGAATGCCATGCACTACCGACAGCCCCATACCTGTCCCCTTGCCCACTTCCTTGGTGGTAAAGAAGGGGTCAAATATTTTGGATAGTAAATGATCAGGGATGCCATTTCCGGTATCGCTGACAGAAATTTCCACATAATCACCGCCGAAAGACTCATGGCAGGCATCACAGAAGCCTGAGAGGTTACGCCTTGCCGCGCTGATATCGATCTGCCCGTATTCTTCGATTGCGTCCCGCGCATTGATGGCAAGATTCAGCAAAATCTGGTGCAACTGCACCGGCTGTATTTCGGCGCACAATGCCTCATCCTCAATATGGTAGTTCACCCTGATATTGCTTGGAATGGAGGAACGCAGCAGATGCGCAACTTCCTTGACGATCGGTTTGAGCAGAATAATCGGCGCTTTGTCTGACTCTATATCCGGACTCAGACGACTAAATACCAGCATTTGCGAAATCAGTTCCTTGGCGCGATTGCCTGCGGCGCTGATCTGTGCCAGGTAATTTTTCAGTTTGTCCGAACCTTGGTTGCGTGCCAACAGCTCCGTTCCAAGTTCGGTGTATCCCAGAACACCTCCCAGCAGATTATTAAAATCATGGGCAATACCCGCTGTCAATTGGCCTATGGATTCCATCTTGGCCGCCTGGACCAGCCTTTTCTGCAGGATCTGCTCCTGCTGCTTGAGGGAGACGCGTTCATTGATAATCTGCGTGGTCCCCACAATACGCGCCGCCCATCCCTCGGCATCGCGCTCCACGATCTTGCCGACTACACGAACCCAGTCCCAATTGCCTTTGGCATTACGCAGCCTATGCTCGGATTCATACGATGAAGTATCACCGTCGATATGTCTCATCAAGGTGGCAAAAACCGCACTGAAATCTTCAGGGTGTATCAAATCAGGCCAGGACAATGCAACATCACTCGTATAACTTGTCATCCTCACCCAGCTGGCACTCATGATCACCTGACCGGATGTAATATTCCACTCCCACATCCCGCTGTCAGTCGCCTCCAGCGCCAGGGAGAGGCGCTCAGCCTCCATCACAAGGCTGTTTTTCAAAGACTTGATGGCGGTAACCTCAGTGCGGATAGACAAGTATTGCTGCGGCAGTCCGGCCTCATCCAGTTTGGGAAAAATCGTCGTGCTGACATCATAGAGATTGCCGTTTTTCGTGCGGTTGCTCAATGTGCCGTGCCACACACGGCCTGAAGCGATGGTGCTCCACATCTCTTCATAAATGGACGCGGAATGCAGGCCGGATTTGACGATGCGATGGTTTCTGCCCAATAGTTCACGCAGCGTATATCCACTGACTTCAGCAAACTTTTGATTTGCATACAGGATACGCCCATCAACGTCTGTGAGCGATACGAGCGCATGCTCATCCAGCGCAGCCCGCATGAACTCGAGATCCCGCATGGCGCGCTGCAAACCAATATGACCGTCGCGAAGCGTGCGCGCCCGCGCAGCTCTGGCTTTTATTGACTTGACCATGAAGGTAGCGTCAACTGGCTTATGCAGATAATCATCAGCGCCAAGGTGCATACCGGCCAGACGGGCCTGGATCGACTTGTCGCCGCTCAGAAAAACGATGGGCACATGATTATATTTATCCATTTGCCGGATTAGCGCTGCGAGCTCCAGCCCCGTGATACCCGGCATTTCGACATCGAGCATGATCAGGTCTGCCTGGCATGCTTCGAGTTGCTCAAAAGCCTGAACGGGCTTGTTGAATATCGTGACATACATGCCAACAGCTCTGAGGTGGTGCGCATAGAACATGGACGTGGCGATATCGTCATCGACCAGAACGATATGGTAACGATCCATGCCCTGCTTCGATGTCAGGCTATTGAGCTTGGCAATAATGCGTGACGGTTCCGCCGGTTTAAAAAAATAATGTGTAGCCCCTGCGCGCACCGCTGCAAGACGCGACCCGGTATCGCTTCTGACACTCAGAAAAACCACCGGAATATGTAAATCGCGGGCATAACGAAAAATGGTTTCTGCGATTGGACCGATGGCAAGCATCATATCCACAATGATAATATCCGGTTTATGCGTTTGCATTTCCAGACGCAACGCCTCGATACTGTCGAGAATAAGCACCCGGTAACCTGCGTTGCGGATTTTGACAGCAAGACCTTCAGCATGTTCTGTGTCGTCATCAACCATGTAAACCAACGGCACTGTTTCCGGACTTTGCGCGAGAATCGCTTGCGGGTGGCTATGAGTTATTTTTTTTTCTGCATTCATGTTTATAAATCTATGCGTCTGTCGTTATGAAAGCAATTCATGCACTGCGCTGCGCAATCCTACCATCTGGAAGGGTTTGCGCAGAACAATGCTGGCGCCGATGAGTTGCGCTACCGGCAGATAATCAAAACGTCCATTGATACCGCCGCCACCCGAGATGGCGATGATCTTCTGTTTCGGTTTAGTCTTCTGCAACCCCATGAGCAGGTCGATTCCGTTCATTCCCGGCATCACAAGATCCGTGATCACCAGATCAAAATCTTTTTCAGCGAGCAAAGCTTGCGCTTCGCGCCCATTGGTGACGCTGGCGACGGCATATTCACCGGACAAGGCCTCTTCGATTATTTGGCGCATCACAGATTCGTCGTCCACGACCAGTATGGTTTTCATTTTCTTCCTTTCAAAAAAGCTCCACACCACCATCGGACATTGACTCCTGAGGCACTGAAGCATTGGCGGCTCTTGCGTCAGACAACATCTGTCTGGTTTGATCAAGCTGGTGCAGAGTGGTGCTCACCTGGTCAGGCTGAAAGTCCAGAACAGCGGTGCGAAAAGCCAGCTCCGCCACATTCAGCGTCTTACCGAACAGCACGACGCGATTTTCAGACCTTTCGGACAGCTGGCGAACGATGTCTTCGAACTGGAGTGAACGTATGGCAACCGCCACGTCGCTGGAAATCGTGTCAGCGATGGAAAATATTTCCTGCAACTTGCGTGAAGTCAAATTGTTCAGCTCTTCAACATCTTTTACGATCTCGCAGATTCGGCTTTTCGTGCCGAGGGTCATGTCCAGATCATTGGATGCGAAAGCGCCTATGATGCCCCCTGCGAAATGCATGCTCTTTTTCATATGATTGTGTTGCGCCCCAATCTGGCGTGCGAAGTCACTACTGCGCGTGGACAGATTGCTCACCTCATCGGCCACTACGGCAAACCCGCGCCCGTATTCTCCTGCACGCGCAGCTTCGATGGCAGCATTAAGTGCCAGCAAATTGGTTCGTTTGCTGATGCTGTCAATTTCGACCAGAAGTCGTTCAACCGACTGTATCTGGCCTTGAATTTCATTCAGTGCGGTGACCAGATCAACGCTCAACTTGCCCGTTACCGCAATGCTGTCTGCCATGTTCTGGACTATGTCCAGCACCTCATCCAGATAATGCTTGCTGGATTCCCCGTTGGGTTCACGCAAACTTTTTGCCGCCATGGTCAATTCTTCCACGAGCCGGCTCTGATCGCGCGATGCACGTTCGATTCCCGTGAAGCTGCTGATGAGCTCCTGAATGGCATCCGCCTGCACGCTGCGTTGTTGTATCATTTCAGCTTGTGTTTCCCGGATCAGTTCGGTTGTGATTGTCGATATGGCGGACAGGCCCAGGTCAAGTTGCGCAGCTGCACTGTCGTCTGCCGGGAGCGTTTCCACAGCAGGTTTTTCAGACGGTGCATGAAAGCCGGAGACAAACCAGGCTGCGACAATCCCGACAAGGATGAAGTAGCTGCCAGGCGGAAGTTCCAGCGTGTAGCTTCCCGCCAGGGCAAGTGCATAAGTGCTCAACGGCCAAACCACACCGGCAAGACACATCTTCATTTTTGCCATTCCATAATCAGGCGAGCAACTGACATACCATCATGCGCAGCTCAGTCATCTGGAATGGCTTGCGCAGTCCAAGACAATCCCCCAGTTTTTTTGCAGCCCCAAGACAATCGAACTGGCCGCCGATATCGCTGCCGCCGGAAATGGCGATGAGCCTCTGTTTCGGCCTGGTTGGCCGTAGCGCCAAAATTAATTCAATGCCATCCATTTCCGGCATCATCACATCAAGGATGATCAAATCGAAATCCTGATTGGCCAGCAACTCAAGTGCCTTGCGCCCATTTTCTGCACTGACAACGGCATAGTCACCCGACAAACCATCCTTGATGACTGCACGCATGGTGGAATCATCGTCCACGACCAGTATGTTTTTCATCTCTTAATGGTTCCCTGTGCCTTGTTGAAAACATCAAAGTCATTCGTTGTTTTCCTGTTGATGCGGTTCCAATCGATGACACCGGTTGCACTGATAGCCTGAAAGATCAGTTCGTCCTCGGTTGGCGGAAGTGAGCCGGGGCTGTTCAGTTGTTCAGGACTTGTCCGAAGTATGTCCAGAAACACCCGGGTAAGCGTGGGGTCGCACCAGCCTCGCGCCGCTTCCTCCTCAAGTTTCGTTATGATCTGCTCTGTGCTCATGGCTTCCTTGTACGGACGTACCGAGCCCAGCGCATCGTAGATGTCGAGTATCTGAAAAACACGCGCCAGCAGCGGAATGGCTTCGCCCGACAATCCACTCGGGTAGCCGGAACCATCCCAGCGCTCATGATGGTGTACGATGATGCTCCTTACATCGCGCATGCTGTTCAAGCCTTCGCACAGGCGACCGCCAATCACGGTGTGGGTGCGCATGACCTGCCGTTCTTCATCCGTGAGCGGACCGGCTTTGAGTAGAATCGAGTCCGGAATGCACAGCTTGCCGATATCGTGCAAAATGCCACCGCGCCGCAACGTCTCCAGATCCCTGTCACCCAACCCCAGCGCGCGTCCGAACACCATACCCAGGTGCATCAGGCGCGAGCAGTGGTCCCCGGTAGTAGCATCCTTGGCTTCGACCGTACGTGCCAGAGCGAAAAGCAGATTCTCAGCGGTATCCAGTTGGTCTGTCAGGCGCTTGGTCAGCAGGGTTCTCTTCAGGCGCGCAAGCAGTTCGCCCGGGCTGTAAGGTTTGTGAATAAAGTCATTGGCACCCGCTGCAAAACTGCACGCCATTTCCTCGGATGCATTGGTACCGGTAACCATGATGATGGGCAACAGGGATAATCCGCGTTTTGAACGTATGTTACGGCAAAGCTCATCGCCATCCATGATGGGCATGCACTTGTCGAGCAGCACAGCATCGACAGACAGACGCTGCAGGATATCCATGGCTTCAGCGCCATTCTTAGCTTCCACGACATCGAAGTGTTCGGCTGAGGTGCGCAAAGTTTCCCGAATCAGCCCACGTTGCATGTCTTCATCATCGACAACCAGTATTCGGTATTGCTCCATATCTGATCCATTTTTCACAATTTCAGGAGGCTGGCGGTGCCACTTTTTCATCGAGTCAACAGCTTTATTGAATATCAGTCAGCGCTATATCGATAGTATTGATTATGTCGAATATATCGTTATAATGTCAATCGTCATTTTTATACAAATAATGCAGACAGGACAGTTTCTGGTTGTCATTAAGCCTTTCTCTCCGTTTGTGACAGGATTAATAAGGCATTACCCGACAGCGATCACAAGCCAGATATAGCTAAAAATCATTATTTATTCGAGATATCCCATGAAAAAAAACTTCCCTGTTACCGGCATAGAAAAACCATTTCTGAAAAAATTGCGTCTGGTTTCCAAAACCGACCTCAAGGGGATCACCACCTATGCAAACGACGCATTCGTAGAAATGAGCGGTTTTACCAGGGAAGAGCTAATAGGGAAAAATCACAACATCGTGCGCCATCCAGACATGCCGCCTCAGGCCTTCAAATGGCTGTGGAACACGATGAAAGCGGGTCGCCCATGGCGCGGAATCGTCAAAAATCGCTGCAAGAATGGCGACCATTACTGGGTGGAGGCGCTGGTCGTTCCTGTGATCGAAAACGACAAGCTGGTGGGCTATATGTCAGTCAGAAACCCGCCTTCCAGAGAACAAGTTAACGAAGCTGAAACCCTCTACAAGCAACTCAATGAGACAGCCGCCGTGATCGGCTCGAAATTCGAGCGTTTCAAATTCAAAAATCTGTCACTGAAAACCAAGCTTCGCCTGATCATTCAGGGCACGCTGCTTGTCATGCTGGTCACAGCTCAAATCTTAATTTCCAACGATTTCAGGAAGGATACGTTCGCAGCGGCAAAACTACAGGCAGAACAGATCGCCAACGAAACCATCGACAGCGCGAACATGCTGATGGAAACCGCCACAATCAGCGACGTCGCCAACCGAAAACTCCTCATCAAGAAAATCATGTCCAGCGGTAATATCAAATCGCTGCAACTTGTGCGCACCCAGCAGGTCGTTAATCAGTTTGGCCAAGGGCTGCCGGAAGAACACATCAAGGATGACACACAACGAACGGCGATAGAGACAAAAATGCCCTACTACACGATCACATCCGATGAAACGGGCTCACCGGTATTCAGAGCCGTCACCCCCTATATTGTCAGCCATGATTTTCATGGTACCGACTGCCTGAATTGTCACCAGGTCGATGTCGGCAGCGTTAACGGGGCCTCCGACATAGAGATCGACATGAAGCCTGCCTTTTCAAGGCTGCATAACATCCAGTTAAGTTTGACCATCGGTCAGATTGTCCTGCAAGTCTTCCTGTACTTCTTCATCGGCATCTGCGTCAGAATCTTCATCCAGAGACCGCTCGACCAGGCAATGCAGCAGCTTGAGAAAATCATACAAGGCGATCTCAGCTCGAAAATAGACATTTCCAAACAGGATGAAATGGGCAAACTTCTTTGTGAGCTTCAGACCATGCAGGCGCATATCCAGGTGATGCTGGACGAAATGGGCCTCGCCGCCACAACGATCCAGAATCGCTGCGGCAATCTTGACTCCCAGATCATCCAAGTGGCAGAGCGCTCCAGGGAGCAGCAGGACCATGTACAACAAATCGCAAGCACAATGGAAGAGCTCAGCCAATCCATAGCAGAGGTAGCCAGTGCTGCGAACGATTCAGCCATTGCGGCGATCAATTCGCAGAAAGTCATCGAAAACAACAATCAGCGCATGCAAATGAGTATCGACGCAACAGCGCGCGTGGTTCATGCTGTTCAGTCATCGAGCAAAACCATCAGTGAACTGGAAGAAGAGCTCCAAAAAATCGGCGCAATCACCAAAGTGATCAAGGAAATCGCCGATCAGACCAACCTGCTTGCCTTGAATGCCGCCATTGAAGCCGCGCGTGCCGGCGAACAGGGTAGAGGCTTTGCCGTCGTTGCCGATGAAGTCAGAAAGCTCGCCGAAAGGACAACCTCAAGCACCAGCAATATCAGCGCGATGGTCCAAAGTATCCACTCGGTGACGCAGACTGCTGTCGCTTCGATGGATAAGGCTGTGATCGAAGTCGAAAGTGGCATTGAACTGACGCGCGAAAATGTGGCTGGCCTGAACCAGATCATGGGAGCAAGCAAGCAGGTGACAGATGGTGCGCAACATATTGCAAATGCATCCAAAGAACAGTCGCTCGCAAGCGAAGATGTCGCACGCAATCTTTCTCACATTACCGATCTTGTCGGGCATAACACCCAGGCTGCCGAAGAAGCGCAGACGGCGTCCTCCGCATTGACCAGAACGGCAGCTGAACTGCAAACGATGGTTGAGCACTTCGAAGTGAAATCGAACTGACGTACGTGATTCGCCGTCTTCTTGAGTTATTGCGCTTCCAATCAAATTGGGCAGGTATGGATATTGCCTGTCTTTAATCAGTACGGAAGGATTGTGCGGAAAACGACAATAATAAAAGCTGGGGCAGCATGTCTGTGCACAAAGCTAAAGTGAGCCCTATAGTCAAGACAGTTATCTTTTCAGCAAGCCGGTGCCGATTGACCAGTTTGATATGCTTCTGGGGTAGATCAACGACTGTCTCTGCGGATTTCAGGCGTTGTGTTTCAAGCAGAATCATTCGCTCATGTCCGGAAACAGGATCACTTCGTCCGGTAATCCGTTTGAATTTTTTTCGATGTTCAACCCGGCGACGAGCGCATAGCCTGCATCGCATTCAAATAGCACGACCGCTGCTTGAGGCACCTTCTGCAAAGCGACGATCAGCTGCTCAACTGTCATGGCATTCCCTTGTCAATGGTCGATCAGCCAGCCGCAATATCCACCTGCACCATGCCGTTTTCGATGCGCATGGGATATTCTTTCATCGCCCATCCTGTCGGCTGCAGGCATTTTCCAGTATGGCCGTCGAAGACCCAGCCGTGGGCGATGCAATACAGGATGCGGCCGTTGAAGTCGCCGCGCGCGAGCGAGACATCGTCATGCGGGCAGCGCGCCTCATAGGCTTTGGGCTTGCCGCCGTCAGGCCACATGATGACGATTTCCTGATCGCCCACTTTGCAGGGAACCAGTTCTCCCTCATATAGCAGGCTCTGTTTGCAGACGTTCTCGAAGGCCATTGTTGACTCCTGAATATAATCAGCCGCCACCCATGATCTGGTTGAATATCTGACGCATCAGATTCAATTCGATCATCGGCATCCTGCGCATTTCACTGATCGGTTTAAATACGCCACCTGACGGCTCTATCATTTGATGAGGCGCATCCAGCGTGTTGAAGCGGGCAAGGTGTATGCGTATGGTTCCGCTGTCGCTGTCCATCCACGCATGAAATGCATCATCCATCTTTAACTGCGCGGGGTTGAGCGCAAGCTGTGCCACCATCGCATCCAGCACTGCATCAGGATCGTGCTGGTCGTCGACCGCATCAGGTGCGGGCATGGGCGTTGCAGATTCCGGCAAAGGTGAAGGTGCAAGTATAGTGGCGCCATAGCGGGCAAATACCAGCGCGCAACTGTAACTGTCGAAGTGACACAGGATCACACGGTTTTGATCAAGGATGCTCATGACTTCCATTCATTATTTGAAATGCCTGTTAACCTATCGTGATAATCAGAGGTTCAAGCCCCGCGACGGTGGCTTCGATGACATCACCCCTGACCACCGATCCGACACCCGCGGGTGTGCCGGTAAAAATCAGATCGCCGGGAAACAGCTCGACCAGATTCGACAGGCGGTTGACCATCTGCGGAATCTTCAGAATCATGTCGCCGACATCGCCGCTCTGGCGAATTTCGCCGTTAACCTTCAATTCAATTTTTCCCCGTGCAATCGCGCCGGAATAAAACTCCGGCGTGATTGCACTACAGGGAGCCGAGCAATCGAAGGCTTTGGCCATATCCCAGGGTTGGCCTTTTTCACGGGCTGCGCGCTGCATGTCGCGCCTGGTCATATCCAGACCCACGGCATAACCGAACACATAATCGTAATCCACCTTGTCAGTGGGAATATTTTTTCCGCCCTTGTGCAAAGCCACCACAAGCTCCACCTCAGGCTGCAAATCATCCGTCGCAGGCGGGTAGGGAAAAACGGTGTTGTTATGCAGGATAGCACTTGCCGGCTTCATGAAAAAGAACGGTTCATTGCTATCCACCTCACCCCCCATTTCCTTTACATGATCTGAGTAATTCTGCCCGACACAGAAAATGCGGCGCACCGGGAACGGCTTGCTCGACATGGCCTCCAGCGTGACAACGGGTGCATGGGGAAAGGCGTAGTTCATTTGTCTGATCTCTCTGGGTCGCTGGGTTTCATTGAACTCGGGTGGGCGTGATGTCGGCGGTGTCAACCAGCACTTCTCCATTCTCGATCTTCAGCGGGTATTCGGCGAGCGTGCACGCTTTGCCCCTGATGCAGCGGCCCGATGTCCCGTCGAATTCCCAGTCGTGGTGAGCACAGGTCAATACCGCACCGTTGAAGCGCGCATCGGCCAACGGTTCATAGGAATGCGGACACATTCCTTGAAAGGCGCGCGGCTGTCCACCCTTCGGCCATACGATCATGAGCAACACACGGTTGATCGCAGCCACTTCGTATTTGCCTTCTCTCAATTCGTTTTCATCGCATGCCTTGATAAACATACAGATTCCTTCTCATGGTATTTGTATCGGACCGCCTGGCTAAAGCTCACAAAAACAACAGCGACGATGACTTGTATCAAGCTCACCCATCCCTGTCGCAAAACAGACAAAAAAACCATGCAACAAAGAACAAGCAAGAATGGTGCCGGGAAAGGAAGCAGCCTCCAAGGCTGAAGCTATACTGGATTTAACATCAGAGTCACCTCATGGATTTCTTCAGAAGAAAGCTCGAAATTGAATATTTCAAGATCTTCTTTCATGTGCTGTAAAGAACATGTACCGGTGAGCGGAACGATCCCGCAATGACTCAGATAGCGAAAAAATATCTGCGCTTCGGTGGCACGATATTTTCTGACAAGATTCAGAATGACATTGCTTGCGAGAATGGTAGAATTTGCCGTGAGGCTCCAGAAACTCTGGTAAACGACACCCTGCGCATCGCACCAATGGCGCAAATTTATATCGTATCTTTTTTCAGGACAGAACCGGTTTTGCAATACAGCAGGTTTCACGCCGGCATCGGAATAGAGCGCCATCATTTCGCCCATATCGTAACAGTTGCTGACTCCCAGTAGCCGCGCGCCTCCTTCCCTGTAAATTTTTTCCATTGCATCCCATGCCGTCATGGTAAGTTCGTGCGATGACAACGGTGAATGAAGTATCAGGCAATCCACATAGTCCGTCTGCAAATTTCTCTTCGAGGTTTCAAAAGATTGTACGACCTGCAATCCGATCGGGGATGACTTGTCGTATGGCACACGCTCGGGATCCTGACTTGAAAGCGGTGTAAATTTGGTTTGCAGATACAGATCGCCCCGATCAATTCCTCTCATCCTTTGCAGCGCCTCGCCAACCAGTTTCTCGTCGTAATGTTTGGGCTGACAGGCGGTATCAATCCCCCTGAATCCAGTTAGCAATGCTTTCTCAACCAGGTCTGCCGTGCGTTCCTTTTTCCAGGCAGTACCGTAAATGATGCCGGGTATTTTTACCCCGGTCGTTAACCACTGCTGATCTGACATCACCAGAACTCCTTCTTAAAATAATTTGCTGTTTATAGAGTATCTGATATTTATTCGGAAACTCACTAAAAAATTTTGAACGGAAAAAATCTGACAAAAAAATCTTGAGTCTTTGTCGTGTTTGCGACACAGCCATCGCAGATATGCGGGATTTTGCGCTGGCACAAACCTTGCTGAATTATTGCCGCCGAGATTACGGCATACAACAGAGGGAATTAAACATGAGCGGTTATTTTGTGGATTGGAATGGAAATTTGCGCAGCATCGAAGATCCGGGTGGCGGATACATTTGCGAGGTAGACGGCCGCTATGTGGCTGTGATGAAAGGCAGCATTCTGGCGCATGAAGGCACACTTTACAAATCCGTGGCTGATGTCGAAAAAGCCGGGATCAAGGCCACGCTGGTTCCCGGTTCGCATCCCTGGGGCAGCAGCAAAGACGGATTTTAGCTTTGGCATCCAACTTGCTTTAAATCTCATGCGCGGCGTTTAACGTGAAGCACGCGTAACAATTCGTTTGTTTCCTCTCCCTCTGGGAGAGGGTTTGGGTGAGGGAAACAGATATGACAAGTAGCCACCATAAATAATAAAACTTGCCATGCCCGTTTGTCGCATTTTGGTCGTTAATTTATATTGGAGAGCATCATGCTGCTTGAAAGCAAAACATATATCGATCTGGCAATCGCAAAACCCACCGGCCTGAATGATCTGGGCGTCCCGCTTCACGAAACCACGGTTGTGAAAAAGGGCAAGCTGCATGAATTCAGCCAGCCCATGGCAGATAGCAAAACGGGTCGCATGTTCCAGAATCTTCGCATAACGGGCATCAAGACGATTGAGGGCGGCACCGAGGCGGCAAAAATATTTATCTCTTTCGAAGCATTTGGCGACAGCAACATTCCAAAAGCTGGCAACAGCGGTATCAAGCTCAGGTTATACGCCGGCACTGAAAGTTTGCTGGAGTTATCGCCTGACAGCATGTTCCTGCCTTATGCGAACTTCTGGTATGACAACCGCTTTACCTTCGACATTCCTTGCGAAGTATTTAACCGGACTGACCGGATCGAATTCATCGCAAAACCGGATCAGGTTCGCGCGATCTAGCTTTGCCGCGCCAGTTGCAGCCGCGCCAGTTGCAATGTTCGCCATGGCCGCTTCATGATAAACTCTTGATCCCAGATTCAAACGGGACTGGCAGCGAACGCAACATGGATGAACCCGGAGCAAAAGATTACCTAAAATTGTTTGAGGCCTACGGCAAGGATTTCGGCACTGCCTATCTCGAACCTGAGGATGAGCGCTATCGCCTGCTGTTCGAACAGATCTGCCACCTGCTGGTGCAGCCCTCGTCATTTAACCTGAGCATGCCGCAGGAGTTCCGCATCTCCGCGCAACGTTATCTTGCTGGCCACGTGAAAACACTGATTCAATTGCGCGACCCACAGAACCGGCATTTCATGCTGAGCGATCTGTATGATTATGTGCACCTGCGGCTGCGTATGGGCGGGCACGGCTGGTAATCGCCAAGCCATTTCACACCAGCCTGTCATTGCCCCGGTAGCCCGCATCCATTTCAAATTCCAGATAATAAATTCTGAAATGGTCTTCCATTTTCGTCTCATCAGGAATGGAGGCTGTGCGTTCCGGATATTGTAAAAGCAAGTCAGTGCGATGTGCTGTCCACGCTTTGAGCAATACGGATCTCGCATCTTCCCTGCTGCGGCCCACGCCTTTGAAGATGAAATTGTGGGTGATCATTTCGGCTATGTAAAAGAGCGATGGCATGCCAGCTTCACTCACGTGCGGACACCTGTCCAAAATCCATGCCGCGAAATACCGAGCATCGCATGAATGCATCTGCGCTGGGTGCAATTTTTTTCTGGTGACAGAATTTTGCCGTCAGTTTGGCAAGCCCCTTGATGTCGCGACCCGTTGCACTAGGGAACATGTCGACTAGCTCATCTATCAGCGCCGCATCCACTTCCAGTGCAAACTGCTCCGTCATCACCTGCCATATCTTGCGGCGCGCATCGCTTTGCGGCGGATGAAACTTGATCAGCGCGATGCAGCGTGAAACGATGGCTTCATCGATATCGTCGACGCGGTTGGTCGTCAAGAACAGCAGGCCGTTGAAATATTCCAGTACGCGCAGGAACACACCGACCACCGCATTCATCGTGATATTGTCGTCGCGACGCTTGATGTAAACATCCGCCTCATCGATCAGCATCACCGCTCCCCAGCGCTGAGCGCGGGTCAATACATCTTTCAGCGCAGTCTCCATTGCCGCCACATTCAGACCAAGCTGACCCGAGTGTACCCGGTACAACGGCCGCCTGATAATCTCCGCATACACTTCTGCGGTCAGCGTCTTGCCGACCCCTGCGGGACCCGCGCACAACACCGTAGTGCCGCCCGATTTTCCGGCCACGATGTCGTCCATCAGCACATCCATTTCGGCGGTCAGAATATCGATGAGATCGGTCTGCTCCTGCGGCAGGATCAGCTTCTGTTTCAGCGCAGGCTGATACTCGTAAGGCGCCATGTCATCGACATGCACCCACAGGTAATGGTGCAGATCCAGATGGAACATCAGGATGTATGCGTGAACCGGGAGCTGGCAAAACAGGCCTTTCGGTATCGCCGCCTGTGATTCTTTCGCTTCGTCTTCGGCTTCATACTGGTTGCTTTTTGCCGCTTTGGCAAGGTAAGCACCGAGTATGTCGCCTGTCACCTCCAGCGTTAAGGTGCGCGATGTCAGTATGCTCTCATCGTTGACCAGGCGGGCGCTGCCGCCGCTGCTGGAGAGCACCACCACATCCTTGCGCGACCAGTCGACATTGCGATGTGAAGAATTCGGATCTTCGGTGTAAAAACCTGTGCCCTGTGCGGAAAACTGAGCGCCGTATTGCGCACGCCAGTCAAAATAGCGCACTGCCGTTTCATCATACGCACAGATTAGTTCGTGGGTTTCCTTCAGATAGCCTTTGGCGGCAAAAATTTCACTGATCGTTTTATTGTCGATATCGGAAGCGCCGATGCGGAACGTCGCCATGGTCAGGGTGCCCTTGGTATTGGCCTTCAACTCGACCAGCACTTTGCCGGTTTCGTCGTTCGATGACGGCGTATAGTCGAGCCGGGTAACCACATAAGGCAAAGGCTTGCTGGTCACGTTCGCGGTAAACAGCCAGCCGCGTATCGCATCGCTCATCAGAAAGCGCGCGATGGCCGGCAGCACCATTTCCAGCTCGTCCGCCTTGAAGCGGATGCCGTCATCATTCATGGCTTTTTGCAAGGTGGCAATCTGCGCCGCGCGCGTCCGCAGACCGTTTGCCAGGTACAGATTGCCGAGAAAGCTCACTTCGATATCAGACAGCTGGCTGAACATCACCTCGACTTTATCACCGAATTTCAGCTGCTCCCTCAATGATGCCAGCCCCGGAAATTCATCGAGCAATTCATCAACAAACGGCTGCTCTATCTGTAATTTCATCATTTATCTTTCATCCAGAATTCTGTTTCTTCAGCCTGCAACTGACAGGCTACTCACCTTCCAGTATTTCAAGCGCAACCAGCTGATCGCGCAATGCATCCCGCGCCCAATATCCCGATTTGCTTTGAAACAGCGGATCATTTTCAATTGCTGCAGTTGCCTGGGTATCAGACCAGTAAATTTTTATATCCTTATTGCGCTTTGCAAGCGCAGCGACACAGGCATCGGTTTCGGTGACAGCATCAGTCTGAAACACGCCATCGCCCAGCAGATAGTCCGCCCTGTAAAGCGGCGTATCCCATCCATGCTGATCGCCCAGGCTGCAAATTGCCGGGAGTGCGTCGCGGACACCATCGGTGTCAGGCGTTTGGCCATGCATTTCGAGCAGTTCGCTTGCCGTGACCACGTCGAAGATTTCACACTCATGACGCGCATCTTCCGCATAAATTTTGCGCATCAGATCCTGCTTTTCAAATGCAAACCACGCATGCGCCCTGCCCTGTTCCGGAAATTCGATGACATAAATCATATGGCTCTCCAAAGTGCGATTGATACAGCAACCAAGCAAGTATCATTCCTCATTCATGCAAAGTGTTGATCTGCGGCCAACAGCAGGCGTCAAACGATGCAGAAAAATCCAAGCACCGTCACACTGCAGTGTTGTATTTGCGACAAAACGTACAGTGAAAAGACACAAGTTGCGACTGCATCACAGTCATCAAAATTTATCCCGGTCATCCTGAATACCAAACAACTCGGCGTTCCCGGCTTTCTGACAAATGGCTCGCGTCATATGGCATGGATTATGCTGCATTGCAGGTGTCATGCATCCGCATGTAAACAGCAGGAGACTAAAATGTACGCAACAATTGAAGCTCAAGCAGCACCTGCGCAAATCGCGCAACCCACAATACGCATCGAAGGCCAAGATTCCTGGATCGCACCACAGGACAGCATTGACGAAGGCATCAGTGCTGCCAGCGCCGTGTTTGCCCGTCACAATGTTGATCCGGTTGCCTGCGAGAAGGCCAACAAGAAACTGATCCGCGGCAAGGAGTTGATGACCAAAGAGGAAGCGATATTGAGCCTGATCTGGGAAGAGGCAGATTACGCAGCTTTCCACGCGATCACAGTGGGCTGGTTAAGCCGGGATATCGACATTCAGATCAGCATACGCTAGTCAAGTCGATAGCCTTCTTCGCGCAACACACGCTGCACTGCCTGGCGCGTCAACATGCGCCGGTAGTGGGCGAGGCAATGTTCCGGCAGTTCGATTTTGATTTTGTCGGCCCAGAATTCGACATAGAACAGCGCAGCATCGGCTATTGAAAAACTGCCTGCGACATATTCCTTGCCGGCAAGTGCTTTGTTCATGATGGAAAAGCACTGTGCAACGATCTCGTGACCGCGCGCCTTGACCGCATCGTGATCAGCCGCATTGGGCGTGTAATTGTCGGTGGTAAATATGCGCGTATAACCCTGGCCGTGGATCGTGCCGACAACATAATCCATGACCTCGATCACCCGCACTTCATCATCCAGATTGCCAGGCAACAGACCGGCTTTAGGATAGCTGCGCGCCAACCAGTAGGCGATAGCCTGAAACTCGGTCAATGCTGAACCGTCATCGCGCACCAGTGTCGGAATGGAAGCTTTCGGATTGATCGCAACAAACTCAGCCTTGTTATGGTCACCCGCCAGCAGGTTGACGAGATAGGCCTCGAAAGGCAGGTCAAGCTCTTCCAGCAGGATGTGTATCCCTGTCGAACAGGAACCAGGGGTCATATAAAGTTTCATGGGCAACTTTCTCTCTTAGTAATATAGAAACGGAGCTGCGATGCATATCATTATTCTCGGCAGCGGTGTTACTGGCGTTACCAGCGCCTACTATCTGGCGCGTGCCGGATTCAAGGTGACGGTCATCGATCGCCAGGCCGGCCCCGCGCTTGAGACCAGCTTTGCCAACGCCGGCCAGGTCTCTCCCGGTTACTCTTCCCCCTGGTCTGCACCGGGCATTCCTCTCAAAGCGTTCAAGTGGATGTTTCAACGTCACGCGCCGCTTTCCATATATCCTGATGGCTCACTCTGGCAGCTGCGCTGGATGTCCATGCTGCTTGAAAACTGCACTTCAGAGCACTACGCCGTCAACAAGGAACGCATGGTAAGGCTGGCCGAGTACAGCCGCGACTGCCTGCGCAATTTGCGTTGTCAGACCGGCATCAGCTACGAGGAACGCACGCTTGGTACGCTGCAAATTTTCCGCAACCAGCAGCAGCTTGACGCTGCAAGCAACGATATCGCGGTGCTCGCACAGCACGGCGTCCCCTACGAGTTACTGAGCCGTGAGGATTGCGTCAAAGCAGAGCCCGCACTGGCACAGGTAAAAAATAAACTGACAGGCGGACTGCACCTGCCCCGCGATGAAACGGGTGACTGCCATCTCTTTACCACACGCCTGTCCGATATGGCGCAGGCATTGGGCGTCACTTTCCGCTATAACCTGCCGATCGAAAGTCTGCTCAGCAAAAACGGCGCGATTGTCGGCGTTGCGGCAGGCCACGAACGCATTGTCGGCGATCACTATGTCGTCGCGCTTGGCAGCTATTCACGCGCGCTGTTGCAACAAGCCGGACTGAACATTCCGGTCTATCCTGTCAAAGGCTACTCGCTGACGGTGCCTGTCGGCAACGCCGCCGCATCGCCTGTTTCCACCATCATGGACGAAACCTACAAAGTCGCCATCACCCGATTCGACATGCGCATCCGTGTCGGCGGCATGGCAGAACTGGCAGGCTTTAACCATACGCTCAATCCGCGCAGGCGCGAAACACTCGAAATGGTATTGGACGACCTGTTCCCGGAGTGCGGCGAGATTCCTGCTGCAAGCTTCTGGACCGGCCTGCGCCCGATGACACCGGATGGCACGCCCATCATCGGCGCCACAGCTCACGCCAATCTGTGGCTTAACACCGGCCACGGCACACTGGGCTGGACGATGGCTTGCGGCTCAGCGCAAATTCTTGCCGACCTGATTGCGAAACGGCAGACTGACATCCGTTCTGATGATTTTGGAATTGAACGTTATGCCTGACCCTGGCTACTGGCTGGACATAACGCCGTTTAATCGCTATGCATGGTCATCCAAATCAGGCCAGCAATTCCACCGTAATGTTTTCGGTACCCATCATTGCCTGGCAGGCCAGACGTGAATTGGAACTCACGCCGACGACACCATCCAGCTTTTCATTTTCTGCGCGCTGGGCCTTTGACAAAGTTTTGCGGCCTTCTACTACAAAAATATGGCAAGAACCGCATTCAGCCTTGGCATCGCATTTATGCAATATCGACTCCCCTGCCGACAGCAAGGATGAAAGCAAGCTTTTACCTGTTTCGGCTTCGATGGTTTTCCCACTGTTTTTTATGGTTAACAACGGCATGTTTGAAACTCCTGTGTTGGTCATTAAAAATTACGCATGCACTTCCAGCTTTTCATCGTTTAACGACGCGACGAATTGCTGCAGCGGCATGTCTATGTGCTGGATATTTTGCTCTTCAAGAAAGCGCAACTCATTGCGGGTAAGCACGCCCGGCAAAACGGCCCAGTGCTGATCAGATGAGCGCTTCATGATCTGACGCGCAAAGGTACGCTGCAGCTGGTCGTTGAAGCGGCAGCCCAGAAACAGGAAATGCCGGCCGGTGCGCAATTCCAGAACCCTGGGCGGGATCGGCGTCTGTATGTCGATCTCGGTGAGCACTTCAACATAATCGGTATCCGACACGAGGTAATTGCTCGCAGGGCGCGCACCCCCGATAGGCTTATACAACAAGGTATTCCAGTCAGCTGCTGCAGCTTCTGTCGAAGGTAATCCCGCCGCATCGTAATAACCTGTCCATGTACCGAAATGTTCCGATTGCGACAAACCCTGCACCTGCCCCCAGTCACGGCGCTCGGCCAGCGCATTTTGCGCGGCATCGTCGTACCACGCATCAACCCATAGCGGCAACGCGGGCAATGATGCGATGAATGTGTGCAGCGCTGACGGCGCAACTTTCTGCGCAAAAGCTTCGTTCATCAGGCCAACCAGCGTTTTTCTGTGCTTGAAATTTTCGACGAACTGCGCAGCCGCCGTCAGCCGATTGCGGATCTTGTGCGGCACTGAAACCTTGGCCGTGAGAATTGCCGCCAGCGCTTCAGGCGCCGCAGGAACCGGAGAGCCTCCCGGTATCAGATCGAGCACACCTGGCCCGAAATAAGGAATGACGCGCCCGCCTGTCAGTCCATTGAGTAATTGCGGCGGTATAGTCGTTTGCATGTTCTGTTTCCTCGATTTCGTTAATAGATTGCCGCACCGGCACCTACGTTGATGGATGAATCCTTGGCCGTGGTGACGATGAATTCAATCGTATCGTCATACAAATGCCCGTGGAACGGTAATGCCAGCGAACGGTCCGCGACTTTTTCGGTGACGAACAGATCGCCCTTTTTGTAGCCCAGCTTGGTGTAAAAATAATTCAGGTGCAGCGGATTGCAGTAGGCCGCCACCTCGACTTCCGCGGTGGACATATCGTCGACGATCTGGTTACGCGCGCTGCGCGTGAAGCGCGTGCCAAGATGGATCACGTAAGTCATCCAGTGCACTTCATCCACCTCAGGCGCGACATAGGAAGGCTTGATGCCTTCAAACGACTGGATGTATTGGGCATAATAGCTTTCGACGCGTTTGCGGCGCGCCAGAATTTCCTCCAGGCGATCGAGCTGTGCAAGACCCAGTGCGGCAGTCATATCGCTGATCAAGGCCTGGTGCGGCACGCGGCTGCCGACCGAGACTGAGAAGCGTTCATCCAGTCTGCGGCTGCGGTGATAGAACAGCTCGCTGGCAAGATCGGGATCGTCGGTGACGATCATCGCGCCCTCGCCGCACACCATGGCAGAGGGCTGCGAAAAATCGAATATCGACAGGTCACCGAAAGTCCCGACCAGCTTCCCCTGATAGCGCGAGCCGATGGCTTCGGTGGAATCCTCGATCAGCCTGATGCCATGCTTTTCTGCAAGCGCGCGCAGCGGTGCCCACGCAGCCGGATGACCGTTGGTATTGCCTGCAACGATCGCGCGGGTATGCGGCGTGATTTTTGCTTCGGCCTTGTCGACTGCCAGCGTGCCAGACCAGTAATCGATATCGGCAAATATCGGCGTCGCGCCAACCAGCACGATCGCGTGCGCGATCTGGTGCCATGAGTAGGCGCTGGCGATGACTTCATCGCCCGGACCTATGCCCATCGCACGCAGGCTCACCATCAGTGCTATTGTGCCGCTTGCGACTGTGATGCCGTAGCTGCGCCCGAGACTCTCGGCAAACTCTGCCTCGAAGCGTTCCACCACCGGGCCTGCCGACAGGCGGGACGACTTCAGCACATCAGCAACCGCTGCCAGTTCGTGCGAGCTGATGTCAGGGTCGGTAAGCGCAATCCAGTCTTGTTCCATAATGGCTCTCCTGTGATTTGGTCAGCTGCGCGCGGCCAGGATGAGGCCGGTCGCCGTAGCAGGTTCATTGATGATTTTCCAGCAAAGATTTGTTGTGTTCACCAGGAACACATCGAAATCGCCCGCGCGGCAAAACGGTGTTTCATCGCGCATGTCATCGGCATCACAGCGCGTCACCGTCAGCTCCGGAAAGCTGGCACGCACAGCCGGCAACGGGTTTTCTCCGTCCGGCAATTTCACCAGCATGCCGGCAATATTTTCAAACTGCTCGCGCGAGATCGTCATGTCAGTCGTTCACCTTTCTTGCATCCACCGTAATCGGCAATTTTGTGTCAGCGGACATTTCAGGCAGCTCCAGTTGCCAGCCGTTGGCCAGTGTGATCATGCCTCCCCACATGTCCGGTTTGTCCATTTTTGAAATGGGTTCCTCCAGATCCTTCTTGGGTACGTAAGCTGACAGTACCCCTGCTGCATTCTTGCGGATCATGATTTTCATGCTGTGGCTTCCATTAAAGATTTAGATTCAGGGGGCATCGTCGCAAGCGGCTCGACGATGCCAGGCAACACGGCAAGAATCTGATCAACCTCGGCATCCGTGCTGTAGCGGCTCAGTGAAAATCGCACCGCGGCAAGCGCCTGGCTGCGCGACTGGCCCATAGCCAGCAGCACATGAGACGGCTCGGTGCCGCCTGCGGTACATGCCGAACCGCTCGATACATAAACGCCAGCCTTGTCTAGCCTGTCTATGATGATTTCAGAGTCAATCTCGCCGAAGCGGATATTGCTGGTGTTATCCAACCGGTTCACCCCGCCGCTGTTCACGCTGGCGAACGGGAACTGCTGCAAAATTCCCTGCTCCAGCCTGTCGCGCAACATGGCTACGCGATTGTCATGAGCCTCGATGGATGATTTTGCGAGATCTGCCGCAACACCAAGACCTGCAATCGCAGCGACATTTTCGGTGCCGCCGCGCCTGCCTCTTTCCTGGTGCCCGCACAACAGCGGCGGCAGCTTCAAACCCTTACGCATATACAGCACGCCTATACCCTTGTCGGCGTGAAGCTTGTGTCCGGATAGTGACAACAAGTCAACCGGCACACGGCGCATGTCCACGGCTATGCGACCTGCCGCCTGCACCGCATCGGTGTGGAAAGCGATGCCGTGGCTGGCAGCAATCTCTGCCGCTTCAGCGACAGGATAGATCGCGCCGGTTTCGTTGTTCGCCCACATCATGCTGATCAATACAGTCTGCGGTGTAATCGCAGATTTCAGCGCCTGCATATCCGGCATGCCATTGCTGTCCACGACGATTTCGCTGACCGTCACCCCTTTGGCCGCCAGGTGAGAGAGCAACATGCGCGTCGATGGATGTTCCACCGCGGTGGTAATCAGATGGCGTTTAGACCTGTCTTTTGCAAGCGATCCCAGTATCGCCAGATGATTGCTCTCGGTGGCGCTGCTGGTAAACACGATCTCGGCAGGCGCAGCATTCAGCAATGCCGCAACCTTGCCGCGCGCGTTCATCACCGCCATCTTCGCCGCTTCGCCGATGCGATGCTTGCTCGACGGGTTACCGTAGCAATCGGACAGGCAGGCAATCATCTGCTCCAGCACTTCGGGTGCCAGCCTTGTGGTTGCGTTGTTGTCTGCGTAAACACTCATTGCCAGAACACCCTTGACGGGTCCTCGTTGAGGCAGGCGAGCAGCTCGTGCAGCGTCGCTGAAGTCGAGTGCAATGCCCAGACTGCCAGCTCGTGATCCTTGCGATAAAGCCGCCATTCTTTTTTCGGATGATCGTATTTGATCCGCGCGATGTCGATGACACCGCCGCTTGCATCGATGTTGCGCGAACAGCAGGGGCTCATCACCAGATACCCCTCGTCAATCGGTTGCACCACAGGAGAGACATAACGATAGCGCACCCTTTGCTCCAGCATGCGCCGGATGCGCCTGAGGTCAAACTCGTTCGGGTGTGGTTCAACAAAATTCGATATCGGGTAGTTCACCGCCATCTCCTTATGCCGCCTCGTCTGCAAGTTGTTCATGACACTAAGCGAGACTAAGCTCTTCTTCAAGACAGCCGACAACGCGGCTTGTCTCGCCGTGAGTGAATTCAACGATATACACCGGCGTATCAGACTCGGCATGACGTCCGATCTGCACCACTTCGCCGACCGTACCCTGCGCGACCAGCAGCGCATTCTCTTCACATTCCGGATAGCTGCCATCGTTGATCAGATCAATGCCGGCGGCAACGCGCTGCCCCCACTGATATTTTTCCTGCCTGGGCTCTATCATGATTATTTCCTTTCAGGATTTTTCAGTATGCGGCTCAGCATCCATATCCGCTTTTTCCATCGACTCCATCTCTTTGCCGCGCATGCCGACCCGGTATCCGTGTTCGACAAATTCGACCGCGTAGATATAAAACTGCTGCAAAAAGCTCCCTATGCTGGTGACATAACCGATGTCGCCTTTCTTGACCAGAATATCGCCGATCTCCTTGCCCTGAAACGTGCCATCGTTGCGCACGGTTTTCAGGCTGCGGACTTTCTCGCCGTAGTTGTAGTCGGGCGGACCGCTCAACTCCACAATGTTGTCATCGCGACTGATTTTCATAAACTTGCTCCTTGCTGAGTTAATTGGGCTATCGGCACAAGCCGGCGCTGTTGCACAAATTCGCGCACAACTTCATCGTCATCCTCCAGCAATCTGGACAGGTGTTTTGCATCGATGCGCTGCGCCACTTCGTAGCGCACCTGCCAGTCTTCATCGTCCAGCAACAGCGTCAGTCGTGCTGCGGGTAACCGCTTGGCGACAGCCAGCCGTACCGTGACCTCCGGATCTGTCGCCATGGCGGATAACACATGCTCGCCAACCCGCTTTGCAACTTCCACGCGCACCTCGCGATCCTCGTCGTGTATCATCTGCGGCAGCAAACCTTGCGGCAGGCGCCTGGCCACAATGGTGCGCACAAAATAATCCTGGTCATGCATCATCGCTTTCAGCTCGCTCTCAGGCAGCCGGGTCGCAACCCGGATGCGCACTTCACGATCCGGATCATGGCGCAGCAGCAACAGCTGGCGCTGTGTCAGTCGCAGCGCCGCGCTCCAGCGCACCGTCTCGTCCACATCGTTCACCAGTTGCGCCAGATAAAACACTTCGACATACTTCGCCGCGATCGCACGCACTTCAAAATACGGATGCTTGAGATATTCCTTGGCGAGGTGCTGATTCCATTTAAAAAACCGGTCGATCCTCAAGGCGTAGCGGTCAAACACGCAGGCGTGCTGCAACCGGCAGAGCCCTTCTGCCTGCATTTCGCGGTGCACACAGTATTCGCAGGAGATTGCAACGCCCTGCCAGTCAACCGCTTCAAAGGTATCACTCATAATCATCTTGTCCCATGCGATCAAGCACACCGCGCAACACCGAGCCATTCAATTTATCGGTTGGATCAAGTTCAATCAGCTTTTCCAGCAAAGCTTCACCCTGTTCCAGATATCCCAGCCGCATGCTCAGATAGGCGCAACCCTTCAGCGTGAACAGATAAAAGCGCGGCGCGGGCGCGTAACTTTCCGCATGGTCTGCAAACACCGGATGATCCGGCGCTATGTTGCGCCAGTCCGTTGGCAATCCAAGATCAAATGCTGTCTTGACAAGACAACGCTGCGCAACTTTCAGCGCTTCGCTCAGGCGATTTTTATAGAAGTAGAAGCGGTATAACGCAATGTGCACCGCAGGATGCTCGGGCGCTCTGGCATAAGCCAGCGACAGATAGCTTTCTGCAACCTCATCCAGATGGTACGACGCTGCCGCCTTGTGCAAATCAACTGCCACAGACCGCGGCAATGCGCCGCCAAGACATGCGCTATCCAGCCAGTCATCGAAATCAGCATGACCACCTGACAGTGGCTGCAAATTTGAACTTCGGTGAGAGAATGGATGCGCCATGATTTAAGCGCGCTTGATCGCTGAAATGCTGACGGTCGCCATCGCAGGCCTGGCTGCCATATCGGGCTTGCTGGAAGTATCAGACGAACTGCAACAGCTGGAGGTTGCATTCGGATTGATAAAACTGAATCCCGATTCCACCGCGGTTTCGACAAAGTCGACTGTCACGCCTTCCAGCAACAGACGGCTCTCTGCCGGCAGAAATACCTTGAGGCCATTCCAGTCCAGCGTCACATCTCCCGCCATGGGTGCAGCCTCCGAGGCAAACTCGGCGGAAAGGCCAGAACAGCCTCCGGGCGATACCGTAAGCCTGAAACCCGAATCGGCTGGACCGCCGCCAAATTTCACGATGCGGCGCATGAATTTTTCAGCCTTGGGTGTAATCGTAATATTCATTTTTATCTCCCTGATAACTGCTAAGCAGCAGCTTGATAACGCGGATACGCGTTGTCGATGACACAGGTCAGATCGACCGGACATACCGCCACGCATTGCGCATCATCAAAGTGCCCGATGCACTCGGTGCATTTTTTCGGATCGATAATGAACACGCCGTTCTTTTCGCGTATCGCGACGTTGGGGCACTCGGGTTCACAGGCAGAACACCCTGTGCACTGGGATGCGATAATTTTGTAAGCCATTTCTTTCTCCTTAAATAACGATCAATAAACTTATCAGACTTTTCAGGCAGCCGCGATGTAAGCACCCTGGCGAATGTCTGCGTCACCCCGAGTCTCATGAATGATTTCCCGTGCACACACCTTCGCGAAATACTCCTTGAAGTAGGTGATCGCAGACTCTTCAATAAACTCGTTGGCAAAACGATCCACAGGTTCGATGCCGGCCGCCTTCAGTTCGTCGCGCGGGCAGGCACCAATCTTGGCAACAAACACCGCATGACAGTCATTGATCGCATTCACCACGGAAGGCAATGCCTCTTCCTCACCGAAGCCGCCCTGGCAGTAAAGATCCACGCGCCTGTGACCTACGAACTTGGAACCACCTGAACCCACTTCATAAATCTGGAACTCAGTGGCATGACCGAAGTGTTCGTTGACTCTGCCCTGCCCCTTGGTTGCAACAGCGATCAGAATTTTGATGTCGGTGACATCAAGATCGGCCATCGCCGCTTCCTTGGCCGCAACCTTTTCCGAACGCTCGGCTTCAACCAGTTCCTGATAGGCCTTGCGCGTTGCCGCGTCGTAAACCACTTCGCTCATCTCGTCGATTTTCTCGGTGGTGAATTCCGCGCTGCGGTCCTCGCCCAGAAGCCCCACCGCATCAGCGCGACACTGGCGGCAATGGCGCATCATGTTCATGTCGCCTTCGCAAGAATCCTGCAAGGCTTTCAATTCCTGCGCAGTCGGGCCGCGCTGGCCGTTCAGGCCAAACACGGTGCCGTGCTCGGGGGCGGAAATCAGCGGCATGATGTTGTGCAAAAAAGCGCCGCGCGATTTGACCGCCTTGTTCACTTCGGCAAGATGCTTGTCATTGATGCCGGGAATCATCACTGAATTGATCTTGCACAGCACGCCGGCAGCGGTCAGCATCTCAAGCCCCAGCATCTGGCGCTCGGTCAGAATTCTTGACGCCTCGATGCCGGTGACACGCTTGTTCTTCCAGAATATCCACGGATAGATATGCTGTCCGACTTCAGGGTCGACCATGTTGATGGTGATCGTCACGTGATCCACGTTGAACCCCTTGATGGTGTCCACATGGTCCGGCAATGACAGCCCGTTGGTGGACAGGCACAACTTGATGTCCGGCGCTGTCTTGGCAATCAGCTCGAACGTCTTGAACGTCTTGGCCGGGTTTGCTAAGGGGTCGCCGGGACCTGCGATGCCCAGCACGGTCATCTGCGGAATCGCGGATGCCACTGCGAGCACCTTCTTGGATGCCTGCTCGGGCGTCAGCTTCTCGCTGACCACGCCGGGCCGTGATTCATTGGCGCAATCGTATTTGCGGTTGCAGTAATTGCACTGAATGTTGCAGGCAGGCGCCACCGCAACGTGCATGCGCGCGTAATGGTGATGCGCCTCCTCGCTATAGCAAGGATGATTCTTGACCTTCTCCCATACCTCGGGCGCCATGTCTGCTGGCCCTCCCGATGAACCGCAACTGGCTTTGCCGCCCTCGCTGGATGTGCCACACCCTTTGTGATCGGCAATTTTTTCAAGCAACTGATCAAGCTGCTTGACTTCCTGAGTACCAACGAATGTAGATTGCATGAATGCCCCCTAGTTAAATTTGCGCAGAAAGATCTATCTGTCGCTAATCACTAAGCTAGAAACATGCCAGGGAAAATTTGTTATTGGAATTATATGGATAGGTTTAAATACGCAGATTTTATCCGCGTCACAAGCACGACAATTTTCTACAGGATTGTCGCAAACACAACAAATGTTCTGGACGGATTTTTGATCCGGGTGAAAGAAGTGTATGCGATCCACGAAGCACGGACTATTCAGGCCCCCATTTCGCTGGTTAAATCCATGGCATTTTTATGCAGTTCACGAAGGGCCGCTTTCTGGCAGCCTATTTGATATCTCGATGGGCGGCTGGCACACAGCCGCCCTTCGTCTTGCATTATTGCACGTCGCAATGCAGAAGCTCAATTTCAATATTCCCCTGAAGCGATCAATATTGTCCGACGACCTGAACATGGCCCAATAAAAAACCCGCTTGCGCGGGTTTTTTATTTTTCAACCAGTCTGAATTACTTCAGCTTGGTTTCCTTGTACATGACATGCTTGCGGGCCACGGGATCGTACTTCTTCATCTCGATCTTTTCCGGAGTGGTACGCTTGTTCTTGTCCGTGGTATAGAAATGACCGGTACCGGCACTGGATTCAAGTTTGATTTTTTCACGCATTTTCTATACTCCTTAGATTTTTTCGCCGCGTGCTCGCATGTCGGCCAGCACGGATTCGATACCATTCTTGTCGATGGTGCGCAGACCCGCATTGGTCAGGCGCAGGCTGACCCAGCGATTTTCAGCTTCGACCCAGAAGCGGCGACGTTGCAGATTAGGCAAGAAGCGACGCTTGGTTCTGTTATTCGCATGTGAAACATTGTTACCGCTCATCGGGCCCTTGCCCGTCACTTGACATACTCGCGCCATGCTTCTACTCCAACCGATTTTCAAAAGAGCGTGGATTCTACAGGGGGAATCAAAAACATTCAACCAAAATTTTGTTTTCGCGCAGAATCCACACCGCGACAGGCTGATGTTTTCGGTCACGCCTCAAACCTGGCATGTTAAAATACCAAACTTGCAGGCAGACATTTAATAGAGCGGCGATTAATTTACCGCGTATAAATTAAATACATAGGGAAGAACATGAACAACTTATCAAAAGTTTTAGCATTCTCCGCATTGGCATTGTTTAGCAGCATGGCTCAGGCTATTTGCGTTATTAACTTACCGTACGATCCAGGCCCTGGAGGCTTGGGCTATGGAGCCGAAACAGCGGTAACAAATACTTGCGGCTCCCCAATAGACGGTGGCGCAGGCATGACAAGCAGCAGCACAGTAGCCACACCCCTCCCATATTATTCTGGCTCAGGTAGTGCCACGGCAAACTTGAACACTGGGATTCTAACATCATATTCTGCTGCCACAAGCGGTGGTTCAGCTTATTCCGGCGCGCTCTTATGGGACACCTTCAGCTTCTCCGGTTTGCCAGCCAGCGGTGCCATGTTGACCGCCACGCTCACGCTAACTGGAAGCATGTCTGGAAGCGGATCTTGGAACGCATCCATTGGTTTAAACGGCGGTATAACTAACACATATGCATCTGGTGACTCATCAACCCCCATTCCGGGCTCCATCTCCTTAAGTTTTCTTGCGCAGAACGGCACTCCTGTTGAGCTTAGCGCAAATTTACAAACACAAGCCGGAGGTTATCCTACATATGCGGCTGGCGTAGCCAACCTGATGGATCCGCCAACCTTCAGCATCCTCACGCCCTATGGCACGACTTACACTTCGGCGTCCGGCCAATTTCTGAATGTGCAGGCTGTTCCGGAACCCGAAACCTACGGCATGATGCTGGCGGGTCTGGGGCTGATGGGCTTCATGATGCACCGCAAGAAATCCGCCTGAGTTTATTGATTCGGCATGCATTAAACTTGATTGCCGTTCGTGCTGAGCCATGCGGCTGGCTCATGACAGGCTTGTCGAAGCACAAGAATCCATTCACATTTCGACAAGCTCAATGCGAACGGAT
>VFSW01000713.1_pt1 | contig 49444 bp, 71 predicted proteins | sample 5358111 | NCBI WGS metagenome assembly VFSW01 (sample SAMN11554181, study PRJNA540505) | mine drainage metagenome | isolation source: sediment from site ElyBrook_90M | place: USA: Ely Copper Mine, Vershire, VT | collected 2017 | reverse complement strand
CATTACGACCAACCCTATCCATCGCTTCTGCAATGAGCTCGCCGATCTTTCGATCGCCGTTCGCGCTAACGCAACCAACGTTTTCTACTTCTTTGCTCGTTTCAAGCTTCACAGACATCTTTTTGAGTGCATCGATGACGTGCTTTCCAGTCGCTTCCATTCCTGCACACACGTCTTTCGAACTATAACCTGCTTCAATGAGTTTCATTCCTCCCTTTACAAGGGCATGTGTGAGCACTGTTGCAGTCGTAGTACCGTCTCCGGCCACATCATTTGTGTGACTGGCTGCTTCGATGACCAGTTGAGCTCCCATCCTTTCTACGGGATCTTTTAACCTGATTGACTTTGCGCACGTCACTCCGTCTTTCGTAACTAACGGACGACCTTCGCCCTGTTGGATCAGCACTGTTTTCCCACGAGGGCCTAACGTACATCCTACACACTCAGCTGCGATTTCAAGTCCCTTGAAAAGTCTCTTTCGCGCATCGCTTGAAAAAATCACTTTCGTTGAAGTCGAATCATTTTCCATGTTCATGACATGAATCGTACTTCGACACAGTGAACTTGTATAGCCTTATGCAGCTCTTGTCACGCGGATGTATTGTGGCTTGCCTTTGTTCCAAGCAACTGCAACAAGTCCTGCAACGTACTCAACCAACAAATTTCGAACGACGCTTTTTTGTTGTTCGTCAACAATGATTGCAGCATAACGTCGCAACCTGTATTCAGTGTAATCATACACGTTTGATTGCGTATCCGACATCATTGTCTGTTGTGATTTGTGCAAACAAAATTCAGTGCAATTTTTTAACGAAACTTCGCTATCGGTTGGTTTACGAGTTGCCATGGCCGGCTTCATAAGTAGCCTCCACAAGCCAGTTTGTCAAAGCATTCATTCTCAAGCAACAGATATGACAACGCGCCGGACGAAAAGCCGGCGCGAAAGGCACCCATGCTCAATTTTCCCACAATCCAACTTACGTTTCTATGCACCTTTTCCATATCGTCTTCATCAATTCATAACTAGGCGAACGATCGTCATTTGTTACGTCTTGACTTTTTTGCAATCAATTTCGCAATCTTCTTTGCACGTTGAACGTATTCTTTTTCTGCGAGGTGTCCAAACTTACGTTGTCTAATGAGCTCAGCAATTTCACGAGGTTTCATATTGTTTTTTATGGCAGCTTCTAATTCACGTATTGACACTGAAACACGCATAAGAAGATTGCTAGACAAATGTTGTCGTACGTCATCCCACAACTGGTTGACTAGCTTTGAAGTGTCATGATCTTTTTTCAGATCAGGCACGAGCGGCTTGTCATCAGATCTGACTAATGGTCTTCGCCGTCGCCGACTGGTGCCTTCTTCGTCCTTTTTCGTTTTTTGGCTACAGTTTCTTTGATGACAGCTGTCATCCTTGTGATATCTCCTTCATCACGGTAAGAACGAAGACGCTCAACGCGTCGCGCCAATTCCATCGTTGCTTGAGCAGCCGCAGCTGAATCATTCATGAACGTTCGACGTTTTACATACTCATGAATGAAAGCAATTGGCCATGCTTTCACGATTTCAAATCCATCAGCGTATTCGCCCAAAACATGTTTGACAACGCCTTCGTCCATGCGGTCGACTTCGACCAGTTCGTCAAATCGTCCCGGTCTCATCAACGCTTCATCAAGTTCGTTCCTGTCATTGACAGTCGCGACGACAAGCTTCACAGTGTGCTGAAAAAACTCAAGCACTTCCAGGAGCGAAGCCTGACCACGAGCCCTGTCGAGGTCGTCAAGGATCACTGCATCTGGTTCAAAGATCTGAATTGCCTCGAACAACGTTCCGCTGTCAAACGACGAAACATCTTCAATTCTCACGCGAAATGATCTCAACCCAAGGTCTTCGACAAGCGTCCTTGCCAAAGTCGACTTTCCAGTTCCTGGAGGACCATAGAGCATCAAGCTACGACTCACGCCGGCACTGATGCATCGACTGAGGTATGAAGTGTATTCTTTTGCTTTTGAACTCGGGAGCGTATGAAAGCTTTCATCGACCTCAAAAACAACACGAGAATCGTCGTTTACACCAAACCCTTTGTTCCTCACTCGCAAAACCAGTGATTTGCCATCAAACTGCTTCCACAACATGTCTTTGATGATTTTTCTTGCTTGTTCAAGCTTTTCTGTTTCCACATACACATGATATGCAGAGTTGAACTTCGTGTTGTGCGACCAACCAGCTAGCACGCCTCCGCCGATGTCTACCAACCTGATCTGAACGCCGTCATCAGACGTCTTCATCGTCTTTTGTGGCATCTTTGAAAGAACCTTCAAGATCGTTGAAGCAAAGTCATTGCTAAATGGCGATGTCCAGTTATCAGATCCAAAGAATGAATCACCGTCGACTTCCAGGCCGTTAACGATCACGCGACCGACGCCAAGAACAGCCTTTGATGCAGACCACCATGAAGGTTGATCGATCACCGGCTGAAGCGCATTGAAGACTTCCACACCGGAAGCAACCATCTTTTTGACGTGTGGCTTGTTGCATGCATCACGGATGCCTTGAACGATGCCAAATAACACTTTGCTGTTCTTAGACCAGGTGTCACTCATAGTTTGTTCCTACGTTACCTTATTCTCGTTCAAGTGAAGTTTGCAAATACAAGATACTTCATGATTCTTTTTGTTTTCACTGTGATGCTAACATTAGTTTCATTCCGAGATCAACAAGAAATGCTTGTCCGTATGCACCGTTAGGTTCAAGATCATCATACATAAACTGAGGGATTTCTCGTCCTGAATGCCTTGCACTTGCGATGCCCCATGCGATCGAAGCGACGCTGTCTGTGTCACCGCCCCATTCTATTGTACGTTTAAGCATTCCCATCAATGTTTTTTCTTCGCTGACCAACGTGTGCACTGCACATGCAGTGCACATGCCGATGCCCAAATTGTGTTTATCGCTCTTGGGATATCCGACCGGACCGCTCCATGGTTCTTTGAAATACTCAAACGACGGCAGTTGGTTTCTGCACCAATTGAACATGGTGCTGAAGCTTCTCTTGTCATACAATGCAAAGTGCGACATCAATGCAACGCACGCAGCAGAATTGATTCCTCCCCACGTACCGTGTGTCACAGACGCCTGGATTGCCGCTGCATTTATCAATTTCTCCGGAGACTTTATCACCCCAAGCGGCACAGCACGCATGCATCCGCCGTTTTTATTCGAACTCGGAACGATCATCTGTTTCATGTGATCTACGCTTTTTGCAGACTCTAGGATCGTCTGGAGCGCACGAGAGTACCCGTCACGAGGATCCCGTTTGAAGCAATCAAAAAACGCTTGGGCGTATTGTTCTGAAGTCGCATCTTGACCGTGCTTGATGAATGTTTCAGCGACGGCGATCGACATTTGTGTATCGTCTGTGTACATGCCCGGTCTCAATGCGTGGTAAGTCGGGTGTTGATGAAACTTCTCAAACTTCAACACTTCTCGTTTCAGATCTGGTGCGTCCGCATCTTTGACGTATTCATATGCAATCGCATACGCATCAGCTTGAGCAATCCGAAGAAGCATGTTAGGGTGACTATGTCGCATCAGTGATCATCCTTCCAAATCGCAACAGACATCAAACACATAAAACCAGACGACACGTAAAGAAAAACGATCCTAACAATAAGCAAGACAATAAAAACCATGCCATGTTTTCCAAATCGTTCCAAAACCGCGCTAAGCAAAAATGAAGTCGCCGCCCAAAAACAAAAGATAGAACACGCTATGCCAAACGCGATTCCAAACATGTCTATTTTTTCAATCTTTTTCATCCCCATCTCCGATGGGGACGTCTGTTAACGTCGACCCTTCCTTCAACTGCGGCATTCAATATCTCGGATGCTAGTCCCCACAAGTCCTGGTCTGACCTGCTGTATCGATTGAACTCAGCCGTCTGGGCGCGCCGCACTGTGTCTCCGACGTTCAACTTGGTGAGCTCTTCGTCCAACCAAAGGCCGATACACCATACGTCCTTCGTCCGTTGGTCACACGACCACGTGGGTGACCGTCCGACAGCATAGTTGGCAAACAGACGTGCCTCGTGGACTACGACAGCATCTTTGATTTTTTGTGCAGTGTAAATGCATTCATCCACACGTTCATTTTCTACTTCGCTTGGATGAACAAGCTCTGGGACGTCCCCAACGTTGTCCCATGCAACAAGCATGAACATGTCCATGTCTTCAAGCGACTCGCTGACGACAACCCCCGCTGTGCCGATAGGAATTACTGCCCCTCTGATGCTGCTAGCCTTGAGCTGCACCCGATCTCCAACTTTCCATTTATTCATGCCATGTCATCAAGTACCATAAAATGACGCAACAGTTCACAGTGAGGTTTCGTATATGACTTCCATAGCTATACAAATGAGCAAGCTACACCAGAAACTCACGAAGTTCGTTTTCGCCGTCGCGCTGACCGTCTTGCCGGCGTCGTGCATGTACAGCAACGTCAAGCATCCAATGGGAAAACAAACGCTGGCTGAACAACTTGAAGACCAGACGGTTGCATTGGTCGAAGAGATGCAAGACGATGACGATCTAACACCAACCACGAGGCTTCGAACGTATTGCTCTGGAGTGTGGATCTCAGACGATGAGATCTTGACTGCGGCGCATTGCACTGCAGACCTTGGAAAATCAAGTGAACGTCTCGCGATGGAGCGGCTATTTGGACATGACGGCATGCCTGAGTGGGACCCAACGGGAGCAACTGCTTTGTACGCTTCTCACGAAGATCTAACGCCAAACAACGAAGTTCACAAGTCTTTCTCCGGCGTAGTCGAGACGTTTGACAAGGCCGAAGACCTAGCACTCATCAAGGTTGATGCAAAGAACATGCCGAAGCACCCTGTCGCAAAGCTCTCTACTTCTGACCTTCGCGATGGTGACGACGTCCACATCGTCGGTCACCCCAAGGGCGTGATGTGGACATACATTCGTGGCGTAATCTCATCTACACGAGAAATCCCAAACCCGAACGATTTCACGTTCAAAGTCCTTCAAGTCTCAGCACCCGTCTGGTTTGGAAACTCAGGCGGAGGAGCATTCGATGCCGATGGGAGGCTCATCGGAATCGCTTCGTTTATCACCAGAGCACCAAACATGTCGTTCTTCGTTCACCGAGATGTGATCAAGGAGATGTTGGTTGGAAGTCGTGTACCCGGTTATAGGTGACGTATGTGTACGCAATACACGCAACCCAGATGTCCAGTTGAACTAAGAACGATCATCATCGGATAAGGCGGTCCTCGAAACAATCCGATGATCAACGCAACGTCTTTGTTGATATCCAAAGACGTTATGATAAATCCGCGTGAGGTGGCGTCGTAAAGGTGAGGCGCCGAGCTCGGTATTCCTTTCGACGACATGAATCCCACCAACTCGCCACACTCGAACTCTGGCTTGTAATTGGAATTGTGAATCACGGTTGTCGTCTCCATCGCCAGTATCTGACCAGTGCATGATCCCTTGGTGGTTCATTTCCTAATTTTCCCAAGCAAAAGATTTCAAAGCTGCGAGCTACGTATTCTCCAACACCCGGTAGTTCACGAGGATCTCGCCAAGGCGCACACAAAAACGTCTGCGTCATGTCGAACAGGTTCTTTGTTCGCCTGTTTACGAAACCTAAAGGTTTGCACAAAGATGCAACTTCTTCTTTGTTTGCACACATGAACGACTGAGGCGTCGGCCATCTGTCAATGAATGACGGAAGGACTTTTTCGACCTGCTTCCTTGACGTGCAATTCAACATCATGCACGCCACAATGACTAGCCATGTGTTTGGCCACAGGTCTTCTTGTATCAATCCAAAAGGCGATCGCCTGGGAATCACAGGATCTTACCTTCCATTTCGTGCCTATTGTCAGCTCGTAAGTGATCGTTCAATACACCACTGGTCAATATCCAACCTGTTATTTCGTTGCCAACGACGTAAGCCCACTGTTCGATACATCCTGTTGATGTTGTTGTTACTTTATCATCGAATTTCGTTGCAATGCATAAAAAGACTTCTCTTGGTTTTATGTCATATCGTCGACCGGCTATTTTCGGAGATTCCCAACATCCCCAATTTGCTCTAAGGACGACGAGTAGATCACCTGGTCTAACGAATATCTGAGAACTAGGCGGGTTCATTGCATGATTAACATGTTACGTTCTTTCATGCTTCCTCTAACTGAGAGGTATACACCCACCCCACTGAGTCTTTGCACAATACGAAACTTTCTTCACCGTCATTTACATTCCTTGTTGCAATGATAACCGCAACGTCTTGAATGTTTAGTGTTCCCATGGGCATGTCATACTCATGAATCCCTGCGCCGACCAGCCACATTACAAGATGCGAATATGCATCTGGCCAAGAATTTCTGAATTTCACTCGTACAAAAGTACCAGGAGCGAACTTCATCCTTGCATCTTGGGTCGCTTTACAAAGATCACGATTTGTTGCTCTTCGTCTCCAACAGAGCGTAAGATCTCTTCAAGCTTTGCACGTTTAAAGATCAAAACATGACCATCAGCGACTGTCGCACATGCAACACCGTTGATTTCAGCGGTTGCTAACAAAAATTCTGATGCGTCTTCAGTTTTGATGCTCATGTTTCAATCGTATCGCAAGTTACGTAATAATTCACTTCAATTTACCGATGCGTTTAAATAGCTCTTTATTGTATTTTGCAAATTGCCCCTTGAGAAGCTCTTCTGGTTCGACCCAACGAACAACACCTGATTCACCAGTGTCTATCTCTCCATTTGCCTCACAGGCAAACGTCGTTGTCACGTAACCGTGTTCATCCATCGCAGAATATACGTGTGACATCTTCAATGCTGTCAATCCCGTTTCTTCCTGAAGTTCTCTTGCGGCTGCATCTTCTGGTTCTTCGCCGGGATCTACTTTGCCGCCTGGGAGTCCCAAGTCTGTAGGATCATCGCGACGGGAAACTGCAAGGATCTTTCCATCATGTGATACGATGAGACAGCATGCGGCCTTTTTGACCTGTGCCTGATCTTCATCCTCGTCATCCAGGATGTTGCTGTTTGTCTTTCTGACGGTGTTCTGACCGTTGATGTTTCCAGCCACGCCATCTTTTCCTGACATCCTCGTCCCACCGGGAGCCAGCATCCAGTGTTGACCAAGAGAGACGTTGTCACCGATTTCTTTGATCAACTGTCGCAGCTTTTTGATAGTGATATTCATGATAATTCTTCACCCGTTGTAGGATCGTATGCTATCACATTTTCTGTAGGAGGATAACGATAATCTTCTCCATCAAACAATGGCCTGATTAGTTCATACGTTTCTTTGTCTGCCCACCATGATCCATCGTCTTTGTTTTGTGGTTGAGCCCATTCTTCAATGTGATTGACAAGATCGTCAAACATAGGTTTCGCACCACGAGCTATATCAGATCGTCTCGAGAAATTTACCCCCTTTGATGTGCGCTTGACGCTATACATGCTTCCAGCGCCATAAAAAATTGAAATTTCTGGAGAACCCGTATCATACAAAACTCTAATGTCAAAACGACTATCGTTTGTCATCATGTGATTTTCATCAATGCATGTCACTGAAATAATAAGTTGATTTTGATGTGTCATCCAAAATGCATTCAAGTTGACACCTGGCGCTGTATTTCTCCATAAATGATCTAAGGATACATGATTTGCTAATGACGTATTGCTTATTTCACATAGCTTTAATTTAAGTGCATCCAATGCACGAATTTCTACGTCATTGATTGATTTAGAATTGATCTTTACACGATCAAACGATGACTCTTTGATCAGTGCTTTGAGATTTCTTATGCTTATCTTCATTTCTTTCCACGAGAAGCAAACAAACTCAACAACAACATGATGAAGTTAAGGATGATTCCAAAGATGCTAGATGCTGGCAGCCTTGTGGGAACGATGGGTGTCTTAGGCGCAGGCGTTACTGGTGTAGGGTCTGAAACAACTTCTGGTACAATGACAGGAGCAACTTCTTCGACTTTTTTCTCTTCTGCTACGGGAGTTTCGGAATCGCTTGACAATTCTTTGATCGCAATGTCTGCTGCAACGTCACAGTCGTACGTCCAAACACCAGTCGCTTGCATGTTGTGCTTCTTTTGAAAATCTTGAATTGCAGTCTTAGATGCAAGACCAAAGACGCCGTCTACGACTAGTGAATATCCCAAAGAGTTGAGCTTTCCTTGCATAGCCTTGACTTTTTCTCCCGTGTCACCGGCTTGAAGACCATTGATATGAATGGACACGCTGGTAGGATCTGCAGGTATCTCTGTTCCCTCTTTGATCGCCTTCAGAGTTTTATGTGCAAGCGGGTTCATTGCATCAAGAGAATAAACAGAGTATGAAATCAGGTTCTTTGCCTTACACCAATCCATGAACCACTTGAGGTCGCTAGGTCTGAATGCTCCCGGCGTTGGGCCTCCTATCTCTTTTCCGTACGTTACGCCGATGTGACACACCTGACCTGAAGATCCCAAGATGTCTTTGTGTTGTTTTGCATATTCATCCCATTGTGCCTGAGACGCCAACACGTGTTTCTCTGCACCTGCGTCATTGATTTCTGACCAATATGTTTGAGGATGCACCTGATCGCAATACTTGCCAAACTCTACGTATGGAAATGCTGAATGCCACAACACGTAAGGAAACGGAGCATGCATGATCGGGTAGTCATCACCCAATGTTGCTCGAAGCTTCTTCATGAATTCTTCTGCCTGTTGATGATGTGATCCATCATCCTGCCATTCGATCTCTGCGTCAATAAAGATCCCATCGGCGCCTTGATCTTTGAACGACTTGAACAAAGCAACTTCGGCGTCTGCTGCGCTCGGCCAGCTGTAAATCCATGGATACACCTTGATGCCTGCAGCATGATATTTTTCGATCGATGCCTTTGCTTCTGCCGGACCCCATCGAGTGTCTAGACCTCGTCCTGCACCCCCACGTGGTGCAATCCATTGTGCTCCGATGTCTTTGCACAGCTGTATCGTCTTTTCAACAGAACCGATCGTGTCTTGGAATGCTACCCATGCACCAAACCCAATGGGTGAATTTTGGCTTGTCATGACGTTAAGTATTCTACAAGAGCATAAGGATTGACGGTCACTTATGCTGTTTATTGTGCAGTTTTCCTTGCTCTGAAAGCCGCTTCAAGGCACCAATAACATCCACGATCTGTCCTGCTGCTCTTCGAGCATCGATCTCCATCGGATGATCGAACGTAGGATGAGCGTGTCGAGCGGTCAAAAGAACCAGCCAACAAATCGCGTATGCTATGGGCATTGTAATGCCCAACATCATCCACTGCCTGACGTGTTCTAGTTCGTGCTTGATGACCATGGCCGATCTTCCATCATCGACGTAGTGTCTAAGAACGATGACATTTCCTGCGACTAATGCGTTGTGCCAACCAAAAAGGCCAATGACCCATTTGGGCGCCCTTTTTTCATCGATGCGCCAAACCAATGCATCTCCGCGAGAACCTACGTACGTGAACCAACCTACGATGACATCAAAGAACGACGCAAACAAGATGCCAAACAACGTAACAGGAGATGCCCATGCAAACATCAAAAACCGCAAAGCCTTCGTCATAGGTGAACTCCTTCAAGATCTTATGTAGGCTATGTCAAGCTTTTATCAAATGCTCATGATGGATAAAACATAACCTGTTGTCACTCAACATGAGCATAACATAACGAATACCATATTGATGCCAGCTGGGAAGGATCTGTGTTGCAACAACAAGACCAACGTCATCAGAGTTTATCCAATGAGCAAGATCTCCCCAAGTCACCAGACGGTTCATTTTACGATCTTTCAATATCACACAATCGCCAGGCTTTACAATCATTCAGAATCCCCACAGCTTATCAAACGTCATCACAAATTTCTCCCAAGACTTATCGTTTGTGATCGATTTGAATCCCATGTCGTTGAGTTCTGTCTTCACCTTGTCCCATTCTCTTTCAGGTGATGAAGACGTCATTTGAAACGCTTCTTCATCACTCCACGTATGAAACCTGATGAGCTCGCAGTTCATCTGCCATTGTTTCACAAGCAAAGCATCATTGAGAAACTTGCTCGCGCCGCCGGGCGTTGTCAATGCTTTTTCAGCTTTTTTGTCGCTCATACCCGTGATCTTGGGGATGTTATCGCTTGGATCACCCCTCAACGCCTTCCAGTGAACGTAATCATACGCTGGTTTTTCAACGTACGTCTTCTGCATTGGGTTATAGACTTTGACGTGATCAAACTCGTTCAAGAGTTGCGTAAAATCGCTATCATTGCTGGCAACAACCCATGGAATTGCCGTGGACGAACGCTTGATGAGGTTGTAGACAGTGTCATCCGCTTCAAAAAACGGGTGCCACACAACTGAAATAGGAAACTTTGTTTCTAACATAAACCTGACGACATCGACCTGTCGAAAAAAGTCTGCCGTTTGGGCGATCTTCTTTTCGTCATTGGTATCGACGATTCTGTTCGCCTTGTATTCTTTCAGCAATGCACGTCGCTTGACTGGGACGCCTTCCATCGCAACGTAAACACGAGAGGGAGAATGCATCTCGACCAAAGCGCGAAACTGCCGCAAAAAGTTGTAAACGACCGGCCATTCACCGACGGCAAACCCGCTACGAGCTCGATGAAACATGTTCATTCCGTCGATGACAAGTATCTTGGGCGTCATTGTGATTTGACTTTCATTGCTACGTTCTGCAGGTTTACGATAGCATCCCACAATTCGGCATGATCTGCTTTCTTGAAAGCCCATTCTGCGGTGGGAGCAGACTTTTTCTTTGAAAGCTTTCCGTTGTCTAGACGCCAGATCGTGACAAGCTTAAGCATCCAAGTCCCACCGGCAAAATCAGTATTCCATGTAACGCTAGAAACCTGCTGCACACAGTTAGGCTTTGTATCTGCTACGACAATGTCACCGACCTTAAACTTCGGGGTGCTCATTTTTCTTTGATTCTTTCTTTGCATATTTCTATTGCAATAATCTCTTGATCGTTTGCATCTGTGATGACTGAGTAAAAGAGCCCACTCATTGCAGATGAAAAATCGAAGTTATTGTAATAGCTTCTACGACCCACTCCGGAAGAAACGACCGGGTGAGAAAACTTACGACAACACGTTCCATCAGATCTTTTTGAAAACTTGCATGGAAGACTTCCGTAATTTTTACCGAAAAATTCATGCAAAAACTTTTCTTGCGTTAGTTGTACGTACGACACTTTTCGAAAAAAAGACAACAATTCTTCATTGTAGCAAGAACGTCGTTCCCTTTCAAATGAACTTGAATACTCTTGATACGTCTCATACTGACGTTGTTGCGAGTCAACGAAGTGACTCATAGCAATTTGCTCAGCATCAACTAAAAGCTTCCATCGCGTTGATTGTCGATCATAGCTTCTTGCACGTGAAATCATCGTTCTGATTTCATCCACGTCGAGCTTTTTTGGTTTCGTAGCCTCTACTGCTGCCTCTGTTTTTGCTCGTTCCTTGTAGTTTGCGTCTTGGGGAATTTCAAATTCAATGTTGTTGCATTCAGAAAGCTTTGCCCAAAAGCGACAATTCTTCTTTTGCTTTCCATTTTCACCGATGATTTTCCACGTGATGCTGTCATAGTCATCTTCGACCGAAGATGCGCTCTTGTTAAACGTTCTGATGTACACGCGATCACACTCTAACACAGTTCCAACTGGAATCGTATACGCCTCCCACCCTCGAGGTTGCCCCCAACGCGAGAAACCCGGCGCATCTTCAAGCACGACCTTTTGTTCTTTCGCAAACCCAAAGTTCCTATGTTCAAAGTAAAGCGTAAATGTCCATGAACTTGTGAGTTTTAGCCTGTCTCCACACGCAGGAATGTACAATCGAGTCATGGTTCATGATACCCTTAAAACACGAAGACGTTCACAAATTCAAAACAACGATTCCAAATAAAACAACGATGATTCCCAACACCTTCCGCAAAGTGATAGGTTCACCCAAGAGCACTGCGGCAAGAAGAAAGGTGATAACTGGATATGCCGACGTCAAGCCCACGACGCTGTTCACGGTAGCCTTTTGAAGGGCCATCGAAAAGCTTAGTCCCCCAATGATCGCCAAAACACAAGCCAGCGTTGTCAAACCTATTCCTCGTGGCTCCCATGTCGTTTCTTTTCCCGATGCTTTCATGTACAAAAAGATTATCGGACCGATCACAGAGTACACGTACGACGAAATGATTTGTATCATCAAGGGAGACGCGTGTTTCAACGCTAGTTTTAAGGCGACCCCTCTACATCCCCATGCAATGATGCAAATCGCTATGTACAACACGGTGCTATTTCTTTCCGCGCTGTACGACTAACAAAGCCAGCAATATTCCAACGCTGTACATTGAAAAGTCAAGCATGTTATCTTTGAACGTCTGGTGTGGAATTTCGTACGTAGCATCAAACCAAAACTCTTTCAACAACGCATAGAGAGCCATCAGTACAGACGTCAGGTTGACAATCCATTGCTTTCTCGTAAAACGATTGACAGTAAGAATGATTGCGTAAGATGCTAACACATGGTTGATCTGAGCGATCACTGTTGCATCTGTCATCCATACATTTGTCAAATCAATCATCGATGATGCCATCGTCTTTGGGTACAAACTTGATCACGTTCCCTGCGGGCGCTCTGTAGGGACCCGCTTCAATCGATTTAAGCGCGGGCGGTGACAACTCGATGTTTCCCGCGCCCCACGTAGCGCCAGCGTCTGGGAGGGCGTCAGTTACAACAACACCAAAGTGTTTGATGTTGCAAGTATTAAGCGCTAGTCGAACGTCATCATAAACCTTGCCGCGCGAATTTGACTTGGTTATACCACATAGTGAAACAGAAATTGCCATGACGGCACCCATTGATTTTTCACGTATAAATAACAGACTCCCGTCTTTAGAACAGGGAGATATCCCGTATCCCATGCTTACCATCGTACCAGACAACTGTGTGCTATGACAGTCTAAAAGCATAAAGATGAAAACGTTGTAAGCCATGACTTATGCCTTTCTAATTTCTTCTACGACGAGTTTTGCAAGCCTGACATCTTCAGTTCGTAAAACGTTTTTTAGACGATACAAGCTTTCGATGTGTTTTGTTCGAAGCACATGAACGGTGTGATGTCGCTCAATGACAAGCATCATATTCACCAAAAGAAGTGCAGTTACAAAAATCGCCGCGACTATCACTTTTTCTTTCTCTCTAATTCATTGATGATGAATTTTGACAGCACGTTCCTCATGTCTGCAGGTCCACGAGCGCGCTTTGAAATGTCAAGAACGACATCGTGAACACGTTTAAGAGCATCAATGCGAGATTGTTCTGCTTTGAACACCGCTTCAGATGCACGTACGCGCGCGGAACTATAGCCCACAGAATGACACACCCACATTACAACGATTAGTAATGCAATCGTCAAAACACAAAGAACAGCTGTAAGCATGAATGTAACGTACTACAATCAGCGCTACAGTTCAACCAACCAAATTAGGATTGAGCTTCACCCTTGCAAGCGTACCATCTGCCATCTTCACAAGTTGAGAATCTTGTAATGGATGTTGAGAAACAACGTCAGGTCCTTCATCTTCGTCTTGAAGAACAGGTTGGATGTTATCCTGTTGTTTCTTTGGTTTTTGTGACTTAGCTTTTGGTAACTCAACGTCTGAAGAAACTTGCGTAAACCAAAGCTTTGAGTTTTCAACTGCTTTGTCAACAAGCCTGTGAACAGACACCGTGGCACGTTCTACAAGAGCCTTTCTTGCTTTGTCAGCTGTTTCGAATACTTCACCTTCAACGACTGAGATCGCCATGGTGCTTGATTCATCGCGACCTCTGACAATGTATTCGACTGTATCACCGTCAAGCGTTTTTTCAGTGACCTCTTTTATGATTTGAAGAGGAACAACACGCATTTCACGACTCATAACAACGTAAACGACTTGTCCGACGCGGTAACTCACTTTTTTTCCTCGCTGGCGTCAGGAAACACCGAACGATGTGCTTCTTCTTCGTTCTCTGCTTCTTGACTTTCATCACCCGTAGGAACTTGAAACACTCCCAATGGAGGAGACTCAAGAAGCGTAACCAAAAAATCAGGTGCTTGATCGTTTAGCGCAAGTCCGACGCGAGCGCATGCATCACTCAATTTCACCCACAAAAGCGATTCGAGCGTTTGTCTACCCGTAGAAGCCGCCAACGATTGACTAACTGTTTGCATGCTAACGGGTAACCTAACGCTAAACACGTCTCTGAGAAACTCAAGTTCAAGCTTTGAAATTCGAAGATCCACTGTCGTCAATTTCTTTGTTGCTTTGACAGGAAGATCTTTCTTTTTCTTGGGAGTTCTCATCCTATAGTCTTATTCTTTTTGTGTGAACTGTTCAGAAAACTGTTGTTTCTCTGTTGAATCTTCCATTGCTAACGTTGATGATCCTTTTGAAATCAATTGAGAAACTGCATCATAATAGCCAGTACCAACTTCAGACTGGTGTCGTGTTGCAGTATATCCGATCGCTTCGTCTTCGAATTCTTTCTCTTGAAATTCAGCATATGCCATCATTCCGGTGTCCTTATATTTCTTTGCTAGCGTAAACGATGAATGTGATAAGGTATGAAACCCCGCCAATGTAACAAATTGAAACACATATCCCAACGACGCCAGCTCATCTTGAAACTTGCTGATCATTTCATCATTGAGTTTTTTCTTCCAATTAAAAGACGGTGAGCAATTGTACGCTAACGGTTTTCCTGGGTGAACTTCGTGAACACGAGTTGCAAACTCTTTTGCTTGTTCAATGTCTGGCGTTGATGTTTCGAACCAAAGCATATCAGCATAAGGTGCATATGCTAACGCACGAGCCACGCACCTGTCGATCGGTTTGCCAGACACCTTCCAAAATCCCTCTGTGGTTCTTATGCCTTCAGCTTCGACGAAAGGATGATCTCTTTCATCTATGTCAGACGTAATGAGTCTTGCGCTTTCCGCATCAGTTCGTGCGATGATGAACGTGGGAACTTCCATGACATCGGCGGCTAGCCTTGCCGCAACCAATGTGCGAATGAATTCTCCTGTGGGAACTAACACTTTTCCACCAAGGTGCCCGCATTTCTTAGCGCTAGACAATTGATCTTCAAAGTGAACGCCGGCGGCGCCGGCCTCGATCATTGCCTTCATCATCTCAAAGGCGTTAAGAGGGCCACCAAATCCAGCCTCTGCGTCTGCAACAAGCGGAACTAGCCAATTTACAACTGATTGTTTTTCATCAAGAACGTCGATCTGTTCAGCACGTAAAAGAGCGTTGTTGATGCGCTTCACTAATGACGGAACGCTATCTGAGGGATACAACGACTGATCGGGATACGTTTGTCCGGCGAGGTTGGCGTCTGCTGCAACTTGCCACCCACTAACATAGATCGCTTCCAATCCTCCCTTGACGTATTGAACAGCCATGTTTCCAGTGCTGGCTCCCAACGTTCGGACGTGACCCCTCGAGATCGCCTTCCAAAGCTTTTCAGCTCCTGACTTTGCAAGCGAATGTTCGATCTTTGTTCGCCCTTGTAGGCGTTTCACTTCTTCGTGCGTATACGGTCGTACAATTCCCTTGAATCGGTGTTCGATCATCGTCGCCTCGTAGGAAAATATCACTGTGCAGGGTCGGTAAGTGCCTCAATGAACAAATCGTATGTGTCTTTATGCTGAACGCCTCGTTGAATCTTGATGACCTTCAACGCAGCGGTCAATGTTTTCATATCAAGTTTCTCTTTGTATGACTCGATAATTTCCTTACGATCTTCTTTAAGCGTCTCAATCTCGTTGTCAACGCTTTCAATTTTTTGCATGAATTCTTGAACAAGCGCGCGCAACGCCTTGATTTCGTCAGGTTGCATCGATGATGTGTTGTACTGCTTGGGTGGATTTTTCTTTGCCATAACATGAATCTTACTCTGAACGACCTTGCTGTTCAGAATTCTTTGGTTCGTTTCATGTTTGTGTACGCAGCCTCGAATCCCTTTTTGGAGATGATCTGCAACCACGTCTTTACACGTCCTTCTTCACTTTTTCCAATGTGATCCGGATCAATCGCGTCTTTTACTGCTTTGTCACCATTTGCTTCTGCAGAAGACATGTTAAATCCTACCGGACCCAAGTACGTAGCGCCGAGAAATCCCTTGTCTGCATTTTCTATCTTTTGAGGGTCGTTTTTGTACGTTTGAAAATAACGCTTTATCACTGCTTGAGACGCCGGCGTCGTGATGTCATCAGGAATGACGTGTCCCCATCTTTCCAAGGCAGCTGCAAGTAACATGACAGCTGTCACAGGATCGTCAGCATACAACGTTCGAAGCATCCATACGTCACCTGCCCTTTGTCCTGAAGCACTACCCAAAACCTTGGGAAACTCTCCGTTGTATGCGATCTCGTACGTTGCAAGCTCTTTCATTGACACTGCGATGATATACTCGCCGGCATGAACGTTTTGTACGACTATTCCGCGAGATCCAAGTCCTTTGTTAGCAGCTGAACCAACGTCAAGAGCCTCTTCAAAAAGTTCCAAACGAACGATTTGACGTAGCTCTTTTAGCGTTGCCTTCATCACAAGTTCTTAATTTTGTTGATGACACCGACGTAATCTTGAACATATTGGCTTGTCTGAGGCGTACCTGCAGACACTGCTTCTTTTACTTGAGCTTCTAGGCTTTTTACGTAAAAGGCTTTCATGCTTTCTTTGACGCCCTTGAGAAGTTGCTGTTCTCCTTGGGCACGCTCTTGTTCCGGAACCTGTTGAAGCTTGTCGAGGCCTTTGATCGGTTTTTTCACTAGCCTTTGAAGGTCTGCAACATTTTTCGCTCTCATCACACCTTGTGCATGCTTGAAGACGTCCTTGAGGGTCTCTCTAACCATCGCCTGGCCCTCACGTTTCAGCTGTTGCAACTTTTGAGACTGGGACAGTTTATCCAGTAACTCTTTGTTTGACAACGCCTGAGCGACACGTGTGGGCTTGTCCTTTCCTTCGTCTTCTTTCATCACACCTTCGTGCTTTTTGCCTGAAGGTGCCAACGTTTTTTTGATCTGAAGAAGCTCATTGTCGATCGTTCCTCCCGACAAGATGCTCATGACCTTGAATGCCGCAGCGGGGGCATTAGAAACAAACTCTGCAGTCAAAAAGCTAACAGGATCGTAAAAAAACGCGGCGCACATGACGTCATGGTCTTTGAACGCATCCCACGTCGCCTTGTAAACGTCTGCATATTCGCTTTTGATTTTACTAAGACGTTGTTCTTCTTTTGCAAAGATCTTACCGTAGTCGCTACTGAGAACGGGTATCACCGTTGTTGCCACTGTCTCGAAGGCCGTGTGAAGAAGCGTTTGCAATCGTTGTGAAACTTCTTTGCTCTTTCCTGCAGTGACCTGAACGACGTCTACAAAGGGCTTGACGAAGATTTTATACATCTCATCTTCGGAACCAAAGTGCATTCCATAACCCGACGGTCCCCCACCGCCGGCTCCAAACATATCACCCATACCAAAGCCATCACCGTCTTCTGACAAGATTGCTTGGACGTACTCTCGTAGCAGTACACGGGTCCTTAGGTTGCTCATTGCTAAGCTAAGTAGCAGTCTTGACGTTCATCCTGTTCATGTCTTTGACCATCTTTGCCGCAGACTCTATCAGATCTCGCTGGTAAAACTGAAGTTCGGGAAGAGATTCCACGTCGAACCATTTTGCATCGGCGACTTCACAATCGGGATCTTCAATGTTTGGCTCGTGGGATGCGGCGGGACGAGCAAGGAATGCCACGACCGTCTTTGTGCCGCCTTTAATGTTCACCACTGCATCTGGTAAACGTTTTTCGAGCAAGACGTCGATTCCAGTCTCCTCTTTGACTTCTCGTATTGCACAATCTTCGATGCATTCATCGTCTTTGATGTGACCCTTGGCGATCGACCAGGCATCGTTGTTCTTGAATTGTTTGATCAACAGAAGCTCTACACGTCCATCCCGTTCACGCCAAGGAATAGCTCCGCACGAGACTACTTTTACAGTTTGTTTGTCCATGTTTGACGTACCTACTTACTTTTACACACCTTACCACTTGATGCGTAGTTTGACACAATGGGAAAACGTATAGCCTTAATACCGGGAAGCTTCAAACCTTATACTGCCGGACACGACATCCTTGTCAGGTTGGCTTCTAGCGAGTGTGATGAAGTACATTTGTTTGTTTCAACCAGCGATCGGTTTCGTCCAGGTGAGCCGCTCGTAAGCGGCGCTGATATGATGCAGCTTTGGAATAAATACATCGAAAGATCGATGCCGGCGAATGTCATTGTATCTTATGTGGGGTCTCCGATTGCTAGCGTATGGAAAGACATTGATGCAGCCAACAAATCTGGTTCTCAAGACACATACGTCATTTATTCTGACGTATCAGATGCAAGCACAAATTGGTCTGAACAAACGCTAGCGAAGTACGGCGGTGAACTGTATGGAAAAGGTCAACTAGAGATCAAACCCGTCAAACGATCTGACACTGTCGACGTAAGCGGTACGCAGTTACGTCAATCGCTAGAGAGCGGAGATAAGCATTCTTTTATGAAAGGACTTCCCAAGTCGCTTCAACACGAAGAAGTGTGGCAGATGCTTCACAACACTGCAAAAAATCCACCACCAAATGTCAAACGAACATCAGGAAAGAAAAAACCCAAGACGCAAGCAGAATCAATGCTTAGGCAACTTGTAAAGCTTTTGTTGCAGGGTTAACGATCAGCGTTCGCTTGATTTGTTCTTCAACGTACGAACGTTTGAGACGAAACTTTGGGCTCATTTGAGTGACACATGCAAGGCTAAATGCCTGTGAATAGTGTTCTCGTGGAATGAATCCATACCCAAAATTAGTCGTCAAGTACATCGCCGGGTAACATTTCAATATTGTTGCTGGCGATAGGTTTTCAAGAAGTTTGCTTTGAACAACTGGATTTAGTTCATTGTACAGTTTCCCAGCAGAAACTTCACCGTCTAACATTTCATCTGTCACGAGATCATCGACTAACTCTCGAAGCGATCGAACATAAGATCGTCGTCCTGATTTACCCACGCGTATTGGTTCTACTTTGTCACCCACATATTTGACTTCGCCAGTTGGAAGATCACAACTATCAAGCGTTGCATCTAACGGAAAACCCAGGCGATGCCTGAGTGGTTTTTCGCCGCGGCCTTCGTACGATTCTATTTCTTGTTGAAGAAGTTCAATCTCTTCTTTCGACCACACCCATCCACATGCGTCAGACCACAACATAAAAAGTTCTGGCCATGCGAAATCCGACAAGTCTTTGCTTTTTAAAAGAGAACGATCTATCGTTTTTAGACGTTGCTTGAGTTTAGCTCGAGAATCAGCAACGCCAGGTGTTCCTCTTTTAAAGCACTCAAGATCAATGATCCTACGTTCAACATCTTTTTTTTCATTTGCCAAAGCATTAACGTGAAACGTGTACGTACGTGTTTCATCGTATCGCATGTAATCTTTTTATACCATTCGTATGTTACAATGCACAATTTTGAGTCAAACATCAACTGAATACAGAGGAACTCCCTTTGAAATCCTTGCTAGCTTGAACACTTGCTTGAGCATCTTTCTTGGTATCTTGAAAAACCCATCTAGCGTCACAACAAACACTCCTGAAACGTCTGAAAAAATACGATCAACATCAATGCTTTCATCCCACTTGTCTAACCACGCATCAGGATCGTCAAACGCAGAACTCCACAACAACGCCAATAAACGTTCACGTGAATCAATGAGATCAAGAATGTTTGCTTGAGGATTTGCCTTGTGAACATTCCGGGCGATGGCAATGTATTTTTGTCGGCTAACTTTGACGTCCTTTCCAGCGATGCTTAACGTTTCATCTTTGGTTTCACCGACATCTAACAACCATGATTTTTTCAGAGCTCCGGCGGCTTTGAGAGCTCGACGCAAAAGGTTGAAACGTTCATATGAAATCTCACCTCGATCAAAATTTTCGATCTCATCCGAAACAAATCGTTCAATGACAAAGAACAAACGTCGTTGTTCTGGCTTTGTCATGACCTTGTCTATTCCTATGTTTTTGACGTCTTCCACAAAGTCTTTTATCTGATCGCATAGGTTCGATAGTTCTTTGGATGCCGCAGCGAACGCTTTCATTCCAAGTGCTTGTGGTCTGATTTGATCAGACGGCTTGCGTATTCCCTTAACTTCCCATCGACGACCGTTTTTTGTGACGATATCAAAGCTGACGTTGTCACCTTGCGTCTGCCCTCCCAAGATAGCTGCTAGACGTTCTTCACCTGGACGTGATCCTTCTTCTTTTCCAAATCCTAGCGGGATGCGAGAGACTACGCTGGCCCAACGCTTGTCATTCCATGAATACATCGTCAATGGATCAAGCTTTTCAACGGGCATATAAACTTTTTTCTTTGCGTCTGGCATCTTCATGTCGACGCCTTCCTCACGCGAAGTACGATCTTTTGCTGGGATGTCATTGTCTAGCGCCGCCGGATCAAACATCGCAAGACGAGCCCTTGTTTTACTAAGAGCACCCCTCAATGATGCCTCAGCAGTTTGAAGAACCTTCTGATCATACGCGTAAGTGTCTGGATCTTCTGCTTTGAGACGTTTCGCACGAACAGTATCGGCGTTTACGCCCAATTTATGTATGGCCGCGAAGAAAGCATCACGTTTTCTCTTTTCTGTTTGCCATGCTGCCATCGCACGTATGGCATTTTCATATGCAATGCGCGCGGTCATTTCATCAGCCGCCAAGGTTGTACCCATGCCTGCCTCTAAAACGAGGCGGACGAACTCCGTGATGAGCTTGGGTTTTGTCATTTGTTTGTCCAAGAAAAAACTAGCCGAGAGACTGTCTTACGTAAGTATGCTTCTTCTACTGGACTTGACTTGTTTCGTCCGTACTTGAAGATGCCAAGAATCTGGTTTGCTGCAGCAAATGAACCCGTGAACTTATACGCTTGTCCCTTCCATAAGAACACCACACCTTCCACTGGCGTCGTTATGTTTTCAATGGCTCCCAATCTCTGCATTTGTTTTTGTAACACGTCCATCGCCTGTTGATTGCCGCTTGTTTCTACTGATCTAACTGTGTCAGCCACTGCTTTTCTCAAGCGTTGAACCTCTGCTTCGTTGTTTCCAATGAGCGAAGAGTGAAGGCTTTTCAACAATTCAACCGCAAATCCCTGGATTGCTGATTCGATTGGTAGTATCATTCGTTTCAAAAGCGCCGGCGCAGCTTTCACAAAGTTCTGAACTGATGAATATTGATATTCTGGAACGAGCTTCTTGATGTCAGTGAGCTTCGGAGCACCCGATGTTTCAAGCGAGCGCTCGACAGTTGCTCTTGCTGCATTTTCAGGAAGTGCTAGATCAGCAATTTCTTCGTTCATTAGTGATCTCAAATAGTCATTTATCGTTCCTTCATCGCCGACGCCTGCTGCAGATTGTGCGCTTGCTATTTTCGCGATTGCGTTTTTCACAATGCTTCCATCAGATAGCTTTTTTAAGTTAACGATCGCAGGACCTCGAACTTGCCAACTACGCAAAGTTATCGATTTTTGCATGCGAGAAACGTGTTTTGAAAGTGCTTCAACTCCTGCATCATTCTCTCCCTTTGAAACGTTTCCTACTTCGTCTACTTCAAAAACGGGCCATCCATGAAACACAACTGTGTTTCCATCATAATTTACAACATTTGGATTAGCAGGATAGATGATCTCTGTTGAATACCAGAAGTTTCCATTTGGACCGAACACTTGCAATCGTAGGTCACTTGACAAAGTGTTGATCGATTCATGAAGAACTTTGAATGCTGAAGTGAATGCATCTGTCAAATTTCCACGGTCTTTGAACTTGTCAGCGAGTTGTTGAGCATCCATGCCCCCACGTTTGATGTCTCCTCCTGAACGAGCGACCTTTAGTTCGCCCGATGTTTCATTCCATGTAAAGACGCAATTTAGTCCATCGAGCTTTTCGCTAACTTTTTGAAGCCTTCCTTCACCAGCAGTCGTGATGATTTCTTTTAGCTCTGCAAACGTCAGATCTCTGTTGTCGTACAAGTGTTGAAGATGTCCCACAGCGCCACCTTCATTGATTGCGTGCTCTATGATCAAACGTTGAAGCTCTTCGTGTTTCATTTCTTGCTTTTCTCTGCAACTCTACGAGCGTTTCCCAGCTCTTGTCTCAACGTAGAAATCAAACGTGTATAATGAGCACGTTTTTCTGAACCTTTCTTGTGTTTTTCGCGCCATGAAGACAATTCTTTGATTCGCTTCTCAAGGTCTTTGACGTGCTTGGAAGATCCAAAGGGAACCTTCTTACCTGAGCTATGATCAGCCTCACGCATCTTGCGTTCGATGATCAGGTTAACGAACTCACGAAGCTTGCTTTCTTCTTTCTTCATTTTCTTCTCTGATTCTGGCCACGGCCATTCTCCCGTATCCCTCACGCTGATGGGCGCAGGCATCTTTCTACCGCGAGGTGTCATTCCTCCGTGATAAAAATCTATCCAATCTTTGGGAGAAACGACGCTGTCTGCTTCAAACGAATCAGGATCTATCCACCACAACGTATCATTTCCAATGCAAACAGTAGAATCGAAAACCTCGAGACCCGTTTTTTCAAAGGGAGTTCCTTTGACTTTTGATAGATTGACTGGAATGTGAACGTCTTTTATGTTGTCAAAAGATTTAAGAGATCCCACCAAGTGAAACAACGCTTTGATTTCGCCGTAGTTGTTTATGAGATCGTCCCACAAATTGATTCCATTAACGTTGCCAGATGCTAAGACAACTTGTTCAATTTTTTGATATGCTTCATCAGAAAACGAGTCGAAGTCGACAAATCTGCTAACAAACTTAACGAGCTCAGTTGCTTTTGTTGGATCTTCTGTAACAACGTCACACAGTTTTTCAATCATTGGATTGAGGATTTTAGACGAAAGAATTTTATCGTTAGTGTTGATATATCGATACATTTTTGCAACAAACAACACATTATCATCGATTTCTTTAATCAAAGAATCTTCAATTTGTGTTGAAGAGATCACATTTTCAGGAGCGATGTGTAACATCCACTTGAGACAATACTCAGCTGAGTTACTTCTCACGATGATATCTCTACATGTTTCGATGATTTCAATGACTTCGTCATTTTTAGGAATGACGTCGTGCCAATCCTGAACAAGCTCTTTCGCTAGCTCGTTAGCAGCGTACACATTTCCGATCTTTGCGGATGCAAGAAGATCGTTTTGACGTCTTGTAAGAACTGCCATCATCAACCCGTATCGATCTTGTCAATTGCATTCTTGAAAGAACCCCAGACAAACATGCGAAGGTGCTCGTCTGTCACGTCCGACTCTGCCAACAGATCAAAGTGATTTCTGACCTTCTCAAGAAAACCGGGAAGGATCGTGCGCTCTAGCGTCTCACCTTTGGGAAGCTGAATGAAGCGTACGTTTTGCATGAAGCAACAGTACACCTTTCATCGTTTCTTTGCAGTTATAGGTGCAGAAACAGGTGCTGAAGTATCTTCAGTCTCAGATCCTTGTTGTTTCTGTGGTGCTTGACCTTTGATGACGTTTGGCTTGATGTGCTTGACCTGCTTCTTTTCACCCTTTTGCATCTGTATGTCAGATGGGTTCTTTGCTGGATCTTCGGCCTGTTGAGCGCTGATCTCACCTGTGACGATCTGTGCGATTCCCTTGAGAAACGCAAGAAGCGCCGTCTTTTCTGCAGTCGATAGGCTCGTGATGTATTGGTCCATCGGACCTTTTACTGATTCGTCTTTGAAAGATTTTCCTGATCGAATAGAGTTTAGTTTTTCAACGATGTCTTTCGTCTCAACGTCTCCTGACGCAAGTTTTTCCTGCTCATCGTCGCCGGTCTTGGATGACTGCTCGGGTTTCTTCTCTTCCCCCTCGCCACCGCCAGAATCACCTCCCCCGAACAGGTCGGATATTCCATCATCTTCAGAGTCAGAAGCGCCAGAACCACCCGAGAGGGCTGCCTGCTTTTCTTTTTCTTGGAGCGCTTTCTGGTGCAATGCGTTCTTTACGCCTTCTTGAATCACAGCCTCAATGAGAGCTCTCACGCTTTTGGGTGATGTTAATTTGATGTCCTCGCTCATGGGAGCCTCCTGATGCGCATACGATTGAGTGCCTTCTCACGGTAGCGCTTGTTATAGATGCGTTGTGGCGTGTCTTGGGCTTCGACCTTTTTCTGTGAGTTCTCTTTCAAGACGACAGAATCCATGAACTTGTCGAAAGAACCTACGCTTTCATTTGTAGGTGTCTCGATCATAGAAGCCTGATCAACTGATGGTAATTCAGAACAGTCTTCACATCTCGATGACTGACCATTTCCATCTTCTGATTCGAACGAATCAGTGTTGGTCAAGATTTTTCCACAATCAGCACACGTGGGTGCAGCAGGATCTGCTTCGATCATTGATGCTTGATCAACGGGATTGCCGTATTCATTGTGGCATTTAGGACATAAACCATTGACTTCTCCTGGCGTGGGAGCATGCAAATGCGATGAACGATTACCACACATGTCACAGTAACCGTGTCTCTCTGGGATGTCATTTTCTTCATCCGTTTCAGACATCCATTCACGACCAGACGGATCTGCGTGCTTTTCATCACGCATCTCAATGTCATCATCAAACACCGGATTCAATTCGTCCTCGTTCATCCCATCATTTTCTTTCTTCACGACGGGTTTCATCGCTTGATCTGCCTCTTCTGGGCTCATTCCTACGGTCGTTGCCAGCAGCGTAAAGAGCTTGTCAAAAGGTCCGACGATGTACACCGTGTCTGGGCCGACAGTCGCCTTGAGCCCGTGTTCCATTGCATCTCTCTCGATGCTGTGTGCACGAGCGCCACGAGCCTCAATCTCAACCTCAAAGTCGTCCTCTCCCTCGACGAATTCGTCATCGTCCATAGGAAGCTCTTCTAGGTGAGGATCGCGTGTCTTCCAGTCATCGTATGGCATGTGATGGTACTCCAGTGCGTAAATAGGCTATCTCGCTGTGAGAAGGCCTTCAGGGACGCTTCTTTAGCGACAAGGCGAACACGCACGTTTGTCTGATTGCATCGATATCGTGAATCCTAGCTGCTTTTACGTTGAATGGACCGGGAATCTCCACCGTCTCTTCACCGTGATGCAGTTCGAAACCGTCAAAATAAAGACCGTCTGTCTTGATCGAAATGAGCGCTTCGCCAAGTTCGACGACAAACTCGATCTCTGGTTCTTTGTCTAGGAGTATCGTCTTGAGAATGCCAGACATCGGAGCTGATTTCTCTGCAAACCTCCTAGCTGCGACGACATAAACAAACTTGTTTGACAACATCTCGAGCTGATCGTCTTCAAGTTCAGGTACTTGACCCCTCAATTGCTCGCTCATGAGCACGCGGGTGTTGTCGGGTTCAGCCAGCCTGATCGTTTTCTCTTCTTGCATGATCTGGACTGTACACTACGTCTTTGTACAGGCTATCAGAAAATCTTGCATACTCAAAATCAAGCTCTGTCACGCCTATGTTTGTCGTGGTAACCTGAATTGTCACGTTCGTTTCAGTGATCGTGATCATCGCGTTGTGTTGCACTTGCGTTTCATAGTTCAACAACTTCACAACGAACTTCGGTTTGTCTTCAAGACGTCGAAAGTCGTATACTTTCACTAGCGCATTACCCGTTTTGATCCATCTGTTTGATGGAAGGATGGGAACTTCAGGTTCTTTGGGATTCACAGGGAGCTTTCCCATGTTCATCTTTACAAAATATTCTTCATGCAAATCAGAAAGCTTCAAAGGATGACCACCCCTCCGACGACAGCTTCGTTCGTAAAGCTAGACCCGTTTGTATAGATGCGTCGATTGCGATCGATGATGGCACTGCCGCCTTTGAACTTCATGTCACGTTCTTCGCCGATGCGGTTAGAAACGATCAGGTTAGCGCGCGTTTCTTCGACGAGATCTACCCATCCGCTGTCTGGGTATGCATACGCTGATCCCCAATTTGTCACTAAGGCAATCGTGTCTACGTCGCCTTTACGATAGAACTTGTGACGTGAGTTGTATGCGTAGTAACTCTCGCGATAGTTGTTCTTGAGGTCTTTGCACACCAAAACGCCCAATCTACCTGCGTGGGTGAGAACCATTCCGTGTACCTGCTCTGAAGGCTGGGCCCACATGTTGTCAGAACCCCAAAGGTTGTGCTTCTGAAAGTTTCCTTCAAGTCCACGAGGACCGACAACTGCGGCGCTGTTGTAGAGACCGTTTTCACAAAGCTCGACATATCCAAAGACAACGTGACAACCAAACCTCTGAGCAATTTGTGCAAAAGCTTGCGTTTGATATCCGCTTTTCGTTTGGGCAACCTCAATCGCTTCTCGTTTGCTAGAAAGAGCATACCCACCGGTACACAATTCCGGGAGCACGATGACGCTAGCGCCCTTCGCCGCGGCTTCAAAGACAAGCTGTTGAGCAATCGTTAAGTTGTGTTCAACTTGACCCAATTTTGGATCGAATTGAACTGCCGCAACGATCGCAGAACGCTGGACTGATGTGACGATCGGTCCCATCAATCCTCTTGATCTTGTCCGCCCTCAGCTCCCGGCAACTCGCCCTTTCGACGAGCCCTACGGAATTGCTTGTCAAGGAACTCACGAAAGCCATCAAGCTGCCTGACAACATCAGGATGATCGTGCATCAGTTTGACATCAGCGGGCGTGAGCTCACCCGTCTTGTTCAATACGTCGATGTAATCCTTCATCGCCTGAAGCGTGAAGATCTCCAGTTCATCTTCATCCATGCTCACAAGGGTACGGGCCTTAAGCAAGGCCTTGTCAACAGCTTGTTTGGCTCCCGCAACAGAGAAACCAAGCTCTTTTGCGATCTGCTCAAACGATGCACCACCCACGTCATGCATTCCACCGATGGCTGTGTCTTTGTAAGCCTTTCGTGTGACAGGGGAAGAAGAGGCTTCTTCCTCGTCTGCTTGAGCATCAGCGGGATCTTTCCACTCTGCCTCAGAGATGGCTTTTCGCACCATCTTACGGATCAATGCTTCTGCAGTTGCACCTTTCTCAGTGGCTTGGATGGTCTTATCATTCTGTTTCTTCATCGCTTTTTCCTCTTCGTCTGCAATTTCAGGCACGTCATCAACGACTGCCTTCAGGTTTTTGTAAAGTGTCGGTACCTTATCGTTCGGAACTGCCTTGATCATGTCTTTCAATTTGATGCCGAGCTCTGCACGATTCTGAGGCGTAAAATTTGGATTGATCGGATCAGTCACAGAAGCAGACGGATCAACGTTTGAATTCACGTTCACTGCGCCTTCAGATTTTTCACCGTCTAGTGCCTCACGCACAAGCTGCGAAAGAACATCTTTGGTGATGATGATCTTTTTCGTTTTCATTACCTTCAAGCACCGGTCGAATTCTTGGCACCAAGTTTAGTATCGACGACGTGTTTTCCTAAGAAAGCCGTCATGACTGGAATGAAATATGCTGCACACGCCGATACGTCAAACGGCCTGATCGAAATCGGTCCGATCTTATCAAAGATCGCCAAGACATAGGCGATAGTGGTGACCCAAAAAGCAACGAACGTAAGCGTTGCCATGATCGAACCATTGCCGTTGCTGTCCTTGATCCAGTACCATGTCGGCGTGAGTTCAGTGGGATCATTGTTTGGATCGTTGTCACTGGCTGCATGCACGGGGAGCACTGTCGATGAAACATGGGCATCTTGTGCGTTCTGTGCGGAGGCTTCGATCTTTTGGAGGGCCTCACCGAGCATTGACGTGTTGTCTTGTGTGTCTGTCATGGCTAGGATAGGTATCAGGTCACCAGCACGCGAAGTGACACTTGGCGCTAACTCGTGTGCTTCTTGGCTCACAAGCCGGCTGCGTGACCAGCATATGCAATCGCGAGCGTGAGCAACACGGTCACGACGACGCCAGCAGCTGCCCCAAGACCGAACCAAAGCGTGGTGTTTGGACGGCTGTCTTCCAGCTTCTTCACCTGTTCAGTAAGAACGGGAATGATCTTGTTGCTAGCATCGACCTGTGCTTGAAGGATCTTCTTGTCGGTTTCAAGCGTGTTCTTTTGCTCTGCAAGAGAGAAATCACACTGCGCCTTATCAACTGCTGCCTGATGATCAACTTGGATCTTGATCACTTGTGGAAACGTTGTGATCTGAACGATCAGCTGCGCTGTTGCCTCTGGACTTAGCAACACACCGGTGAATGGAGCGATCTGAAGCTTTTTCAATGGTGAGATCGCTGCACCGACATCTGGCTCTCCTGGCAACTTTTCGGGTGCGGATGGAAGCGTTGTCGTTACTGTCGGTGCCGTTTGGGCAAAAGCCATCGGCGAGATGAAGAGGTTTGTTGCAATCAAGATCGGAGCGATAATTCGACGATACATCATGATGTCATGATACAACACTCAACGTCTAGTTTTCACAACTTGCAAATCGCTTTCAAGCATCCACCCACATGTGTCTTTGCTCAACACAAAAACGTATTTGTTCCAGTCATCACGACCGTTTGTAATTGCACAAATGACTCCAATATCTTTTCCATTGAAATAACCAACACGATTTCGTTCTTGCCCATGATTTAGCACAGCATCCCACATTGAAACTTCAATTTTTTTAAGTCTTTCTATACGACAATAATCTTCATACCAACCATGAATCCTTACAAGATCTCCTGGTTTCATTGTTCTGGCATGATCACGACAAAACCCGTGGCCTCGGCGAGGCGCTTAGCGAGTTCATCTGGCTTGTCGCCGTACTTTTTTACGAGATCAGTGACTTCGGCTTTCTTTTTCACGTCAAGGTCTTTTTGTGCGGCGTCATATTGAGCCTGTACAGCCACAAGCGTATCATTCAACCTTTTCTCGTTCGCAGCATGTTGGGCTTGCTCTTCTAGCCTGGCGTCGTTGATCTTTTTCAATTCTTCCGCATGGGCGTCGTTGATCGCCTTGATCTGATCACCGACGTTCGATGATTGACGCTTGAACAAAAACAAACCTCCGAGCACTGAAAACACGGTGCCGACGCCAACGAGCAACAATCGCCAATGTTTTTTGATCCATGCCCAAATGATTGCCAGCGTTATCATGTCTTGTTCTTTCTGTGCAATGAACTCAATTCGGTTTTTTGTCGCCAACTGATGATTTAGAGGATGGCATCGAAACGTCGATCGATTGCTTTTTGTTAGCTCCCAACAGTTCTGTTTGTGAAGCGTATAGGTGTTGAATTGCGATCTGGTGTGCTCGTGTGTGCTCGGCTAAAAGGTTGATATCTTTGCGAAGATTCAGTACTTCACCGCTGATAGTCACCATTTCTTTTGCCATGGTTGTCAAGTGATCAATTGCATACTTGAAAGTCGGCGAATTTTTGACCAAATCATCAAACGTTTTTTAATCAACGTCTTCATTTTTTCCCTCCGAACCGCTGTTTAGCTCACCACTTGAGCTGATCAAATCATATAACTTTTCAGCGTCTAGTTCACTCATTCGCTTTTCTTTACGTACTTCTTTTTTGCCTTCAATGTGGAATTGTACCGATCTCAAAACCATCGTGTCAATGATCTTCGTCGCTCGGACGTCACCAGAAACATATGCTTTTGCAAACTCATCAAAGAATTCTTGCATAGTGAGATTATGAAGAAACAACTTTGTTCGCAATGCGGTGTGAGTCGTTTTATCTAACTTGATGTGAACGCCTTTTCGACTTTGAAATAGATCGAGCTTAGTCATGCACCGGGACCTGCTCCTGGGCCTGCGCCGCCATCGCCGGCGCGTGCAGCTGGTGGTGCGGGAAACTGATCGTCCGCGACTGATTCTGGACTTTTTCCGGGCTCGATTCCATGCTGTTCACTCATCACACGAGAAAACTCTTTTTTGACTTCTTCGTCATAGACTTTGTCAAGAAAATTTTCAGCCCTTCTCACAAGGGTGCTTCGAACCTCAAGCAGGCTGTCAAAGTTATCGATCAATCGAACGACGCTGTTGGCAAAAGACTCGACGTCAATGTCATTGATCGAAGCCTTTCCAGGCGGCGCTTCGCTAGCATCATCTCCTACGTCTTCACGCATCAATCTCTTGATGAGAGAACGAAAGTCTTTTCCTTCTTGTTTTGCGCTCTTCGCTTCCTGTTCATACTCGTTCAAATAGCGATCTACTTGAGCATCAAGAGACGTGCCGTTCTCACTTGAGGAAGGCTTATCATCTGTTGCGGCGGTGGGGGAAGCGTCCTCGTCTTCTTCATTCATCGCCTCTAACAGTCGTTTCCTTAGTTCTCTGACGGAGATTTTTACGCGGTTCACTTGAGCACCCCTGCGATTGCTTCAGCTTTATTGAATCGTTCTTCGACAACACCCCAGTTTAACTCTCGCATCCTGCTGATGATGTATGACTTCTTGTCTGTCAAATAGTCACGGAAATATGCGTGTTCATGCAGGTCGATGACAATCAGCGGAAAAAGTCCAAGCATCACGTGTTTATCGTTTCCGCAGACAACAGTGTTAACATACTTCTTTAGAAACATGTTGTACCCACAAACTGCCCAACCTTCACCGGCGGCTTGAGCACATGCAATCATGTCTTTTTGCCAATCATCAAACGTTCCAAAGGCATCTTGAAGCTTCATGTAAGACTTGCTGTCCATGTAAACCTCACTGTGAGGATCAAACGAGTTTGCAAAGTAAAGCTCGTGAAGCCAAACGCTGTTTAGGTTTTGTGTCTCATCATGTTTCAATGACTTGAATTCACTGTGTTTTGAATTTGCGCCTTCACGATCCGCGCTGTCAAGTTCTGCAGACGTGCGATTCAATGCATCTACGGTTTCTTCATAAAGGGCGACATGAGCGTCTTTTGTTTTCTGACTGACGAGCTCAGAGACCTGCCTGAAAGGCTTCGGTGTGGCAACATATGCCTCATCGATGCTCTCTTGTTCGCCAGCAGCCTCTCGTACAAGAGTGCGGTCACTTGTGATGCTTTTTTTGATGATGTCATCAACGTTAATGTCAAACCCGACCGATGTGCTTCTCATGCTTGCTGTGCCTCTACGATACATATCATCCTGTTTGGTCCCTTCTCTCTGAAAGAATACTTACACCATGAGCACCTTGAGGGCGATCATTAGAGAGTTCATCATTGAACAATTGACGACAGAGGCTGTCATCAAGCGTGATGACGTAGGGCAACTCGTGATCAGAAAGGTCATCAACTATCACAAGCCTACAACACGATTCCATGCAAAAGACGTTGTTGATGCTGACGTAACGCCTGCAGGCGATGTCGTTGTCAATGATGTAGAAACATGGAAGCCAGAATTAGATACATCAAGTGAAAAAGTTCATCGAAGAAAGAGGCGTCACCGTCAGTTGCGCGTGGCGGGACTCAAAAAAGCAAAAGTTCCAGCCATTTGACATCAATCTAGCTGGTAGCTTTGCTCAAGTTCGGTAGCATCAACAACGAATTCTTCACCTTCTGGCGTTTTGAGAATGACATCTCTTGGGCCGACGCTAACGACGGTATACCTGATCTGGCTCTTTTTGTGACGGACTTTTAGATCGGGTGTGATCACGGGTGTGTTGTTTCCACCGTCTGTCTTTGCATTTAACACGACGTCGATCGTCTCTGACAAAGAACTGACTTTCTTTTCCCACTCTTCTTTCATTGTTTGAACAATGTCTGCTTCTGTTAACGTCTTCATGTGAGTAACTATTCTACAATCTTGATTGCCTCGAGCAACGTCATGACCTCGATACCGGCGCTCTTGAGAAGATCCAGGCCTGAAGTGTCTCTGTAAGGAACGTCGTACACGACACGAGAGATACCGGCATTTATGATCAACCGTGAGCACTCTGGACAAGGGCTGTGTGTGACATACATGTGTTTCTTGAGTGGAAAGTGATACGGACACTTGATTAGACAATTTGCCTCAGCATGGATGAAGCCAGATCTTCCTGGTTCTATCGATTGAGCTTCGTTGTAAAGACCTTTTGGCCCGCCGTTGTACCCTTGGGCAAGAATTCCAGTGTTGTCTTCAGGAACGACGATCGCGGCTACTTTTAACCTAAAGTCGGGCGACCTTTTTGAGATCACTCTCGCGACGTTCATCCATGTTTCTGGCCATCCAGGTCGAGACGATTGATCGATCTGATCGATTTCAAACAAACATCTTCCAGGTACAGTGTCAGTGATTACACCCGTTGGTAAGTGCTTGATGTTGTACGTATCAACGCTAGATCCAGTTCCCACGATGATGTATGGCCCTGGCATTCTAACGTCGCCTTGTTCGTAACGAAATTGCAACTTTATGTTTTTTGAAGTCGCAAGAGGGTATTCGATTTCGAACTGAGACAAGGTCATTACTTTGCTTTCATCGTCAGTTCATGCAACCTGCTGATGAACTTCGCTCTTGCATATTCAGGCGTCCAAGGTTGAATGTGAAAGTCGAAAGGAGCAGCTTCAGTTGCCCACCCGCGGCCCTCCGTCATCGTCAGGTCTCGTGCTTCAGTAGCCAGCATCCTTCTGTCGGCAAGCTTCACCGACGGCGGCTCGTCACTCTCTAGACCAAACGCCTTGCATATCGTCTCCATCAAACGCTTCTCTGTCTCGCGGTACGGCGCGAAGGTAGGAGATTTCTTCAATGGACTTGGAATGTCAACGAGGTATGCTTCGGTTGCATCGTGAAGCAGACCGTAAAGAGCGTCTTTGGGATCGCACATCTGAGACACCAGCACGCAGTGTTGAGCAACGCTGTAGAACTTCGTGCAATGACCTGCGAAGCGACACTGGTGAGACAATGCATGGAGGATGTCGTTTATGTCGATGTCTTCTACACGAGGATCGAACGGGAAAAAAGCCTTGCCAGAATAAGTCTGAATCCAGCCACCACGATCTTTTTTTGCGATGTTTTTAACTGCAAGTTCTACATCTGCGATGAACACATCATCAGACTTAGTTTCATCACATCGAAAACCGCCACCAGATGTAGTGATTGATCCGGGATGTAACATGCATGCGAACAGTCCTAAGCCCTCCGTCTTACAATAAGGATCACCGCACGTCATCGAAATGTACCAAATCCATCGCAATCCTCACACGTGCATGAAAGCGAACGAGCTTTCTTTGTCTCTAAATCTTTGTTTCGACATTCTGGATGAATTGCCTTTTGCCCCGGTTTCCAATACGTTGGCTTACCACACCAAACTTTGTACGTACATATCGGGCATGTCGTTGTGTATCTGGCTTTGATAAAAAGCCAATCATCGTGCGTCTTGAATCGCGAACTTTGTAACTTTGTTTCAGCGCTTGAAACCATTGATACGATCAAGTCTTCATATGACATACACGTGTCTTTTGCAAGACGTCTGATCTGGTTCATAGTGTCGTCTGATACCTTGATGAAGTTTCTCATTTTCAAATCCTATCGACCGTTCAACAATTCCTTAAACAATAACGTCTCTTGCCTCTCAAGTTCACGACCAAGTTGCTGGCCGCTAAACCCCTGCGACATCAAGTCTTGTCCGTCGACGCTTGGAGAATACTTCAAGAATGCCGTGATGAGAGATATTGAAGGAATTCCTTGTGCAGAGGCAAATTCACGAACTGTTTCATCGTCAATGTGAGATGCATCAAACAGCTTTCGAAGCTTGTATGCAGTTTCAGGCGTCAAGCTCTTTAGCATCAACAAAAACCTGACATGTGCAACCTCAGATGCAGAATACTTTAGTGAATTCAGTTTCTTTGCAACAACGATCGGATCGTTTGCATCTAGCAATTGTGCAATTGCAACCATGACGTTTCGTGTAGAGATTCCCTCCGGAGATACACTCATTCCTGGAAAAATCTGTGACCAAAGATCAAACTCTCCGATCATATCGAGGAAACGTTGGACGTTTTTCGCTGACTTTAGTCCTTTTAAGAATTCATCACGAATTCGTTCTGGTGACACACCGGTCAGGCTGTTGTTTGCCTTGATGGCAGCAGCAGACTCAGGATCAAGCTCGCTTCCCATCCTGCCTGCAAAACGTAATGCACGAAGTATACGCAGTCGATCTTCATCAAAACGTTCTGTCGGATCTCCTACTGCTCTAACGACGCCGTTTTGAATGTCGTCTATTCCTCCAACGTAATCAACGATCTGTTGCGCATCAATGTCATAAAACAGTGCATTGATCGTAAGATCTCGGCGTTTTACGTCAGTCTCAATGTCTGTGAACTCCACAGAATCAGGTCTGCGACCTTTGCCGATGTCACGGCGAAACGTAGCAATCTCATACTCGTTATTTTCTGGCGTGATCACTTTTACGACGCCAAAAGATTTACCCACTTCGATGACCTTGTGACCCGGCAAGCTATTCAACAGTTCAACGACGACGTCTGGAACTGCATCAGTCGCGAGGTCGTAATCCTTGGGTTCTTTTCCCAGGAGAGCATCGCGAACGCTACCTCCAACAACGTACAATTGATGACCTGCTTTCTTAAAGACGCTTGACAAGTTAAGCAAATCGTCTGGGAGCTGCATAACAAAGCTTTTACGAACTTGTTCATTGAGAACAGCTCTCACATATTCCCTTATCAAGCTTACTGACATGTTGACACCTTACCACATAGGTAGGTGAACTTTCACGGTTTCTCGCGGCCATCGATGCCGACATGGTGTGAAAAACACCTGCTTTCGTACATTTCAGCACCACCGACGTCAATGTCACTTGAATCGTCAATGTTTATGTGCTTCTTGTGCGTGTAATATGCATCGCGGCCGCAAATCGTACAAACTGCTGAGCACTTTTCAATGTACGTCGCCCAAGGCAACAGCTTTTCGACCTCCGCAAAAGGCTTTCCGACGGCCGACATGTCAAGAGATGAAACGACGATGGTGTATCCCAACTTGTAAAGCCAGATCAAGACTTCGGCAATACCAGGAATCATGAAAGCTTCATCCACTGCAATGATGTGTGGACTGTCGTTCGAATCTGCCAGTGTTTCAAGCAAGTCTGCGCCTGTCTTGATCGTAGTTGCAGGAACTTTCCACCCGTTGTGAGAGACGACGTCTTCTGGACTGTACCTGACATCGAGCAGTGGCTTAAAAACGGTGACACGTTTGTGTTGGTACTTGAAACGTTCAAGAGCCGAGAGCATACGTGATGTCTTGCCACCAAACATCGGTCCCGTAAACACTATGAATTGCGGATTTTGAGGCTCACTCATGTTACAATAATCTTCCGATGTGAATGACAACATATGCAATCATTGCATACGAAACAACGCTAAGACAAAAGATGCACCACCACACGATCCAAAAGTTCTTGCTAAAGAACTTGTTTTGCATCAGCTGTCTTTCTTGACGCTCACGACAACAAACGGAGGCGCAACGCCTGCATTTGCGTTTGCCGATGCGTCAAGAGCTGCCAAGATACGCTTCTTGGGATTTCCGCCTTTGGATCCGTGCAATGCACCCAATGCAATGCTCGCGCCGCTGCCCACAGACGCAAAGTCTTCTGAAGGAACGACGAGCTGAAAGTTTCCTTCGAGCGTGTAAAGCTTTCCATTGTATCCCATCAACATGGATCCGTGAAAACACGTACCGTACTCAGGGCTTTCAACGGTGCAGTCAAGCTTTTTTAGCCCATCGCGGATTGCAGGAACCAAAGTTCCAACAAGAAATGCTCGATCATCTTTTGCTTCAAGTGTCTGTTCCGGAAGCTCGATCGCATGAGCAAGAGCGTCCATCACTTTTGGTAGGCCGCACACGCCGAACGCAAACTTGCCACGAACAAAAACCTTAGGATCCTTGATAATCGTCCTATTCAATGCGTTATCAGTTGCAGCGCTATCGCCGCCGAGATACACAACACCTTTGCTAGCAATTCCTACGATACATGTCATGAAAATACCCTCAGTTTGATTGTAATCTCTATTTCAGAAACTTGTTCACTTCACTAGATCGAAATGTTTCTCGTACACATGAAGTGACCCGGCATGCCAGATCATCGTACCTACTTCAACGTTCAAATCTTTTGCCAACATTTCATGTACGTATTTTTGCCATGCGCGATCGTTCTTGAATCCATATACGACATCATTTGATCTCATTCGAACGTCAGCGATAAGCTTTCCGTCTCTGATAAAATACTGAACTGCGTCTGTGCATATGAAGTCGCTCATCCCATCACGGTTGTAATCGTTCCAAATACTTGGTCGAGTATAGATCATTTCGGCGCGGCGACTTTCAGGCCTCTCCATCAATTCTTTCTTGACGTGTTCGTACTGTTCGTAGTTTTGCCAACTCCAGATCGCCCATCCATAATTCGAATTGATCTTTCCATCGCTGGCTGCGCATGCTTTCCACGCTGCCGGCGCTCCTCCATCAATGTCATTAACATTTCTTGACATCGACTTATACCACTTGATCTCACGTTCAACGTAATCTTTGTTTACTTCGCCAAAGATTGCATCTTCGTTGGCAATAAACGTTGCACTGACAACCTCGATCATCTTGCAACCAGTCTTGTCGACGACGTACTCACCTCTGTTTTTTAGATCTTTGAACCAAGATCTTACGTCAGAAACCCCGTGATTGATGACAATCATTCTTCGTGCACCACGTTAAATTTGATCTGAACGTCATCATCGATTTTTTCTGCTTGACCAACCATACAAATCAAAGCGCCCTTGACAAAATTGATTGAAGACTCAACGTCAGAAAAATCTATCTGAGAACTGATGTTGCTAAGGTAATTGATAACACGGTCATGACGTTTATCGATTACAATCGTGAATTCTCTGTTCATCATGTCCTCAGTTTAAGCTCTTTGCACCATCCCCAATTTTCGTCGTACCAGTCGCATGTCTCCTTGAGTCCATCCCAAAACCTGACAATGGGTTTGTACCCAATGACTTTTTCTGCTTGAGATACGTCGGCTTGAGTGTGCATCACATCGCCTGGGCGCCAAGGAGCATCTACGTATGAAGATCCCGGATACCGTGCAAGCAGGTACTCGCGGAGCTCCACGTTGGTCACCCTGTCGCCGCATGCAACGTTCAACCTGATGCCTTCGGTGAAACTTCCTTCTTTTGTTGCTGCACGAAAACATGCATCAGCAACGTTTGCAACGTAGCACATGTCTCGACTCTGACTGCCATCGCCGTCGGACCTCATCGGTTTTCCTTGTTTGATCGAGGTCAACCAAGCAGACACAGCTGTTGCATAAGGACTGCTTCCCAATGCTCTTGGACCAAAGACATTGAAAAAACGTAGTGCAATGCTGTCAAATCCATAAAGCTTCCCATACATCGCCAAATATTCTTCGATGATGCTTTTTTGTAGTGCATATGGTGAGCCTGGATTTTTGATCGCAGTTTCTCGTGACGGGAGCACATCAGTGTTTCCGTACACAGAAGAAGAGCTTGCAAAGACAAAGCGTTTGATGTTTCCGCGGCATGCGTCCATCAATTGCAACGTTCTACTCACGTTGATATCATTCGTTTCAACAGGATGTTCAACTGAATAACTCACCCTTGGTACAGCCGCAAGATGAATGACGACGTCAAACTTCTTTGCCTTGATGTCCTCGATGACGCTGGGACTTGCAAAGTCCGTCATTCTCAATTCAGCTAGTCCATCAGGAGCGAATTGAAGATGTCCGTTTGACATGTCATCAACGCCGGTGACATTGTGACCTTCATCAAGAAACTTTTTTGAAACATGGCTACCAATAAAACCAGCAGCACCGGTGCACAAGACTTTCATGGGTTTCATTTTATCACTTTTAGAAAAAGAGTTCAATCACAGCAATCCCATTCGATTCATAGCAACAGGCGTCGTCTTTTCATATGAACACCGGTTTTGCACAACACGTCGTAACGCGTCGATCCAGATTGAGTTTCGTCCGTACGTTTTGCAGTGTTGTATCAAGCTGCTTGTTGTCTTGACGATGCTTTGCGCGTCGTTCGGCTTAGCAACGTAATGATAACCATTTGCTTCTTTTGCTATCGATGCATACTCGTAATTGTCAAGCCAAAGAGGTAAACACCCGAGCTCAATACACTCTCTTGCTGCTGTACCACCATACGTGTCTTTATCGTACAAGCCCAAAGCGACGTGACTGTGAGATGCAACGTATTTATACTCGTCACGGTTCAACGTATCAGGCACAAGCTTGACGTATCCATTTTCTCCACACATCTTGACTAGTTCGTCGTTTGAGAACTTCAAGTTTGGATTTCCTGCAACGACGACAAAGTCCTTCTGAAGCTTTCTCACCTCAGGCAAGATCTCAAACATGAATTTCATTCCGTTGGTGTAATCACCAGAGCTTGGACTGATGCGATTTGGAAAGAACAAAACGATCTTTCCATCAGTCTTTGCTTTCCATTCTTCTTCAGAAAACCTAACGTTTTCCATGTCAATAGGCGAAGTGATCTCTCCGATGCTGTACCCATCGTCCCAAGGTGTGCTATTTTCAAGCGCTTTTCTTGCAACGTCTGGAAGGACTAGCTTGTGAAGCTCTCTGTTGAAGATGTTAAGGCTGCTCTGGCACTGCCAGAAGTTCCAGTCTGCCTTGAGGCTGGCTTCTACCTGCCCAAGCCAGAGAGATGCTTCGAGAGGAAACTTGGGGCACGATGGGTCATCTATAAAGTGGCTGTGTACCGCAAAGAAAGGTTGATACCCGCCGATGACATGAAACAACGCTTTGAAGTTTCGAAGATGCATCGGATCGTTGATGTACACTGCATCATACCTTAAGTCAGGATTTGTTTTGTGTTGTTTAAGATCAAGCTTGAACGAGATGTTCTCGAAGTCAAAATCATATCTTGTCACAAGAGCATTGGGAATGACCCAATGTTCGATATAGTTGACTCGACCGGTGTCAAACAGATCTTTGTTGACTTTCCAAGGAGGTGTTACCAATTGACATTGTCCGTCTAGATCCCAATATGGACCCATAACATCAACGTGAAGCTCAGGATTAAGCTTGAGCATTTCTCGCACACGACCCATGACCATCTGCCAACCACTGTCTGCTTCGAGCACGAACTTTCCTTCTGGGGTGTAGTTGCTAAGCTGTGTTTGAATCAAAAGTCGCTTCATGTGTTCATGGTAACAATTCTTGTTTCAAAAGAACACCTCACAGTTGCCTAGTTAATTCCGATGCGTATCAATCTCAATGAACTACGATCGATCATTGTCGAAGCGATGTTAAATGCCTATGATGTGCTCGGGGTGCCACGAAGTGCCTCAGAAGACGAAATCAAGAAGGCGTGGAAAGCGTTAGCGATCAAGCATCATCCCGATCGTGGAGGCGATCATGGAACGATGGTTAACATCAATGCAGCGAAGGATCGTTTGCTTGACAAGATGGCAATGATGAGAAAGGGCGCGGTGTTTAGCGGATACGAAGATCCCAATAAGCCAAAACAACAGCCACAAGCGCAACCCTCAAGATCACCAGGACAATCGTCTGCATATGCAGGATCACACAAACAACCCATCATGCAAAAATGTGCTTGGTGTGGAAGGAACGTCGCTGGTGTCAGAGACAACTTTGGCAAGTGGTTTAACGTCAAGTTTGTCAATCACTACACGGCGCTGGGTGGAAATGTCAAGTGTGAAGGAAGCGGAAAAGAAATTTGGGATCGACCAAAAACAAAAACCCGTGACGTCAATGACGATCCGACGAGGGGAGGACGATGGCCCGGAACTGATGCGCCTCCTTACCGACCTTCATTCAAACGTTACTTCACCTTGATTGCAGGTAGATCTAACAAGTTTTGGGAAACTGAAATCGTGAACAGCCTCGTTGTTCGAGTGAGGTTTGGGCGCATCGGTTCAAGCGGTCGCACAAAAGAAAAAACCTACAGATCACCGCAAGAAGCATCAAGGGTTCAAAAACAGATGATCGATCGAAAGCTAGCAAAAGGCTACGTAGAATCACGCACAGGCAACACGACCGGAAGAACACAAACGCCTGGTGCTCGAAGCAATGCTCAAGCGAGCGCATCGCCATCGAAAGACACGTATAAGGTCTATTCTTGGAAGGGTGGTCGAAGGGTCGTGAGGATCAAAGGAAAACTGTACGGCACCGGTCCTGGGGGTAAGGTCAAGAACGGTACGACGAAGTTCAATGCAAACGATCGTGTCAAGGTTTCCACCAAGGGAAAGGGAGTGAACGTTGGTTCAACCAGCAGCGATCACAACCAAGATTGGGATTCAGTGGAAGAAGTTCACCAAGTTGTAGACGAAATGATCGTAGAAACGATTGTCAAAATCGCCGAACGTTGAGTGCATCACTCGTCAGCGAGCTTCATCCTCTGCCAGTCAGTCTTATGAAGACCATCATCGTTATTGAGACAATGTTCTAGCTCGAGCCTTGTTTCTTCATCCATTAATTCAGGTTTTTGATCGTACAAAGCGTCTGCTAAAACGAACCCCGCATTCTCTGGAATGAGAACGACCTCATTTTCTTTTGCTCCCACGATTTCTTCGGCGCGCCAAGGCCAAAACGTAAGCCTTGTACCGTTTGCATACTCTGAATCACCGTAGCTATCACAGCACGAAGAGTGCAAGCTCATGATCCAATCAGCGAACTGTTCACGATCAAGCGTTTGTTTATCAAGCGACAGTTTTGTTCCGCACTTTGAACAAAATTGACCAGATGATTCTTTTTTACAAGAATCGCATCGCATGGTCGTGGATGGATCAGTTTCATCAACGTACTTGTTGTACATGTCAAACGCTAGTGCCTTGACTGCATCAATTTTTGTTTTGAAAACGTCTCTGCCATCTGCAGATGTGTAGATGATCCAGCTTGTCATAGCGCTTTCAACGTAACCACAACACATCATGACGATGTGGTACTTGCCTTTAGCTTTTTTATTCGCCATCGTCTTTTACCACTTTATATCCAAGTTTTTTGAGAATCTTTTTTGCTTCTTGGATTTTTTTGTCGTTTTGTTTTTCTTCGAACTTACGCCTCTCGTCGTCCCACAACTCTTTGGCTTTGAGATATTTTGCTTGTTGGGTTTCGTATTCTTTCATTTGCTTTGTGTAAAGCTTCAACTGCGAAGCATACGCATTGTTTTTGATGATCTGTTTTACGTTCACTCCCATTGAAACACGAATATTGTTCTCGTCATAATCATATTCAGTGCTTGCCATGACTATGACATCTGACAAATTGACGTCTTTGGGAAAAATAACGTCAGAAAATTTGAAATATGAATCAGAAGAATTTACCGTTGAAAAGAACGCTTCAAATTTTTGAGTTTCAAATTCTTCGACCGGTGCCGTCGGTTTGTAAGGTGGCAATGGTGCTGATCTCATTTCATTCTCCTGTAAACACGCGTGTTCTTTCTGTAGAAGCTAGCAAATGCCAACTTCTTACGCCCGTTGTGTCCAACCGTGGTAAGTTCACTGAACGTTCGAGACAAAACGTCATCGACAACATACCCACGCTTGGCCATCTTTTTGATCACCTCGACAACTGGTTGACAATTCACGTGATGTCGCCCCCATTGAGGATGCCAATCAGGTCCTCCGGGAATCTTCTCGCCCAGCCTGTTCGTCTTAAATTGCGTAGGATCATACGTACCACACCCGCTAGCGACGCCGAACACGACAAGCCTGGGATCTGGTGATAGCATCAAGTCAAGGAAGTTGTCTTCATGATCGACTGCAAGGTGCTCCATTGCCTCAAGAGACATGCAGACATCACGCTTTCCGACATCGAGATCAGACACCTTCGCTTTGCACATGTCGATTTTTCTGAAGTTCTCTTTCAACACACGTAGGTGCGCTTCGTTTGCATGGCCATCACATCCCCACACAGAGATATCGCCCTGAAGAGGCTCGAGCCAGTCGCCTTGACCACAACCAAAATCAGCGATCGATTTCGCCTTTAAGACATTGAGTACAAATTCTTTCCATACGGGAAGACCGTGTTCGAAGTATTGCCTACCAGCGTCAAAGAACGCTCCATCGTAGCTCGGTTCTTTCTTTTCCATCATGTCACCGTTCAATGAAAGATACTACACAATTACGTAGATTTCACTGGGTGCAAAGCACGAATCTTTTCTAGAGATTCGTCTGTCAATTTCCATTCTTTGGGTTTGTGTAAAGAACTGTGCATCACTTCGCCTCTCTTCAAATTCCACAATGCATGACAACACTCATACAACGTTAGTGCAACAGATCTATTGCTGTATATCAACGCGTGGGTTTCCTTGTTGTGAGCATCGGCTTGCTCTTTTGACATAGGAACACGTGTTAGATCAGGCCCGGAGATGAAATACATTTCTCTCGACGGGTTAACGTGTTCAACATCAACTGGAAATTTGTAATCGGGATGATCTCCATGTTCGTGTTCCCACATTGAGCCGTCACGCTTGATAGATCTGATTGGAAGATCATTTGGCGTGTGAATTGCGCCACCATTAGCTTTTGCCTCAGCAACCATGCAACCCCAGTCGCAATAGTTGATGTATGCAGAGATCTGTTTTTTGCAATGATGACAAGGATGTAATTCTTCTGTCATCACACCCACCCGTTGTTACATGTCACGTTTACATTCTGTTGTGCGAAGTCATTCGCTTGTTTTCTCATGACATAAATCCAGTGATCATTGTAACCGATGAACTTCATGACTTCGTTCACTTCGCGATCTAGATTTTCGTCATCAACATTCAATCGAAGAACTTGACACTTCGTCCAACCGATGAACTCTTCGTATGCATCGTGCAACTGTTGAAGGTGTTTTTCTTCGATCGTCGGATCGAGGTCATCGACTATTCCCTTGTAGCTTGACCGATGACAAAAGACGATCTTTGTTCCGATTGACGCCCAAGATTCATCCACGTGATGAAGCATCTTCAGATCAGTTTCTCGACCTAAAACTTTTGAGTATGAAAATTCACAGGGATATGCACGGTCAAATATGACGCTGTGACCTGTTTGACGAAGCAAATCAAATACTCGCGGATCTGCAAATCGAAGTTGATTCAGAAATTGATCGTTTGTAGAATAACGCGATGACAAAAACGTCGTGTGTTCTGAAGTCGCTTTAAAATATGGAACAAACGTGATGCGCGAAAGTTCTTTTGCGATCTGCGTTTTGCCAGTCATGTCGGATCCCACAAACATCACAATCGTCTGTTTCGTATTCATTGCATTCATGTTACCATTTTTTTGGGTATACGTTCACAAGCGTCACACTTTAACGTCTTCATAATTGACATAAACGCCGGTGACACCGATACCTTTTTTTACGTGACCCAAGTGTTCACAAAACACAACGTATTGTGCTGTCTCGCTGTCGATCTGAGAAATAACGCCGTTTTCAGCTTTTCCATCACGTTCAAACAAGACCTTGTCACCGACCCTCCTTGTCGTGCTTACGCAGCTGTCTTTTACCCATGACTTCACAAGCCTGTGATAGACTTCGATCTTTTTCTTTGCAACTCCAGACATGATCTTTACGAGATCATCGTCTTCAGGAACGGCCTTGATTGAGCATCCTCGCATGAATGCAACCATTTCTTGAGGGGTCTTGTAATTCATCACGGCGATCGTAAGCTGTTGACGAAGCTCGTTGAGATAGCTTTCCGTGAGCTCAGAGTTTTTTGTGCCTCTTTTCATCCCGTATGCATTGACAAGCTGAAGCATTGCCTCCGCTGTTTCTCTAGCAACGAACTCACTGTGTAGCCCTGGGCGCTTCTGTGTCATACATTTATGGTACTCCGTCGGCGTCGAATGTACTTTTGCTAGCGTCTTTATCGCGCAGCTTCGCGACGAGCGATCAATACTTACAGTTTCATGAAGGTCAGGCTTAGCATCCTCAAAGAGTATCTCGATTGCATTCTTGTAGAAGGACGCGTCGATGATGCTAGGGAAAAGTTTCCAGAGATGGAAGACGACACGTTTGATCAGATCGTTGCGAACCAACCTACAGGATCAAACAACAAATACCTTATGTGGTCGTGCAAGCAGGTAGATGAAGGCTACTCGATCGAAGTCGTCGTTCAAGCTGTCAGGTTGTTTGATGGAAATCAACAACGATTGAAACAACGCGATATCAACCAGTACAAAGAACCAGGTGAGATCGAATCAGCTGTCGGTGAGCTGGGCAAGTCAAAAGGACAACAGAAGGCTGAAGTACGAGCGGACACTGACACCATTTACCAAGACGATAAATTCTTGGTGCTTCGTCCTCACACAGCAGAAGCATCGTGTAAGTACGGAACGGGAACACGATGGTGCATTGCTGCGACAAACTCACACAACTACTTTAGTTCTTATTCAACGTCAAACAACAAGTTCTACTTCATCATTGACAAGACGTTAGATGCATCAAATCCGGCATCAAAATTTGCCATCGCATACATCTCTAGCGGCAACGTTCAAGTTTATAACGCTCCAGACAAACTCGTCAAGCTCGATGTCGTCGCACAACACGTCGGAGAAAAATGGCCAGTCATTTGGCAAAAGATCGAATCACACGTCAAGGCGAATCCTTTGACACGTGAAGTGGAAGAAGCGCAAAGAGCAACTGAAGACCTGATCAAGTCACTATTGAAAGGCGACAATATTTCCGACAAAAGCATCGTAAAGATCGCAAAAGAAGGAAAGTTAACAGATCAAGTCGTCAATGCCGTAATCGATCGCTTCAAACACATAACCGGTCCCGCTCAAGGATACAACGATCCGAGGGCTGAAGTTTCATCAGCTTTGTCTTCTCGTGCAGAAGAGCTTTCGCCTAATTCATCAATGAAGGTGATTAAATTCCTTTCTTCTCAACGCACTCCTAACAATGGATACTGGTCTGGGCAATGGTACCTTGAAAAACTTCTTGAGAAATCACCCCTAGAACCAGAACAACTACGTGAGCTTTCAAACACAGAAGACGAATTGATCTTGACGTCATTGCTTGGAAACCCAAACACGCCACCGGACCTTTTTGATATGCTAACGGGAAAGGTGAAAGAGTTTCAAAGCCGAGAAAAAAAATCGGCCGCATATTGGCACATCATGCAGTCTGGTAAGATGACGATGGCTCAGTTTCAAGAAGCGATCACTCAAGCTCCTGAAGCAGTGCAAACCATGCTTTCATATCCTGAAAAAGCAAAGATCACAATTGAGATGTTGATGATGATTACCCCTAAAAGCGAATGGGAAGTCAAAAAACTGCTATCGTTTCCCAACATCACCCCTGAAGCATCTGCTAACATCATAGAAAAAGGATGGAAACTGTTGAATGCAAGGACGCTCTTTGACATTCTTAGATCGACAGATCTTGCCACTGACAAGATCGAAGAACTGTGGCGCGGCAAAGTTCAATCAACACGAACAGCACTTCTACAAAATCCATCGATAGGAGCCAAAACCGCTAGCAAGTTTGCAAAAAGCAACAACAGCGCATATAGGTTCGCGATCGCTCACAATCCCATAACTCCAGAAGAAGACCTTGATTTGTTGGCAAAGGACGAATCTGTGTCAACACGATCTGCTGTTGCGGCAAACCCCAAGACGGGACATGCGACATTGACAACGCTGGCAAGCGATGAAGGAACTGCAGTGAGAGCTAGCGTTGCAGGAAACCTTGCAACGCCACGAAACGTATTACATGCAATGAAAAAAGATAGCGATGAATTTGTCAGAAAAGTCGCAAGAAAGACGTTGAAATCGTTGGAGACGACTGAATCTATCATCCGAGGAATGTCGAGCATGCGTTACATCTTAAAAGAAGAGATGGAAGACGATAACATGCAAGACATCATGACTCCTGACTGGCAACAGCTCCCAAGTGGTTCAACAACCACACGAAATTTCATTGCGATCTTCTTGCTTCAAAACAACGGCGCAGCAACGCGAGAAGAGATCAATAATGCATGGAATCGATGGCCTGCCAAGAACTCGCGTGGACCACGTGGATGGGGGAGAAGGTTACGCCAAGGACGTTATGCTGAAAACGATACTGTGTGGAAGGCTTTGGCAAGAGAAGAAAATCATGATTCCAACGGAAGCGTCAGGACGATAACGGCCGCCGGAAAAGGTTGGTTTTGGTCGCCTCCCGGCATCAACGTAGGATCGATCGTCAGGCTTACGCCCGTGGGCGCTTCGATGGCAATGAACTCACTGAAGAAGATTCAAAGTGAATACAATGCAGATGGTAGATATCGAATGAAAGGCGATCCTGCAAACGATTCTCAATGGAGAACAAGAACAGCGACACCCGTAGCGAAATCTGCTCCTTCAAAAGAGCTAGCTCCCAACAGAACAAACGAACCGACTTCTGCGACTGCAACTAGCGTACCGCGAGGACCAAAGACGACGTACAAGATCTATGGCAAGTTCAAAGGTCATTCCGCTTCGACCCGTCTCAAAGGTCAAGCGTACGTTGCTCCAGCGGACACGCAATTCAAGTCAGGAGACCAAGCTGTGTTGTCTCCCGGCGAAGACGGCAAGTTGAAGGTCAAGAAACCAGACGGAGATCACACGCAAGATTTGGATCCGATCGACGGTTGATCACGACAACGTCTTCAGCTTCCACATCATTGTAGAACAACCGAAATCATTGCGATCAACCTCAGCGATGCAAAGCGCATACTGCTCGAGCGGTTTGTCTTCCTTGTAACCCCATGCCTTCATCTTGATCGTCTTTCCGGAAGATCCCACAACCTTCATGTCAAGGTATGCCTTGTTGTTCTTCGTCCTACGAACCTGCTGATCGGTGATGCAGAACCAGTAAACGTTCTTTCCTTCCCAATCATCGACCGATGCAACACCTTTTTCTTCTAGCCTATCGATGATACCCGGTTCAAACATGGACGTAACATCAACGGTTCCAAAGCACTCGACCTGAAGCTCACCCAACTGCTTCCTCGTCCATTCTTCTGTTTCTGTTGAGCTTCTTGCTAGTTCATAAAACGCCTTGCGACCTTCATGAGGATCAGACTTTGTGCTACGCTTGATCAAGTGTCCGTGATCACGAACGACTTCAAACGTTGATTCGATGCCTTTCTTTTTCTTCGTCACCGTCTCAACGTGTGATCCAAACATGACATCGTGCATGTGCCTGTAGCTCTTGAACACCTTGCCTTCGCCGACGCATCCGAGGCTATCAAACGCTCTCACCTTGACGAGCGCCTCAAACGCTTTCTTGTTGAACTTGGACAGACGCCACGTTCCGTCTTCGTTCCACAACATCTCTTCCAAAGTATTGAATGGTCGAAGCTGCATGATCTCTTCAACTGCAGAACCACCCACGCCCTTGACAGACGTCATGCTTGGCATCAGCTTCTTTCCCGGAAGCACAGTCCATCCCACCGATGCATGGTTCACGTCGATCGGAACGATCGTGTAACCGAGAGCCTTCGCTTCACCGAAGGCAACCTTGCGTTGGTCTGGCGTCTTTGACGAGCTTTCAAGGTACGAGCACAACCATTGCTCTTCGTAGTACGTCATGAGCCATGCACACCAGAAGCTATCGATAGCATAAGCGACGGCGTGCGCCTTGTTGAAACCGTAACCGGCAAAGTATAGGATCTTGTCGTACAGGTTGTTTGCCACCTGCTCCGTGTATCCGTTGGCCACGCAGCCTTTCACGAACCCATCTCGTGTGTCTTGTGACGCTTTCTTGGCAGCCTCACCTCCGGAGATAGAACGCTTCATGATGGCACGTCGGACCTCATCGCACTGGACCTTCGGGAATCCGGCGCACTTTTCAGCGAGTTCCATGACCTGTTCTTGAAAGATGATCAGACCTTTCGTCTTCGCAAGGATGTCATTGATGCGGTGGTCGCCCCATTCGAACTCATTGGTGTCTGCTTCGAGGTAAAGCTTGTCAACGTGGGCCGCGAGCGGTCCTGGACGATAGATGGACGTCAACGTTGCAATGTCGATGATGCTCTTCGGCTTTGCCTTGACGAACAAACGCTGTGCACCCTGTGAGGTGAGCTGAAAGATGCCTCCCCACTTCGCCTGTGCATACACCTCGTACGGTTTCGGATCGTTGAAATCAATGACTGCCGGAGCAAGGTGTTTTTCGTACCAATCCTTCACCTGATCGAACGTTGGATTTGTGTTTCCTTCCTTGATCAAGATCAGTTCGATCGCACGCTCGATGAGGCGCATGGTTTCAAGTCCCAACAGATCGTACTTGATGAAGTTTCCGATGTATTCTAAGTGCTTGTAACCCACGCCCTCGACCCAGGGCGATTGAGGTTCACCTCCGCTTGTGATCAGCGGCATCTTGTTTGGAAGGTCGTCTGCAATGAGAACGCCTCCTGCGTGGCGACCAAGAGACCTGTTTTGCTTGAACAAGACCTGAATGCTCTCTCCCACTTCCGGGTGCTTATGGATGAAGTCCCTGAAAGAAGGTGCAGCAGGTTTGTTGCATTCAGGAGAACATCCTTGGCACACAGAGTTCTTCTTGCTGGCCTTGCAGATGAACCCCATGGCGTCTTCGTACTTGAGAACGAAGAGGTTCTTGTCATCGCCGTGGTTCGTCGTCGCCTTTCTGATCTCGTGTTCGACGGTGCGGGTGGCAAGGTTAGTCTCCTCGAACGGGAGACCGTAGAACTTGCCGATGTCCTTGACTAACGTTTTCAGCTTGAACGTGTTGTAGTTGGAGATTGGAACGACGTTCTCAAAGCCGAAGAAGTTACGTAGCTGTTCAAGCACCTTGTCGCGGTCTGCAAGGTCGGTGTCAATGTCAGGTGCTCCTTTGCGATAGACGCTCAAGAAGCGGGCGAACGGGAGATCCCAAAAGATCGGATCCATGTCGGTGATGTAGAGAACGTAAGCAACGAGAGATCCACCGCCAGATCCACGCCCGGGTCCGACAAGACAAACCTTGCGAGCTAGCTCCATGATCTTCTGATACGAGATGAAGTAATCAGCGTTCTTCATCTGCTTGATGACGCCGAGTTCTTCCTTCAAACGATCGATGTATTCTTGTTTGGCGTTCAGGCCACGCTTCACCATTCCTTCGCGGCACAGGTTCACGAGGTGATTGAACGATGTCACGTCCTTCGGGATCAGTCGCTCTGTCGGAAACTTGGGAGACCTGTCAGGTGGAAGCTCTCCGATCACCTGATGTGCGATGTCATGCGTTCTTTCGATGGCGTCACACACGATGTCATCGTCATAGAAGCTCGTTCCCACCTTCGACTTTTGGTACTCTTCCCAGACCTGTTGTGCGTTCTTCGGATAGAGCTCACACTTGAGATCATCTTTCGATTTTGGAAGAGAATCAGAATTGATCTCCTTG
>VFSW01000712.1_pt1 | contig 49445 bp, 43 predicted proteins | sample 5358111 | NCBI WGS metagenome assembly VFSW01 (sample SAMN11554181, study PRJNA540505) | mine drainage metagenome | isolation source: sediment from site ElyBrook_90M | place: USA: Ely Copper Mine, Vershire, VT | collected 2017 | reverse complement strand
GGGCAGGCGGGCGCCGGTGCAGAAGAGCCCGGTCCAGTCGCCGCCATAGTTGCGGCGGACCACCAGGGTCTGCCACGCCCGCACGGCGAGGACGCAGGCGAGGGCGGCGGCGAGCGGCGTGCGCATACCAGCAATTGTCCCGCGATGGCGGCGGCTATGGAGGCGGAACGCCCGTGTGATAACTTCTACCTGGAGAGCGGAGAACCTGCCGATGGGACACTACCTGGCTTTCGACCTGGGCGCGGAGAGCGGGCGGGCCATGCTGGGCGCGCTGGGCGGCGGCCGTCTGACGGTCGAGGAACTGCACCGCTTCCCCAATACTCCGGTGCGGGTATTCGATGGCCTGTACTGGGACACGCTGCGCCTGTGGCACGAGATCCAGCGGGGCCTGGCCGTGGCGGGGCGGGAGCGCAGGCTGGCGCCGGCCGGCATCGGCGTGGACACCTGGGGCGTGGACTTCGCGCTGCTGGGCGCGGACGGCGCGCTGGCGGGCAATCCGCGCCACTACCGCGATCCGCGCACGCACGGGGTGATGGAAAAACTGTTCGCCGCCGTGCCGCGCGACGAAGTGTTCGCGCAGACCGGCATTCAGTTCATGCCGATCAATTCGCTGTACCAGCTTTATGCCATGAAACTGGCCGGATCGCCGGCGCTGGAGCGGGCGCGCACGCTGCTGTTCATGCCGGACCTTTTCAATTACTGGCTGACGGGCGTGGCGCGCTGCGAGGCGACGATCGCGAGCACTTCGCAATTCTACGATCCGCGCCGCAAGACCTGGGCGGCCGGTCTGCGGGACCGGCGGGGGCTGCCCACGGGGATTCTGCCGGGCATTGTGGCGCCCGGCACGCGCCTGGGCCGGCTGCTCGATTCGGTGGCGGAACCGGCCGGCCTCGGGGCGGCGCCGGTGTACGCCACCGGGTGCCACGACACGGCGTCGGCGGTGGCCGCGGTTCCCGCGGAAGGATCCAACTGGTGCTTCATCAGCTCGGGCACGTGGTCGCTGATGGGCGCGGAATTGGACGAGCCGGTGATCAACGCAGAGGTGCTGGCGCGGAACCTGACCAACGAGGCCGGCGCGGCGGGGAAGATCCGCTTTCTGAAAAACATCGCGGGGCTGTGGCTGCTGCAGGAGTGCCGCCGCGCCTGGGCGCTGGAAGGCGCCGAATACACTTATGACACGCTGGTGCGGCTGGCGGCGGACGCGCCGCCGCGGCGCGCGCTGATCGATCCGGACGCCTTTCTGGAACCCGGAGACATGCCGCGCCAGATCGTGGAGCATTGCCGCGCCACGGGGCAAACGCCGCCGGCGACACCGGGCGAGTTCACGCGCACCATTTTCGAAAGCCTGGCGGAGCGCTACCGGCAGGTGCTGGAAAGCCTGGAAGCGCTGGCCGGCCGGCGCTTCGAGGTGATTCACATTGTGGGCGGCGGCTCGCGCAACGCGCTGCTGAACCAGTTAGCCGCGGATGCCACCGGGCGCACGGTGGTGGCGGGACCGTGGGAAGCCACCGCGACCGGCAACGTGTTGCTGCAGGCCATCGGCGCGGGCGAACTCCGCGGGCTGGGGGAGGCGCGAGAGCTGGTGCGGCGGTCGTTCGCGGTGGAAACCTACCGGCCCGGGTAAGCCGCGGCCGGCAAACCACCCCTGACGAAGAGAAGCAATGCTGGCCGCCGATGAACGCCGATCAACGCGGATAAGAAAACAGATGACTGACCAACCGTTCTTACTTCCTGGCCCCCAAAACGGTTGATTAGGCAGCCGGAGCGCATCGGTATCCGGACTAAGTCGTGCTAGACTAATAACCTTAGTAAATTGCAACCTTAGTTCCGCTTGCCGCGGCACGGAAGCGCGGGTAAAATTAGGCATGAGTTGTGCCCGGTTGCTATTCGCCATGGCGGGGATCGCGGCGCTGGAGTTGTGCGCGCAGACCACCGTCACCACTTCGCCGGCGGGAGGCATTACCAGCTTCCAGGCGGTGCTGAACGGATCGGTGAATCCGGACGGCATGGCCACGCAGGTATGGTTTCAGTACGGCATCTACAGCGACATGAGCGACAGCCAGCAGTCGCTGGTGCTGAGCGCGGGTTCCGGGACGGCGGCGGCGCCGTTCCAGACCACGGTGATGGGCCTGGACGGCAACCGTACTTACTACTTTCAGGCCTTTGCCTCGAACAGCGCCGGGACGGTTCACGGAGCCATCCTGAGCCTGACCACCCCGGCCAATCCGCTGCTGAGCGCCAGCGTCACGCACACGGGCAACTTCGTGCAGGGGCAGACGGGGGCGGCGTACAGCATCACGGTGAGCAACGCGGCCGCGGGGGGCGCCACGTACGCCACGGTGGCGGTGACCGAAACGGTTCCCAGCGGCCTGACCCTGACATCCATGACCGGGCCGAACTGGTTCTGCAAGAACAATGTGTGCCAGCGCAACGATACGCTGGGGCCGGGCGCGAGTTATCCACCCATTACGGTGCTGGTGAACGTAGCGGCCAATGCGCCGGCGCAGGTGACCAACCAGATCAGCGTGACGGGGTTGGGCCTGTACGGCGCCAACGCCAGCGATGTCACCGCGATCAGCCCGCTTTCCGGCGAGCAGCAATTTATCAACACGATGACCGCGGCCATCGGCGCGGAGGCGTCGGCGATTGCGCCGGCCGCGCATCCGCTGATTTTCGGCGGCAACCTGGAACTGGCCAACGGGGCCACCATCGGCGGCACGCGGCAGGAGGTGCTGCTGGACTATGTGGACGGGTTGAAGGCGGCGGGCGTGCAGCGGGTAGACCTGAACCCGGGGGTCACTTCGATCAACGACCCGAACGCCACGGCGTTGTATGACGCGGTGGTGCAACACATCCGCGAATTGGGACTGCAACTGGCCATCAATCCGGAAGTGAGCGTGGGGGAACTGGGGAGCAATCCCACGTTCGAGGGCTTCCAGGCGGCGGCGCTGGCGGCCTATCCGCAACTGGCGGCGCGCTACCAGCCCGACAATTTTGTGATCGCGCACCTGCCCACCACCATGGCGGCGCGGTTGGGCGTGCAGACGGCGCCATCGGACTGGGACGGTTTCATCCGGGCGTTGGCGCCGCAGATCAAGGCCGCCTCGCCGCACACGCGGCTGGGGGCGGGCGGGTTTTATAACGAAGACGCGTATTACCAGGATTTCCTCGGCATCGCGGACCTGGATTTTCTGACCATGACGATCTTCGACAGCAGTCACTTCGCGCAGTACGTGCAATGGGCTCAGGAGGCGCAGGCGGCGGCCGACGCCACCCATCCCAACGGCAAGAGCGTGTACATCGACGAGACCTGGGCGCCGTTCTATCTGCCGGCGCAACTGCCGTCGAACTGGCAGGTGGACACGCTGAGCAGCCTGGCGCTGGTAGGACCGTGCAACTCGGACTTCGCCGCCATGGACGCGCAGTGGCTCGAGTTGATGGTGCAGTTCGCCTCGGCCAATGGCATGGAAGCCATCACGCCGTTCACCACCGAGGCGTTCTTCCAGTACGGGCCCGCCAATGCCGACAATCCGGACGAGGCGGCATACTCGGCGGCCGCGCAAGAAGCTATCTTACAGGGCCAACTTACAACGACGGGCCGAACTTACCTGGCGCAAAGCGTGAAGTGGGGCAGCAGGCAGGCCGCCAGTCTCTCGAGCGCCAGCTACGCCACGCTGCCCACGGTCTTCAACCCGAATTGCGGCGGGGCCGATCCGTGCAACGCCGACGCGACCGTGGCGCCGGACTCGCTGGTGAGCGCGTTCGGCGCGGACCTGGCGGCATCCAGCGCGGTGACGCCCTCCGCCAGCTTTCCCACGAACCTGGCCGGAACCACCATGACGCTGGTGGACAGCAGCGGCGCGAGCTTTGACGTGGGCATGTACTTCGCGTCACCGGGGCAAGTGAATTACCTGGCGCCCAGCAATGTGAAGCCGGGGCCGGCCACGATCACGATTAACAGCAGCGACGGGACGCGGACGGGCGGCACGCTGCTGGTTTCGCCGGTAGCCCCGGGCATCTATACCGCGGCGCAGAGCGGCAGCGGCCCGGCGGCGGGCATCGCCATCTGCGCCGGAATCTGCTCGGGATGGCCGAATCCCCAGGGCAACGGGCAGTTCTACCAGAACACCTTCGCCGCCGGGTGCACGCCGGGGAGTTGCGCGGCGCAGACACTCAGCCTGGGCGGCGCGGGCGACCAGGTGGTGGTCGAGTTGTTCGGCACGGGCATCCGGCACATATCGTCCCTGGCGGCGATCAGCGCGGCGATCAACGGGCAGAGCGTGCCCGTGATCTACGCCGGGGCACAGGGACAGTATCCGGGTCTGGACCAGGTGAACGTGCAGATTCCGCACAGTCTGGCCGGCAGCGGCGCCGTCAGCTTAGTGCTGACCATACAGGACACCGTGAATCATGTCACAGCCACGTCCAACGCAGTCACGCTGCATATCTTGTAGCGTCCGGCGCCGGGACCGGCGGGCATAAGTTTACAGAAACCTCTTGACAGAACCGCCTGCAAGGGTCATTCTAACAGAGGAACCGGCATGAGTATGTGGGGTGATACACGCCGGCCGGTGTAAGTTGCCCGGAGGGAGACTGTCATGAGTTCGTCACATACCTTCAGTACCGGCCACGGCGCCGGCGGCCGGCGCAGCCACCATCCGCCGATCGGCGGCGCGCATTTCCCGGTGCAGGCGGCGCATCCACAGCTTCCGCATTATCCGTTTCAGCCGCTGCCCCCGCCCAATGGTCCCGCGCCGTACCGCTTCGACCTCTCCCAATTGCTGACGGCGAGCGACATGGCCGGGATTCGCGAGGCCGGGGTGCTGGTGTGCCACACGGTGGGCGACACGGGCGATTTCAGGGGTCAACAGCAGGACTTTGTGGCGGCCATGATGACGCAGGACGCGCAGGCCCTGGCGGCGGGCCGGAAGCCCGCGTTCCTCTATCACCTGGGAGACGTGGTGTACTTCGCGGGCGACGTGGACAAATACGCGGCCAATTTTTACGAGACTTACCAGGACTACCCGAGCTTTATCGTGTCCATTCCGGGGAACCACGATTGCCAGCCGGACGACCCGCAGGACGGTCCGGTGGATCCGCATAAATTCCCGCTGGACGGATGGGTGCTGAACTTCATGGCGCCGGATCCCAGCGCGCCAGGCTCCAAGGCCATGTCGGCGGCGCGAACGCGGATGGATCTGCCGAATCCTTTCTGGACCTTCACCACGCCGTTTGCCACCATGATCGGCCTGTTCTCCAACGTGGGCGAGACCGAAGGGGAGTTTCACCAGGACCAGATCGACTGGTTTCGGGGCGAACTGGCGGCCGCCGATCCGGGACGGGCGCTGATCGTGGCGGTGCATCATCCGCCGTTCTCGGGCGACGTCGAGCACTCGGGCAGCACGGCGGTGCACGCGGTCTTGTTCGACAGTTTTGAAGCCACCGGACGCTACCCGAACCTGATTCTATCGGGACACGTGCACAACTACCAGCGCTTCACTTACGAGGTGCAGGGTCCGGGCGGGGGCGCGCTGCAGATACCTTGCGTGGTGGCCGGCGCGGGCGGCTATACCAAGCTGGGCAAGCTGCACAAGATCGACGGCCAATATCCCACGGCGCCGCTGCCGCTCGCCAACGGCCTGACCCTGGAGCAATACGACCAGGACAATTTCGGTTTTCTGCGGCTGGAAATGAGCCAGGCTCTGATTCTGGGGACTTATTTTTCGGCGCCGTACTCGCCGGGCGGCACGCCGGCCGCGGCCGTGGTGGAGCGGTTCTCCGTGGACCTGGCGAAGAACACGGTGCGCACGCTGTAGCAGCCTCGCGGCGCGGGCGGCTTAGTGCGCTTTGGCGGGATGCGACTTGCGCCACTCCTCCCAATCGTTGGTGACCGCCCGCACCATCTCCCCGGCCGCCTTGGGCAGCCAGTCCGCGCCGCGTTTTTTCAGGTCGGCCTGGATGGCGCGGGGCTTCCCGCCGCCGAGGTGGATGTTGGCCGTCTCGAATCCCATGGCGTGCAGCAGGCGCATTTCATCGCGCACCTTTGGGAGCGCGGACAGCTCGATGCGCGAGCAGTCCGGCGCCAGGCGCCGCACGATCCAGTCGCCCTTCAGTTTGACGAAGGGATCGGGGCAGCGCACGGCGGCGTCCAGGATCGCCTGATAGCGGATGCGCGGCGCGCCCTTGCAGCCACCGGCGAACCAGCAGGCCGAGGGCGCCATGGCCTTGGCCTCGCGCGCGATCATGGCGGAGTGCCACTGGGCCAGGGCCACGAAGCGCTGGCGTCCCAGGCTTCCCAGGCCGGCCACGCGATGCAGGTGGCGGCGGGGAAGGTCCGGCTCCGGCAGCATACGCGAGATGCCCTTGGCCGCGCCGGAAGGCACCTTGCCCTTGATGGGCGCGCACTTTTCCAGTTTTTCCCAGAAGCCGCCAACCTCTTTCAAGCGGTGCACGGCCATATCGCGCAGCGCCGGGTGATGCTCGGCCAGGACGAAGGGGCGGCCGCCGGCGGCCAGCGATTCGGAGTAGCCTTCCAGGATGGCGCGCGTGGCGTCATTCAGGTCGAGCTTCAGATGGTTGACCGCGATGGCCATTTGGGCGCTGGCGGCCAGGCGCACCAGGTCGTTGGTGTAGGCCAGGCGCCAGGTCTCGTCGAAATCGTTGATGCCCCAGATCAGGCGGCCTTCGGCATCGCGCCAGGTTCCGAAATTCTCCACGTGCAGATCGCCCACGGCCAGCACCTCGGGCGCGGATGCCAGATCGCCGCAGACTTCCGGCCAGATCTGGGCCCAGCGATAGTAGGTGGCGCGCAGGAAGGGAAACAGCGCGGCGGACATCTGGGTATGCTTCAACTTCAAGTCGGGAGGAACGATGGTAAGCTGCCCGGCGAGCCATGCTTCGTAGCGGCTCGTCGATTTCTGAATGTTCATTACATCTCCGTGACGCGTTCCTGGCGATTATACCAGTCGCGGCGTCAGCATCCACTTGAGGATGGCGCGGGGAGCGCCGCTGAAGCTCTCCAGATCGAGGCGCACCAGCCCGGCCTTCTTGAAATCGACGCGCAAGGCGGGCGCGCCGAGCAGGAAGCCCACGGTCATGCCGAGCAGGGGTTCATGGCCGGCCAGCAGCAGGGCGGACTCGCGGCGGCGCGCGGCGATGGCCTCCCAGACGGCCTTGGGGGTCGATTCGGGAGTCAGCACCCCGGTCTCCACGATCTTGTTGCAGCCCAGCACGTGGCCGGCGACGCGGGCGGTTTGCAGCGCGCGGCGGTAGGGGCTGGTGAGGATGAGGGCGGGCCGGGCGCCTGCCGCGCGCGCCTGCTCGAGGACCGCGTGCAGCTTCTCGCGGCCGGCATCGGTGAGCGCGCGCTCGGCGTCCGGGACGCCCGCCTGGGGGTCCTCCGCGATTGCGTGGCGCAGGATGTAGATCTCCATGGTGCGACCGGCGCCCGCGCTGGGCGGCGCCGCCTCCTCAACTATTTTCTCGAATGCCGGGGGCGAACGGGAGATCCATGCGCACGCGCAGGCCGGGCGCGGCGGGGGCGGCGCGCGCGGCGGACCTGGAGCGCCAACTCGCGCAACGCGCTCAACCATCCTAACTATGCCACGCCCGACGGCGCCGGGCACTTACAGCCGCAAGATCGACTTACGGCTCCGCTCGGCATTCCGACACGGTAATAGCAGATGTTAACGCGGCGCATGACGCCGATGCGCACGGGTTCTTGGCTACACATCGCTGTGATATACTCGGCGCTGTGAGGCCAAGACCACCGCGGCCATGCCGGCGGAAGGCGAGGAGGCGCCAGGTGACACCATGAGCGGCCTGCAACTATTCCTGGCGATGGGCGTGCCGGTGGTCTTCAACGGGCTTCTCTTCGTCATGCTATTGACGAAGGTCAACCACCTGGAAACCAAGTTCGACGCGAACTTCAAGCTGCTGGTGGGCAAGCCCATAAGGCCGGGCATCGGATAAGGCGGGCGTCCGAGTACGAGTACGTGACAGCAGATGTTGACGCGTCGCATGGCGCTTCGGTTGAGCCTGGCCGGGCCGGCCTCGGTGGCGTTGGCGGGCGATTTCTGGAACGCGAAAGACCCTTCGGCCTGGACGGAGAAAGATCGGGCGCGGCTGTTGAACAAGTCGCCCTGGGCCCGGGAAGCGGTCATCCCGCCGCGCCTGGGACCACCGGCCGGGAGTGAGGCCGGGGGGACGCCCAACGCAGCGGGAGGACGGGGAGAAGGCCCGGGCGGGCCGCCCTACAGCGCACCCGGCGGCGGCGCTACCGCGCCTCGCGGCGGCGGTCCCGAAGCGGAAGGATCGGAGCAGCAACTCACGGCGCTGGTGCGTTGGGAGTCCGCCGCGCCAATTCGTGAGGCCGCCCGCACGGCGATTCCGCCCGAGGCCGGGCAATATTACATCATCAGCGTGCGCGGCCTGCCCGTTCCGCCGTCCACCGGAGAGGCGCGCTTGAAGCAGGCGACGCGGCTGGAGCGCAAGGGCAAGGACCCCATTCATCCCGAGCGCGTGCAGACCGCGAGAGGCAACGGCCAGACCGGCGCGGTCTTCCTGTTTCCGCGAGCGCCGCAGCCCATCACCCTCGACGACAAGGAGGTCGTCTTCGTGAGCGGCGCGGGGGCGCTGCCGTTGAAGGCCAAGTTCCCGTTGAAGGACATGATCTACCGGGGCCAACTGGCGCTCTAAAGCGCGGCCGCCCGGTTATAATCGCGATTTGACACCTCTAACCGCCTTCCTTTTTCCCGGACAGGGATCCCAATACGCCGGCATGGGCAAGAGTCTGGCCGGGCAGTACGCCGCGGCGCGCGCCGTTTTCGAGGAGGCCGACGACGCGCTGGGCTTCGGACTCTCGCGGCTGTGCTTCGAGGGTCCCGAAGACGCATTGAAACTGACCGAGAATACGCAGCCCGCCCTGCTGGCGGTATCGGCGGCGGCCGCGCGCGTGCTGGCCGGGCGCGGCCTGGTTCCCGATTATGTCGCCGGCCACAGCCTGGGAGAATACTCGGCGCTGGTGGCGGCCGGCAGTCTGGCACTCGCCGATGCGCTGCGCCTGGTGCGCAAGCGGGGCCGCTACATGCAGGAAGCGGCGCCGGCCGGCGTGGGCGCCATGGCCGCGCTGCTGCGTCTGCCGGAAGGCGCGCTCGAAGGCATTCTGGAGCAGGCCGCGCAGGGCGAGGTGGTGAGCGCCGCGAACCTGAACGCGCCGGACCAGGTGGTGATCGCGGGACACGCCGGCGCGGTGCATCGCGCCATGGAATTGGCCAAGGCGGCGGGCGCGCGGCGGGCGATCCTACTGCCGGTAAGCGCGCCGTTCCACTGCGCCCTGATGCAGCCCGCGCAGGAGCGGCTGGCCGCCGATCTGGAGGCCACCCCCTTTTCGGACCCGGCGTGCCCGCTGGTGAACAACTGGCAGGCGCGCGAAATCCGCACGGGCGCCGAGGCGCGGCAGGGCCTGTACGAGCAGGTGACCCATGCGGTGCGCTGGGCGGAGTCGATCCGCTATCTCGCGTCGCAGGGCGTGCGGCGCTTCATCGAAGTGGGCGCCGGCGGCGTACTGACCGGCCTGCTGCGCTCGATCGACCCGAGCGTGGAAGGCTTGCGCTGCGGCGAGGCCGGAGAGATGGACAGGCTTACAATATAAGCGCCATGCGCCTTCCACCGCTGTTACTAATATGCTGGTTATTCCTGCCGCCGTTGCTCCGATGCCAGGGACGGCCGGACGCCGGCTCGGCTAACCTGCCCATCAAGCGGGTGGTTCTCTACAAGAACGGCGTGGGCTACTTCGAGCATCTGGGACCGGTACAAGGCAACGCACAAGCCGCTATCTCATTCACCTCGGGGCAGCTCAACGACGTTCTGAAATCCTTGACGGTGCTCGATCTGAACGGCGGCCGCATCACGGGCGTGTCTTATGGGACGGCCGCGCCCGTGGACCGGCAACTGGGCGATCTGCGCCTTCCGGTCCAGGACAAGAGCTCGCTGGCGGACTTTCTCGGCGCTCTGCGCGGAGCGCGCCTGGAAGTGCGCAACGGGTCCAGCGTGATCACCGGCAGGCTGCTCAGCGTGGAACGCAAGACGCGCGTTTCGGGCGGCGCGGCGCTGGAGATCGATTACGTTTCGCTGATCACCGATACGGGCGAGCTGCACACTACCGAGATTTCCCCGGCCTTCTCGGTGCGCCTTCTGGACCGCGGCCTGGCGGGCAAAGTGGAACGCTTCCTGGACCTGGTCTCCTCGGAGCGCGAGCCGGATATCCGTAAGATGGCGATCTCGACGGCAGGCTCGGGCGAGCGGTCTCTGTTTGTCAGTTACATCAGCGAGACCCCGGTGTGGAAGACGACTTATCGCATCGTGCTGAACTCGAAGTCCGGGGGGCGGCCCTTGTTGCAGGGCTGGGCGATCGTGGACAACACGGTCGGGCAGGATTGGGAGAACGTGGATTTATCGCTGGCGGCGGGCGCGCCGCAATCGTTCGTGGAGAATCTCTCGCAGCCGTTCTACACGCGGCGGCCGGTGATCCCGGCGCCGGCCGCCGAGATGGTCACGCCGCAGACCTTCGAGTCCACGCTGATTCCGGGCGGCGCGCGCCTGACCGGCACGGTCACGGACCCCAGCGGCGCGGTGATTCCCGGCGTCAGCGTGAAGGCCTTTGACGCCGGGAATGCGCCGGCGGGCCAAACCACCACCAATGCGGAGGGCGTCTACGAACTGCGGGGACTTCCCGCGGGCGCGGTTCGTCTGGAAGTGGAATCGCAGGGATTCGCGAAGGCTATCATCAGCGGCATTGCGCCATCGCAGGCCGGGCATCAGGACGTGCGCCTGCAAGTGGGTTCCGCGGCGCAAACGGTGGAAGTGGCAGCCGCGGCGGGGACCGTTCAAACGATGAACAGCAGCATGGGCGCCGCGGGCGGCAGATCGCTCGGCAGCGGCGCGGCGCTGGGCGGGACCGGCGGGGTGCGCGGCGGACGCGCGGCGCGCCTGGGGGCCGGAACCGGGGGCGGCATCGGAAGCGGCGCCTTCAACCCCACCGTCGCGCTTGCGCGGGCCGAGGCCGCGGCGCAGGCGTCTGAACTGGGCGATCTGTTCGAGTACCGGCTCAAAGAACCCATCACCATCCGCAAGAACCAGTCCGCGCTGGTGCCCATCATCCAATCCGCGGTCGCGGCCGAGAAGGTTTCCGTGTGGAACGAACAGGCGGGCCCGGTGAAGCCGCAGCGCGCCCTGTGGCTGACCAACTCGAGCGGGATCACGCTGGATGGCGGCAGCTTCAGCGTGCTCGAAGAGGAGGTCTTCGCCGGCGAGGGCATCTTCGAGGCGATTCGCCCCAAGGAAAAGCGCCTGGTTTCCTACGCGGCCGACCTCGCATTGACGGTCAGCTCCAAACAGAGCAGCGAGGCGGAGCGCGTGACTCGCGTGCGCATCAGCCACGGCGTGATGACGCAGCAGAGCGAGTTGCGCGAGAAGAAGATCTACACCTTCCGCAACGAAGATGCTTCCCCGCGGACGGTTATCGTGGAACACCCGGTGCGGTCCGGTTACGCGCTGCGCGGTCCCACCCAGGCGGTCGAGACCACCGCGGACTGGATGCGCTTTCGCCTGGAAGTGGGGGCCGGGCAGACGGCCGCACTGGAGGTGGCGGAGGCGCATCCCCTCGAAGCCAGCTACACCCTTACGAACATCAACAGCGCGCTGGTGGCCACCTTCGTGCGGCAGCGGTCGATCGACAAGAGCGTGGAGGACGCGCTGCGCAAGGTGCTGGCGCGGAAGGCCGCGCTCGAAGACCTGGAGACGCAGTCGAGCGTCCGCGACGAGGAAACGCAGAAGATCTTCGACGATCAGCAGCGGCTGCGCGAGAACCTGAAAGCGCTGAAGGGCAGTCCCGAGGAGAAGGCGCTGGTGCAGCGCTACACACAGCAGCTCAACACCCAGGAAACGCGCCTGGAGACCTTGCGCCAGGAGATGGCGGCGATCGAAGCCAGGAAGGACGGCGCGCAGGCCGAACTGGACCGCACCATCCAGGATCTCTCGCTTGACGTGACGCTGCAGCCGTGAAGCGCCTATAATTCGCCGATGGCCGCCTGTAACATGGCGCGCGCGTAACCCACGTTGTAGGCATAGCCCGTGTAGCCGCCGCCGCCCAGGTAATAGGGGTGAAAACCGGGGCGCTCGCGGTCCGCGTCGAGCGCCCGCGGGTGCTCGGGGTAAATCAGCCGCGGATACTTCTGCCGCAGCAGTTCCTTCATCACCGCGAACATGTCCACCTGGCCCTCATCGAGGAACACTTCGGTGTACTGTTCGTAAGGCTTGCGCACGCGCACGTTGCGGAAATGCACGTGGTTGATGGTGTCGCGCGACCCGAAGTAGCGGCACACCTCGACCGGGTCCTGGCCCATTTCGCGGGTGACGCCGCAATCGAAGGTGATGCCGTTGGATGGGCCTGGCACGATATCGACGAGCCGTTTCCAGCCCTCCACGGTCCCCATGATCTGACCGGAGCCGCGGCTGAGAGGCGCCGGGGGATCGTTGGGATGCAGAGCCAGGCGCACGCCGGCTTCGGTGGCCACCGGCACGACGGCCTTCAGGAAGTAGGTGACGTGGCCCCACATTTCCTCGATGGGGTGCGCGCCCTCCTCGGGCAGGGGCGGCAGGTCTTTCACGCGGCCGTAATCGAACGCGGTCAGCCCCGCGCCGGCCCTTCCGGTCTCCTCGAAGTAACCTTCCACGAGGCGGTGCGCGTAGAAATTGTATTCGATCACGGGCAGCCCGGCGCGGCCCGCGGCGCGGATGGATTGCCGAACTTTGTCGATCTCCTGGTCGCGTCCGGGCCTTCCATAGATGGCATTGGGAAAGCCCCCGATCATCATGTTGCCGAGGGTCAATCCGCCGGCGCGCAGGCGGTCCATGCGGGCGCGGATGGCGGATTCCTGCCAGGGGATGGGCGGGCCGCCCATGGCGACGAGCTCAATGCCGAGTTGCCGGAGGCGGCGCATGCCCGCTGCATCCTCGGCGGCGGCCTGCAGGCGGCCCGAGAGTTCCAGGCAAAGGTGAGGGTAGGACGCGGAGGCGGCCGGACGAAGCGGCGGCGCCAATGCGCCCGCCCCGGCGGCCTGCAGAATCCTTCTGCGGGACAAGCGGGAGTCCATAACCCATACAATAAGCCTATGCGGACCTTTGCGGGCATGGCCGTTCTGGCGGTGGCCCTCCTGGCGGCGCAGATGCCGCCGAGGCTGCCGCCGCCACCGCCGGAAGGCGTGACGTTTCCCAACGGCAAGTCCCAGCAGGACGAAATCCTGAAGGCCGACCATCAACGGGACCTGAAGGATGCCGCCAGGATCGTCGCGCTGGCCGAACAATTGAAAGCAGAGCTGGAGAAGAACGACCGCCACGTGCTGTCCATCTCCAGCGTGAAGAAGACCGAAGAAATTGAAAAACTCGCCAAACGCATTCGCTCGCGCATGGTGCGCTGAGGCGCGCCGCGCGCGGCTGGCCGGCGTGCTGCTGCTGGCGGCGCTGCCGTGCGCCGCGCAGCCGGCCAAGACCCCGCTGGTAGTGCTGCTGGGAGGCGACGCCGGAATCTGGCAAGCCGCCTGCACCGAGCGCGGCTGGCAATTCGTGGAGGATCCCGGGAGCGGGGCCGCGGGGCAAAGCGCGGACCGGCACGTCCTGGCCGTAGCCGAAAAACTGGAAGAGATGGAGAAGCGATCGGGCATCGACCCCGAGCGCGTCTACCTGGCGGCGCAGGGCGGTTCCGTGCCGCTGCTGTTCTACATCGCCGCGCGCATGCCGGACCGGTGGGCCGCCGCCGTGGCCGTGGGGGGAAGTCCGCGCGCGGCCATCGACAGCAACCGGCTGTTCGCTGCCAACAGCACCAACCTGCCGGTCCTCTGGCTGTTTTCGAACAAGGAGGAGGAGCCGCTGGGCAAGACCCTGGAATCGGCGGGCTTCAACCTGGAGTGGCGCGAGTCGGGCGCGGCCAAGGCGCCGGAGATTTTCGACTGGCTGGCGGCGCACCAGCGCGACGCGTTCCCCACCACCGCGGATTGCGAAACCGGCAGTCCGTTATTCACCCACTGTTATTGGGTGGAGATTACGAAGTTCGATCCCGCCGAGGCCAACGACGTGCTGGACTCGACGCGCGTGGCGCCGCTGGGATCGAACGCCATGCTGGCCCTGGGTCCCTTCGGCTTCGACGCGGCGGGGGCCGGTCCCGGCGTGCTGGTGGCTTCCCTGCCCGGCAAATACAGCGGTCCGCTGCGCGTGAACGACCGCATTGTTGCAATGGGCGGCAAGCCATTGAAGGACGCCGCCGAATACGCCCGGATTTTATACCAGAGCTTCGAGGAGAAGCCCGTGGTGGTGATGGTGCTGCGGGGCAAGGAGCATGTCCGCATGGAGACCAAGATCGTGGCGCAGCCCCGCGCCGAGCCCGTCACGGCGCGCGTGCGGGCGCGGTACCTGCCCGATTTGCAGGAAGTGGAAGTGGTGAGCCGGGCGGTCACCCAAATGAAGATCACGCTGCCCGCGCCCTGGCTGCCCGTCAAGATCTCCTGGAACGGAACGGACGTGGCCAACGCCACGGCGGCGGGCTGCTGGCTGTTGGACGAGCGCAAGGAACTGCTGAGCGCGGCGCCCTGCCCGTGACGGCCGCACCGGTGAATCGCCGGCAGGCCTTCAGCGCGTGGTCCCGGCTGGATCGACGCGCGGCTCGGCCCGCAGCCAGGCGATGGCATTGAACAGCCGGTGGCCTGATCCATGGGTCGACCACTTCGCGGACTTCGCGCACTTCCGCGGTAAACCGTCCATTGGGATCTTCGGCGGGTTCCGGGGCGGTGACCACCGGGTATCCGGCGCGCGCGAAAGCCACGGCGTCGGGGCGCAGCATCGCGGCGGGCCCCAGCCGTGAGCCATGAGGATGGCGGGCAGTTTCCCGGGGGTGGAGCGGGTCATGCGGGCAGCGCCCCCGCTTTTTCCAGGGCGCGCTCGACCTCCTCGCGGGTGAGCGTGGTGCTGATGAACAACTCCTGGCGCGCGCCGGCGCTCAACGCGATCCCCTTCCAGCCGTTCTGGACCGGCACGGTGATGCGGATCTTCACCGGGCCGCGCGCATCGCGAACCGGACGGATGACCCCCGGAATAATGGAGCGGATGGCCGCGTTTTCGGCCAGCACGCGCTCGAGGATAACGCGCACGCCGTCGATGATGCTGTGCTCGACCTTGAGGCGGTCCCGGGCGGTGCGCAGGCGCATCAGGTCCAGTCTAGCCCAAATGCCGCGCGGTCATTGCGGCGGCGTGGCGGCCGCATGGACCACTCCGCTCAGGCCTTCTTCGAAAGAGATGTTGTTGCGTTCGAGCGTTTCTCCCATCACCTGGTCCAGCGAGACGCGCGCGTGCGCGTAGGTGGCCAGCGCGGTCAGCTCGGAAATCCGCGCGGCGGTCAAGGCGCGCTGATCGGCGATGATGTCGTTGAAGGTCGCGATGCCGTACGAGAATTTCTTGCGGTCCTGGGCCAGCAACTCCTCCTGAAGGGCCCGCGTGTCGCGCGCGGCGGAGTATCTGGAACGGGACTGGCGCAGGGCGCCGAGCTGGTTGGCGACATCCACCACGATCTGGTTGGTATCGCGCTGGGTGCTGACCTGCGACTGGCGGAACTGCAACTGATCGATGCCGTAGTCGCCCTGCGCCTGGCGGTTGCCGATCGGAATAGAGAGCGTCAGGCCCGCCTGTTCGCTAGGGAAATCGCGGCGGAAGATTTGCTGGAGAGCCGTGCCGTAGCCGCCCACGAAGAACGGATTCGGTCCCACGCCGCCGACGAGTTGCGGGGCCCCGGCCGCACCCCGGTTGTAGGTTTGGGCCAGAACCTGCAATGTGGGCAACAGGGGGTTGGCGGTTCCGGCCAGCGAGATTTCCGAGGTCTGCTCCCGGAACCTGGCCACCGCCACATCGGGCCGCTTCTGCATGGCCGTGGCGATCAACTGGCGCAAGGGAGGCAACTCGTCGCTTTCCGGAATCTCAAAGCGGTCGAGGGTGACGATGCCGGCGGCTTCCACCTCGGGATCGGCGGTGCGGATCAACGCGTTTTTCAGCAGGATCTCGCATTGGCGGACGTTGAATTCGGCCATCGTCACATCCTGCCGGCGGACCGCGGCCTCGGCCCTGGCGCGGGGAATCTGCACGGCCGGCATAGCCCCCGCGGCCACTTCTTTTTGCGTGTCGCTGTAAAACTTCCCGGCCATGGCCAGGGCGCTCTGCCGCACTTTCAATACATCGTTGGCGTTGACCAGGTCCCAGTAGAGATTCAGGACGTTGGCGCACAGGTTGAGCAACTGCGACCGGAACGCTTCCAGCGAGGCGGCCTTATTGATGCGTGCGATCCGGATGAAACGGTTGTTGAGCTTGACGCCGAAACCTTGCAGGAGGTTTTGGCGGATCGAAAGGTCCATGTGCGGACCTACGGCGGGATTGAGGATGTCGGTGGGGGCGTTTTCTTTCAAGTATCCTTCGTAGTCGCGGAACTGCACCACGCCGCCCGTGAGCAGGCCTTCCTGGAGCACGGTGTTGTAAGTGTGCACGGTCTGCACCAGCGAGTTGGTCTGGCTGACCACGGTGTTGGCTTGCGGCTGGCTGAGGTGCTCAAAGAGGGTGGTATTCTGCAGGACGGGATCGAGGTTGGGCGTAATGGCGCCGACCTGCTGGATGGCGGCGGCGCCCGCGTTGCTGCCGTTGCTGTTGTTGTTGCCGGAGGATAAGCCGGCGCTCTGGACGCTGCCGTTGACGCCCACGCCGCTGTGCACGCTGGAGACCTGCTGGCTGGCGCTGGGCACGCCGCGCACCGGACCGCCCGCCAGGCTGCGCACCAGGCCCGACTGCGCCAGCAGCGGGCCGTAGCGTTCCACTTCCAGGTCCAGATTGTTCTCGATGGCCAGCGCCAGGGCGTCCGCCGCGGTGAGGTACAGTTTCCCGGCGCGCATCAGGTCGCGCAGCCTGCGGGAGTTGCCGGGCCGGCTGGTGGGCACGACGGGAGACCCATACGGGCGCAACGCGGCCGGCAGGGGCGGCGGCTGGACCGCGAAGCGGGGGTCCTGGGCGATGACGGCCGCGGCCGCACAGGCCCAGACCAGCAGGGTCCGCGACGCGCGGCGCAGGTTTTGGGGGAGTCGCGCAAAACGGTGCGCGGCCCGCGCCGCCGGGATTCTATTCCCGCCCTGTTCGGCGGCGCGGTCACACGCCCCTTTGCGCTTTTGGGGGAGTCGCGCAAAACGGTGCGCGGCCCGCGCCGCCGGGATTCTATTCCCGCCCTGTTGGGCGGCGCGGTCACACGCCCCTTTGCGCTTCATCGGAACATCTCCTTCTCTCCCGGCAGGGACCGCGGGAGGACCGATTCGCGGGCCACGCGGCCCGCGGCGGCCTCTTCCATGGAGATGTGATGCACGGCCAAGGTCCGGCCCAGGGCCATATCGAAGGCGATCCTGGCGTGGGTATAGTTGGCCATGGCCTGCACTTCGGCGTCCTGATCGGCGGCCAGGTCCCGCTGCGCCTGGATCACCAGGGCCACGGTGGACACGCCGTGCTGAAAGCGGTTCTGCTCGTCTTTGAGGGCCTGTTCGCCCAGGACCCTGGTATCCACGGTGGTCTGGTAGCGGGAGCGCGCCTGCTGCAGCCCGATCAGCGCGGTTTTCACATCCACGGTCACCTGGTTGACGGCGCGCTGGAACTGGAGCTCGGTCTGGCGGAGCTGCAGTTGATCGGTCACATAATCGGCCTGCGCGGCGCGGTTGCGGAAGGGTATGGTGAGAGACACGCCGGCGGAGTAGTTCGGAAAATTGCGGCGGAAAATCTGGCCCAGAACGTTGCCGCTGCCGCCGATGAAGTAGTTGTCCGGCACGCCGCAGCAGCCGTTATAGATCGGATTCATGGGACCGCTGAGGCCGTTGTTGGTGAGTTCCAGGAAGGCCTGCAGCGAGGGCAGCATGCCGTTGCGGTCCCCGCGGATCAGGATCTTCTGGCTCTCGATGTTGACCTTGCCGCGCGCGATTTCGACGCGGTTCTCCATGGCCTCGGCGATGAGGTCCGCCAGCGGCTTCAAATCGTCGGTCTCGGGAACCTCGATGCGGTTGAGGGGAATGATGTGCACGTCGTCCAGCCAGGTGGTGGCCATGGCGTTGCGGCTGAGCGCGTTTTTCAGGACGATTTCCTGCTGCTGGACGTTGGTCTGCGCGAACAGGAGGTCCTCTTTGCCGACGGAAACCTGGGCCGCCGCGCGCGTCAGTTCCACGGCGGGCAAGGCGCCCACCTGCGCCATCTTGCGGTCGTCGTCATAGAGCTTCTGGGAGGTCGCCAGGGCCTGTTCCTTGATGCGCACGGCGTCGATGAAACTGACCAGGTCCCAGTAAAGGTTCATGGCCGCGGAGACCGTGGTGGCCACCTGCAGCTTCAACTGCATGGCGCTCACCTTCATGTTGTTCCGGGCCACCCGGATGTCGCGGTTGTTCACGCCGATGTTGAAACCCTGCAGAAGGTTCTGGGTGATCTGCAAATCCAGGAATCCGCTGAGGGCCGGATTGAAGAGCGGGGTGGGGCTGTTCAGCAGACTGCTGTACTGGAGAAAGGTCACCGACGCGCTGGTGCCGGTGACGAACTGTTGCGAATAATTCAAGACGAGCTGCTTGTAATCGTTGGTCAGCGCGCTGGTCTGATTGAGCGCGGTGTTGGTGAGCGGGGTGGTCAGATGCCCGCCTTGCACGCTGGCATACAGGCTGGGATCGAGGCTGGGCGGCACCGGGCCGATCTGGCTGACAATGCCGCCGCCCGATCCCAGACCCGCGCCCCCGGCAATGCCGTTGGCGTTGACGCTGACACCCGCGGTGCTGACGCTGGTCGGCCCGGGCAGGATGGGCGAATCCACCTGCCGCAGAAAACCGCCGCCCTGAGTCCGCCGCAGCACTTCCCGCGCCAGGTACGGATTGTAGCGTTGGACCGCGATATCCAGGTTGTTTTCGAGGACCAGCGCAATCACGTCCTGCGCCGACAGATAGAGATTGCCCGCCCGCAGCAAGGATTCCAGGCGAGTCGAGTTGGCCAGCCTGGCCGGCGGCACCACGCGCCGTTCCAGGTGAAATGGCGCGATCAGCCGTCCAACCACCGGCGGAGGCTTGGGAGTCTCAATCGAGACTTCCGCCGATTGCGCGAAGGCGCCCGAAGCCACCCACACCAGTGCTATGAAGTTCCGGAATGAGTTCATTGTGCAGGTTGATCATGGCAATTCCCCTTCCATTGGCCGGCTTCGGCAAATCGGGCAAAAGGGAGCGCGGCCGATTCCGCCGAAACCTTGCAGCAGCCTTGCGCGGCGGCACGGGCGCGTGCAATTTGCGCTTTGCGGGGACAGCGCGGCGGCGCGGAAAGCGGTGTCCGGTTGTGGGACCCGCTGTTCGGTTTTACAACTTCAGCAGGGCCTCGACGGCTACCCGCGCGATGGCCTCGTCCGCCTCGGACGGCGCGCCACTGACGGCGATGCCGCCGATGGTCTGGCCGCCGCTTTTCCGTCGATCGGCGGCGGCCTTGGAGGGTTGCTTGCAGAGCGCGGCGTGACGCGCCTTCTTTTGGGGAACCCGCGCAATGCGTGCGCGGCCCGCGGCGCCGGCCATGGTGATCAGGGTAGCAGCCAGCGCAGCGATCTTGAACATGCGGCACTGTAGCGCGATGCGGGTTCCCTATCCGGGCACGCCGCGCGATACTCTGTATTGGGCCGGGCAGGCAGGTGCTGCCCGCCCGCAAGGAGAGCATCGACTATGACCAATCCGTTTTCCCGCCGTCAATTCCTGCAAGCCGGAAGCGCGGCCGGAGCCGGCCTGCTGGCGCCGCAGTCCGTGGGCGCGGCACGTCCGGCTGCCGGCGACCGCGTGCGCTTCGGCATGATCGGCATCGGCATGCAGGGATCCGGCCTGCTGCCCGACGCCATCGCCCTGCCCGGAGTGGAATGCGTGGCCGCCGCCGACCTGTACGACGGCCGGCACACGCTGGCCCGCGAAATCACCGGCAACCCCAGCCTTCCGGTCACGCGCCATTACCAGGAACTGCTCGACCGCAAGGATATCGATTGCATCGTGGCGGCGGTGCCCGACCATTGGCACAAACGGGTGGTGGTGGACGCCTGCAACGCGGGCAAGGACATTTATTGCGAGAAGCCCATGTCGCACACCGCCGAGGAGGGCTTCGAGATGGTGGCGGCCGCTCAGAAGAACAACCGCATCGTGCAGATCGGCTCGCAGCGCGTCAGCTCCGTGCTGTGCGCCAAGGCCCGGGAACTGTATCACGCGGGCGCCATCGGCGACGTGGAAATGGTGGAGCTCACGTTGGGGCGCAACGATCCCACCGGCGCGTGGGAATACCCGCCGCCGCTGGACCTTTCGCCCGCCAACCTGGATTGGGACACCTGGCTGAACACCGCGCCCAAGATTCCCTTCAACCCATACCGCTTCGCGCGCTGGCGCTGCTGGAGGGAATACGGCACGGGCGTGGGCGGCGACCTGATGGTGCACCTGATCAGCGGCATGCTCTTCACCCTGGGGTGGAACGAGGCGCCGCGCTCGGCGCAGGCCCTGGGCGGCATCTTCCGCTGGAAGGACGGCCGCAACATGCCGGACCTGCACGTGGTCCTGTTCGATTATCACGGCATCCCAGTGTATGTGCGGCTGGGCCTGGGCACGGAGACGCCGGAACTGGCGCGCTTCATGGGGCCGAAAGGCATTCTGGACGCCGGCGAATTCGAGCTGCGCTACTCGCCGCAACTCGGCGTGGACACGGCGCCCAGCTACTATTCGAGCGGTTTCCCCGCCAAGATGCGGGAGGAATACGTCAAGCAGTGGCAGGCGGAACATGCGGTCGTGCCGGGCCACGAGCCGCTGATGGACGACACCGTATATAAGGGCCACGACTGGGACGACATGGGTCCGCACCTTTGGAACTTCTTCCAGGCCGTGAAGAGCCGCAGGCCGGTGGTGGAGGACGCGGTCTTCGGCAACCACGCGGCCATCGCCTGCCACATGGCCAACGAGTCCTATTTCCGCAAGAAGCCCGTCTCCTGGGACGAAGCTTCGCGCAAAATTACAAGCTGAGCGGCGCGTCTACATTTTCATGACGCGGATGCTGCCGTTGGAGGTGGACAGCTCGATGGCGGGGCCGCCCGCGCCGATCTTGCCCTGCAGATGGTGCTTCTCGAGGGCGCCCTGCGTGGCCACGTCGAACTCGGTCGAGATGGACGAATTGCTGGCGCTGGCGTTGATATTGGCGCCGATATTGTCCGGCAGGTGAAGGGTGATGCCGCCGTTGGATGTGGAGGCGTGGATCTCATTCCCGTCGAAGGCGTCCATGGTCAGCTCAATGGCGCCGTTGGAGGTTTCCAGCTTGACGGGGCTTCCGGCTTCCGGCTTGGCCAGGCGCACGTGGATGCCGCCGTTGGAGGTGTCCGCCTCCACCGAGCCGTGCACGTCCTCGGCATGAACGCGCCCGTTGGAGGTGTGCAGGGTGGCGCTGCCCTCCAGGTTCTGCACCTCAATGCCGCCGTTGGAGGTCTGCGCATCCAGGTTGCCGCGCAGGTTCTCCGCGCGCACCCCGCCGTTGGAGGTCTTCAGCCGCGCCGGCCCCTCCACGTCGAGCGCGTGGATGGAGCCGTTGGAGCTGACGATGCGCTCCAGCCGGGTACGCCGCGGAACTTTAATAATGTACCTGGCGCCCATGTTGCCGCGCCGGTCCGAGGGCCGCACGGTGCGTATATGGACGGAGTCGGAGGAGTGGTCGATCTCGATCTTGAGCGCGTCGCGCAACTCCGGCGTGCGCGCGTACTTGGCGCCGCTGATATCCACCACGTTCTGGTCCCAACCCGTGATTTCGACGGAGCCGTTCGAATTTTCGACCGACAGCCGGGCGCCCGGTTGCAGCGGATAGCTGTAGTGAAAGTCCTGCGTGAAGCGTTCCGACCCGCCGAAGTCCAGGTCCTCGATATCGCAGCCCACGCAGGCGAGCAGGCCGGCCGCCAGCGGCAAAACGAGCGTATGCGTTCGCATGGGGTACCTCATAGCGCTAGTTACGATGGGACCGGGCGGTTAGTTCCACTTTCTCGGGAAGTCGCGCAAAACGGTGCGCGGCCCGCGCCGCCGGAATCCTGTTCCTGCCCTGCTTGGCGGCGCGAACACGCGCCCCTTTGCGCTCTCGGGAAGTCGCGCAAAACGGTGCGCGGCCCGCGCCGCCGGAATCCTGTTCCTGCCCTGCTTGGCGGCGCGAACACGCGCCCCTTTGCGCTCTCGGGAAGTCGCGCAAAACGGTGCGCGGACACGCGCCCCTTTGCGCTTCTCACTGCCAGCGGCCGTCCCGCATGGCGCGGAGCGGCTTGCGCAGGCTGGCGGCGTTCTCCTCCGGGTTGGCGGAAAGCAGCAGCAGGTTGGCGCGCTTGCCCGGCTCGACGGTTCCCTCGTCGGCGAGGGCGCCGAGCGCCATGGCCCCGTTGCGGGTGGCCGCCAGCAGGGTATCCGAGGGCGAAAGGCCGGCTTCCACCAGCAGATCCATCTCGCGGTAGGGGTCGCCGTCCGATCCCAGGGCAATGGGCACGCCGCCATCCGCCAGACGGCGGGTGTTGCGTTTTGCCACGGCCAGTATGGCGGGATCGCGTTCTTGCGCGAGCATGGGGACGAAAACGATGCGCAGGTCCCGCAGGCGCGCGATAAACGCCGGGTCGATGGCGTCCCCGTCGCGGATCATGTGCAGGCAGGCGGTGGCGCCGCGGTCCACCATGGTGCGGGCGTCGCGCAGCGAGAAAATATCGGCGATCGCCGGGATGTGCTTCTGCCGCGCCTGCTCCAGCAGGGAATCGGGATCGGTGGGCCGGGCGATGACGGCCGCGCCCGCGACGGATGCGCGCCGGGCCACGTCGATCAGCCCGGGGACCAGGAATTTCCCGGCCCCGTCGATGTTCTCCGCTTCCGGCGGGACGGGCAGGTTGGCGCGCGCGCCGGCCGCGCGAATGCGCCCGTTCTCGATGGTCACCACGGAATCCGAGATGGGCGGCCCGCCCGCGCCATCGATCAGCACCGCGCCGATAATGGAAACGACGGCGGGTTGTTCCGGCGGCTTGCAGCCGGCCAGCAGCAGCGCCAGGACGGCGGCAACGTGCGCGAGGGGCCGCGCGAGGGGTGGAAGGATCAAGGCACCATCATAGCGCGCGCCGCGGCGGCCCGGCCTTTTTCCGTCATTTTCCCGCGCCTGCCACTTGCAAATGTCTTCAACGGGTGTAATATATTCACTGATACTGTTTGAGGGAGCACTTGGGATGCGACGCTGAGGAACTCAGCGCAGTGGGGAATGGCGGCTCTTTGGCAACGATTTTATAGGGCCCCCAATTACTAGTTGACAGGCTTTCCATACTCTCCATAGGGGAGTTGTCATTCCTACGGCTGGAAGAGCCAGCGCCGCCCACCCGGTCCTCCGCAATCAATACGAGTCAATCGTCGCGGCCGGAGTGCTCCGGCCGGGAGGAAAGTAATGGCCAATCCGACTCCCGATTCCGGCGCGGGGAAAACGCCCCCGCCCCCGCAGTCCAAGCCCTCGCTATCTCAAGCGCTTTTCAAGATTCTGAAAGATCCCGAGGACGCCGATCCGTTGAAAGCCGTATCCCGCCGGCGCCGATTTGTGATGGCCTCGGTGCTGGGTGTGCTGGGCGTGAACTTTCTCATGTTCCTGCGCTTTTTCTTTCCGCGCGCGCTCTACGAACCCAAGACCAATTTTCGCATCGGCTACCCGTCCGATTTCGGCTTCGGCGTGGACACCAAGTTTCAGAATCAACACCGCATCTGGGTGGTGCGCAACACGGAAGGGATCTTCGTGATCTACGCGGTGTGCACGCACCTGGGCTGCACGCCGGACTGGAAGCCCAGCGAGAACAAGTTCAAGTGTCCGTGCCACGGCAGCGGCTACGATCCGGAAGGCATCAACTTCGAAGGTCCCGCGCCGCGGCCCATGGACCGCGCCCACGTGGAGCTCGATCCGGAAGGCCAGATCGTGGTGGACCTGAGCCACCTGTACCGCTGGCCCAAGGGCGAGCCCTCGCAGTTCGGCGACGCGGGCGCCATTCTCCGCAACGTGTGAGGTGAATCATGGCTGAAACAGACGGCAAGAACGGAGCCCCCCCATCCACGGGCGCCGCGGATGCTTCCGGCGGCGGCAACGGCAAGGGCCGGATCACCGCGCTGGTGGAGGGCGGCAAGGCGGTCCGCGACCGCGCCGCCGAGGAAATCAAGGCGCTCAAGCAGCCCGAAAAGACCGACCTGTGGAAGTCCGTCCTGCGCGTCAAACACGACGAAACACCGCGCAGCAGGGCGCTGGGCGTGCTTTCCAACGTCTTCCTGCACCTGCACCCCGCCAAAATCAACCGCGACGCGGTGGCTTATAAATACACCTGGGGCATGGGCGGTATGACCTTCTATGTCTACATCACCCTGGTCTTCACCGGCACGCTGCTGATGTTCTACTATCACCCGTCCAAGGTGGTGGCGTTCCGCGACATCCTGTATCTCGAGGCCGACGTGCCCTTCGGCAAGCTGCTGCGCAACATGCACCGCTGGGGCGCGCACCTGATGGTGATCATGGTGGAGCTGCACATGTTCCGCGTCTTTCTGACCGGATCGTATAAGCCGCCGCGCCAGTTCAACTGGGTGGTGGGCGTGATCCTGCTGGTGCTGACGCTGCTGCTGAGTTTCACCGGTTACCTGCTGCCCGACGATCAGCTCGGGTTCTGGGCGGTCACGGTGGGCACCAACATGGCGCGCGCCACGCCGCTGCTGGGGCACGACGGCCCCTTCGGACACCAATTGGGGATGACCCCATTCAATGACGTGCGCTTCGGGCTGCTGGGCGGCTCGATTGTGGATTCCAATGCGCTGTTGCGCGCCTACATCTGGCATTGCGTGGCGATCCCCATCATCGCCTCCACCTTCATGGTGGTGCACTTCTGGCGCGTGCGCAAAGACGGCGGCATCTCCGGTCCCGCGCCGGTGATGCTGGAATCGGAGATCAAGGAGCCGAGGAAGATCTGAAGAGGGGCGCCGGGGGCCACAGGGTTGCATATGGACTTTCACCAGCTTTGGACCATTTTCAGCACTCCGGACAACGTTCCCATCGTGCTGCTGCTGTTCGTCGTTCCTTTTTACACCTGGTACGCGCTGCGGCAGGCGTTCGCCAACGACCGGCTGATCGGCCAGCTCGAGGCCGATCCCGCGCTGGCCAAGACGCATCACCGCAAGGTGCAGCCCTGGAAACCCGGCTGGACCAGGGAAGTGCACGTGTGGCCCTACCTGTTGCGCATCGAGTTCCTGGCGGCCATCATCGTGACCATCATCCTGATGGTGTGGTCGATTACCCTGAATGCGCCGCTCGAGGAACCGGCCAATCCCACGCTGACGATGAATCCGGCCAAGGCGCCGTGGTACTTCCTGGGCTTGCAGGAAATGCTGGTGTACTTCGATCCCTGGATGGCGGGGGTCATCTTCCCGACCCTGATCATCATAGGCCTGATGGTGGTCCCGTATATAGACGCCAATCCCCTGGGCAACGGCTACTACACTTACAAGCAGCGTAAGTTCTCGATCCTCACCTTCATCTTCGGGTTCATCGTGCTGTGGGTGAGCATGATCGTCATCGGCACGGTGATCCGCGGACCCGGCTGGATGTGGTTCTGGCCCGGCGTCACCTGGGACCACAACCGCCTGATCTTCGAGGTGAACCGCGACTTGCCCGATATCTTCGGGATCAAGGGGCGGGCCATGAAAGCCATCTTCGGCGCCATCGTGATGGGGATCTATTTCGTGGGCGCGTGGATCGGCATGCACAAGCTGATCACGCTCACGCCGTTCAACAGGAAGATCTACAAGCGCATGAGCCTGCTGCAATACTCCATCATGCAGGTGTTCCTGATCCTGATGCTGCTGCTGCCTGTGAAGATGATGCTGCGCCTGGTGTTCCGCATTAAGTACGTCTGGATCACGCCCTGGTTCAATATATGACCGACCAAGAAAAGGACCCCGTCGTTCATTCCTCGCTCAGCAAGGCGCTGTTCATTTCCTCGGCTCTGCTGGTGCTTTCGTTTGCCTGGGGCTTGTACGACGAAGTCTACGGCATCCGCCCCTGGAAGGGCTATGAAGCGCGTTTCAAGAAGATCTATACGGCTTACCTGAAGAAAGCCCTGCCCAAGGAAACCGCGTCCGAGAAGCTGATCAAGGCGTCGCCCGAATATCAGAAGCTGGACCGCGACGCGCAGGCGGCGGAAAAAGCGGTTTCTCCCCAGGTGGCCGCAATCGACAGCAGAGTGAACCAGGAACTGGTGCCGCGCACCCTGGCGCTGAACGAACCCTTCCAGGAGGTGCGCGGCCACATTGGCGCGATCACCTACCAGATCGAGATCACCAGGAGCGAAAGCAGCAAAGACTCCATGCGGGCGGAGATCGAGAAGCTGAAGAAAGAAGTCCACACGGTCAAGCTGCCCAAGCCGGATGGGTCCACCGAAAAACGCGAGATGGACTTCCCCGCCATGGATAAGACGCTGCAGGACTGGAAGGCGGAGAAGGCGGAACTGCTGCAGAAGCGCGTCGACCTGCTGAAGCCCGCCACGGAACTGCGCGCGAAAGAGAAGAAGTATCTGGACGACCGCATCTCCGACGTGAGCGCCGAGACGCTGAACGGGCTGCGCAACAAGATGGCCACCTTCGACATCTCCATCCGCCAGATCCACATCAAGGACGTGGACCTGGTGGACCGCTGCGAATCCTGCCACCTGGGCACGCGGGAACCGGTCACGCTCACGGCGGCGGACATGGGCGGCCAGGAAGTCTACATCAGCCACCCCCGGAAAGAGCTGTTGAAGGTCCATGATCCGGAGAAGTTCGGCTGCACGCCGTGCCACGGCGGTAACGGCGTGGCCCTGACCAGCGTCGAGAAGGCGCATGGCTACAACGAACACTGGCTGTGGCCGCTGCACGCCAAGGAGAACCTGGAGGCCGGCTGCCAGCAGTGCCACTCGCAGGAGATCGTCACCGAGATGGCCGATACGCTGGATGCCGGCCGCGAGATCTTCCGCCTGCGCGGCTGCATGGCCTGCCACCGCTACGAAGGCTTCGACCGGGATGCGGACGAGATTGCCTCGGTCAGCCAGGAGATCCGCCAGCTCACCCAGCAGAAGGCCGAATGGACGCGTGAAATCGGCTTCAGCGTGGCCAGGGGCGACCGCACGCGCAACAACGACGAAGCCCAGAAACTCTACCAGCACGCCGACAATCTGAAGGTGCGCATCAGCGGCATCGACGCCAAGGTGGAGCAGCTCGACGACCGCTCGCGCGACCTGGCGCGCGAGGTCAAGAAGGTCGGCCCCAGCCTGAAGGAAGTGCGCATGAAGATCCGCAAGGAGTGGCTGCCGGTGTGGATCAAGGATCCGCACCTGTGGCGCCCGGGCACCAAGATGCCCACCTTCCGCCTGGATGACGGCGACGTGCGCGCCATCGCCGCGTTTATCTGGCAATCCGGCGTCACCGGCGACCTGGCGCATCAGGCGCCGGGCGATCCGGACAGAGGCAAGGAAGCCTTCGAAACGCGCGGCTGCATGGCCTGCCATTCCATGGGCGAAGGCAACGACAAGCAGGGAGGCACGTTCGCCGCCAACCTGAGCCGCGTGGGCGAAAAAGACAACTACGATTACCTGGTGCGCTGGATCCACAATCCTCGCCAGCGCACCCTGCCCTACTGTCCGTTCGAGAAGAAGGACATCACCGCCGAAGACTACAAGCGGGCCGGAAAGCCGTTCGTTTTCGACCTGGACCACGACAAGTGTCCCAACGACGGGCATGAACTGCTGGTCATGCAAATGACCCCCATGCCCAGCCTGCGGCTGACCGAGGCGGAGGCGCGCGACATCGCCAGCTACCTGGAAACCCGCAAGCATCCCGGCGCGGCTTATGCCAATGCCGATTATCTCGACGACCCCAACCTGAAAACGCGCGGCCAGTTTCTGGTGCGTTTCTACGGCTGCGCGGGCTGCCACGAAATCACCGGCCTGGAGGAAGAGCAGCGCATCGGCACGGAGTTGACCAAGGAGGGATCCAAGCCCATCGAGCGCCTGGATTTCGCCCTGCTGGGCCACCGGGCCGAACGCGAGGGCTGGTACACCCACAAGGGCTTCTTCGAGCACAAACTGGAGAACCCGGCCGTCTACGATCAGGGCAAGGAGAAGGCCAAGCTGGACCGGCTGAAGATGCCCAACTTCAATTTGTCCAAGCCGGAGATCGACCAGGTGACCACGTTCCTGCTGGGCTCCGTCGATCCCACCGTGCCGCCGCGGTATTTCTACGCTCCCGGCGGCCAGGGCCGCGACATCATCGACGGCTGGTGGGTGGTCCGCAAGTACAATTGCATGGGCTGCCACCAGGTGCACGTGGGACAGACCACCGTGTTCATGACCCTGCCGCGCTACCAGGATCCCGACTGGAAGGATCAGCGTCCGCCGACCCTGATTGGCGAAGGCGCGCGCGTCAATCCCCAATGGCTGATGGGCTTCCTCAACAATCCATCGCTGACCGAGGATCCCAAGGAGATGGATCGCGACGGGGTGCGGCGGTACCTGAAGGCGCGCATGCCCACGTTTTATTTCTCCGACGGCGAGATTCAAACGCTGGTGCGCTTTTTCGCGGCGCTGTCCTCGCAGGCCGCGCCTTACATTCCGGACAAGCTGGATCCGCTGACGGACCAGGAGCGCACCATGGCGCGGCAGTTGTTCAGCAGCGAGGGCGCGCCCTGCCTGAAGTGCCACGCCACGGGGGACCCCAAGCATGACGCGCACGCCACCGCGCCGAATTTCCTGCTGGCCAAGGAGCGTCTGAAACCCGGCTGGGCACGCCGCTGGATGCTGGACCCGGCCATGATGAGTCCGGGAACCGCCATGCCTTCGGGGCTGTTCCGACAGGAGGACGGCCGCATGGTCTTTGCCGGGCCGACGCCGGCCAGCTTCCAGGGCTACACCAGGGACCACGCCGAACTGCTGGTCCGTTACATGTTCCAGTTCACGCCGGAGGAGCTGGCGCGCCTGCGGGCGGCCGGCGCCGGCCAATAGATAAGAAAGTCTGAAAAAGGAGCTATCCATGAAGAGTCTGTTGATCACGTGCGGAGCGGTTGCCGCTCTGCTTTTGGCAAGTTGCGGCGGCAGCAAGGACGAAGCCAAGAAAGAAGAGAGCGCCGCGCCGGCGGCCGCGGCCGCTGTCGACGAGGCCACCGCCGCCACCATCACCGGCAAGGTTGCGTTCAGCGGGGCGAAGCCCGCCATGCGCAACATCGATATGTCGGCCAACCCGGCCTGCGCGCGCGCGCACAGCACGCCGCAGAAATCGGAAGAGGTGATCGTCAACGACAACGGCACCGTGCGCTACGCCTTCGTCTGGATCAAGTCGGGCCTGCCCGACCGGCAGTGGCCCACCCCGGCAACGGCGGTGGAACTGGCGCAGGACGGCTGCATGTACAAGCCGCACGTCATCGGGGTGATGACCGGCCAGAACATCGAGATCAAGAACGACGACCCCACCAACCACAATATCCACCCGATGCCCAAAATCAACCAGGAGTGGAACGAATCCCAACCGCCCAAGGGTGAATCCAAGACTAAGAGCTTCCCGCGGGAAGAAGTCATGATCCCGGTGAAGTGCAACGTGCACCCCTGGATGCGCGCGTACATCGGGGTGGTTTCCCATCCGTTCTTCGCCGTGACAGGCGAGGACGGGAGCTATACAATAAAGGGATTGCCTCCGGGAACCTACACGCTGGAAGTCTGGCACGAGAAGTACGGCGTTAAGGATGTTCAGGTGACCGTCGCACCCAAGGAAAGCAAGACCGAAGACTTCTCCCTGGGCAGTTAAGGATCGCATAGGGGGGCGGGCTCAGTGTCCGCCCCCCGCAAGGACCCACGGCAGTGATGTCCACAAGACAGATCGCGCACTACATCGAGCTCACCAAGCCGCGCATCACCTGGCTCATCCTGATGAGCACGGGGATCGGCTACTTCTTCGGTCTCCCGAAGGCCGGCAACTGGCGCGCGTTTGTCCTGGGCATCCCCTGGATGGGCCTGTTGCACACCATCCTGGGCACGGGGTTGATCGCCTCGGGCACGGCGGCGTTGAACCAATGGTACGAGCGCGAGGCCGATTGCCGCATGCGGCGCACTTCGGATCGCCCTATTCCCGCCGGCCGCATCCCGGCGGCGCGCGCCCTGGTTTTCGGGGTGGCGCTGTCTTTGGCCGGTTTCGCCGATCTCTGGCTGGGGGTGAATCCGCTGGCCGCCCTGCTGGGCCTCTTCACCCTGCTCAGCTACCTCTTTCTGTACACGCCGCTGAAGAGCCGTTCGTGGCTTTCCACCACCATCGGCGCCTTTCCCGGCGCCATGCCGCCCATGATCGGCTTCGCCGCCGCGCGCGGATCCATTACCAGCGAGGCCTGGGTGTTGTTCGCCATTCTGTTCCTCTGGCAGTTCCCCCATTTCTATTCGATTGCCTGGATGTACCGTGAGGACTACGCGCGCGCGGGCATCCGCATGCTCCCGGTGGTGGAACCCGATGGCCGTTCCACGGCCCGCCAGATCGTGCTTTACGGCCTGGCCCTGATCCCGGTCAGCCTGGTTCCCAGTATGCTGGGCATGTCCGGACGCATCTACCTGATAGGAGCCCTTCTGCTGGGCCTGTATTTCCTGTATTCCGGAGTGCGGGTAGCCCTGGAACGCACCATCCTGCGCGCCCGCTATGTTCTGCTGGTTTCCGTTTTCTATCTTCCGCTGATCTACGGGCTGATGCTATTGGATAGACCTGGATTGTGATTCTCGCCGAGAACCTGAGTCATCAGTACGGATCTCGCCTGGCGCTTTCGAATGTCACTTTCGAAGTGAAGGCGGGCGAGATTTTCGGCCTGCTAGGGCCCAACGGAGGCGGGAAGTCGACGCTTTTCCGCATCCTCTCCACTATGATGGCGCCCACCGGCGGGCGGGCCGAGGTGGCCGGCCACGACGTGGCGCGCGATCCCGCGGCGGTGCGCCGTTCCATCGGCGTGGTGTTCCAGACGCAGAGTCTGGACAAAGCCCTGACGGTGGCGGAGAACCTGCGCGCCCAGGGCCATCTGCACGGCATGTCGGGCGCCGTACTGCGCGAGCGCATGGAGCAGGTGATGGAGCGCCTGGGCCTGGCCAACCGCCGCAACGACCTGGTGGAGACGCTCTCCGGCGGCCTCAAGCGCCGCGTCGAAATCGCCAAGGGACTGTTGCATCGCCCGGTGGTGCTGCTCATGGACGAAGCCTCCACGGGCCTGGATCCGGGCGCGCGCCGCGATCTCTGGCGATACGTCGAAGAACTCCGCGCCCGCGAAGGCGTTACCATCTTGCTTACGACCCATATACTGGACGAAGCCGACCGTTGCGACCGGCTGGCCCTGCTGCACCAGGGCCGCGTCGTGGCCGAGGGCGCCCCCGCGCAATTGCGATCGCGCATCGGCGGCGACGTGGTGGTTCTGGAAGCGGCGGATGCGGCCGCCCTGGCCCGCCAGGTCGAAGCCCGCTTCAATCTGAAACCGTCGGTAATGGACGGCGTGCTGCGCATCGAGATCGCCAACGGTCACCGCTTCATCACCGAAGTGGTGGAGGCCTTTCCGGGCGCGATCGATTCCGTGGGACTGCATAAGCCCACCCTGGAGGACGTGTTCGTGCAGCAGACAGGAGCCCTGATTGAGTAGCTTTTGGTTGCCGGTAGTGACGCTGTGGCAGCGCGAACTGGTGCGCTTCTGGCGGCAGAAGAGCCGGGTGCTGGGGGTGGTGGCGTCGCCCCTGGTGTTCTGGCTGCTGATCGGTTCCGGCTCCGGCGATCTGGGCCGCTTTTTCGCCGGCGCCCTGGTGCTGACCATCTTGTTCTCCGCGATTTTCTCGACCATCTCCATCATCGAGGATCGCCGCGAAGGGTTCCTCCTTTCCATGCTGGTCTCGCCCGCGTCCCGCACCAGCCTGGTGCTGGGCAAGATTCTGGGCGCGGCCACGCTGGCCTGGCTGCAGGGGCTGATCTTTCTGGCCTTCGCGCCGCTGGCCAAGGTCTCCATCGGCGTGGCGGATGTGCTGGCGCTCATCGGCGCCGTCTTCCTGGTCTCGTTCACCCTCACCGGCCTGGGCTTCGTGATCGCCTGGCAAATGGACTCCACCGCCGGATTTCATGGCATCATGAACCTGTTGCTGGTTCCCATGTGGATGGTCTCCGGCTCGCTGTTTCCCATGGCTACCGCGCACGGCTGGATCAGGGCCATCATGTGGGTGAACCCGCTGACCTATTCCATTTCGCTGTTGAACGGTTTCCTGCGGCTCAGTTCCGGGTCGCCGGGCATCGGCGTCAGCCTGGCGGTGACGGCCGGCTTCGGCCTGACACTGCTGCTGGCCTCGGGCATCGTGGCCGCCAGGAGAAGCCTCGTCAGCAACGCATGAAACTGTCTTTCGCGCTGGCGCTCTGCGTGCTTCTTTCCGGCTGCCGGAAAGAGCCGCTGCCGGTCTACTGGCAAGTCCCCGCCTTTGAGCTGACCGCGCAAACGGGGCAGCCGTTCTCGAGCGCCGCGCTGGCGGGCAGGATCTGGGTGGCGGACTTCATCTACACCACCTGTCCGGGCCCCTGCCCGCGCATGAGCTCGCAGATGCGCGGCGTGCAGGCCGCGGTCCAATCCCTGCCCGACGTGAAACTGGTCTCCTTCACGGTGGACCCCAAGACCGATACGCCCGCGGTGCTGGCGGCCTACGCCGTCCGCTACCACGCCGTGCCCGGCCGCTGGTTCTTCCTCACCGGCGAACCCGGCGTCCTGGACAACATCTGCCGCAACGGCTTCAAACTGGGCAACGTGGATGGCAGCCTGGAGCACAGCACGCGCTTCGTGCTGGTGGACCGGCGCAGCCGCGTGCGCGGTTTCTACAGCCCGGCGGAAGAGGACGACGCCCTGCCGCGCCTGCTGCGCGACATCCGCGCGCTTGAGAGGGAACCCGATGTCCGTTCATGACCTGCCCACGGTGAATGCCGCGCTCAACGCCACCGCGGCGATTCTGCTGACCTGCGGCTACGCGCTGATTCGCCGCAAACGCGTCGCGGCGCACCGCAAAGTGATGCTGGCGGCGTTTGTCACTTCGTCGCTGTTTCTGGTCTGCTACATCGTCTATCACGCACAGGTCGGCTCCGTGCATTTCCCTGGAAAGGGCGCTATCCGCGCCGTCTATTTCAGCATTCTCGGCACCCACACTCTGCTGGCCGCCACGGTCCCCGTGCTGGCCGTCATCACCCTGAGCCGCGGGCTGCGCGGGAGCTTCGGCAAGCACCGGGCCATCGCCCGTTGGACCCTGCCCATCTGGCTGTACGTCAGCGTGACCGGCGTGGTGGTTTACCTGATGCTGTATCACCTGTAGGACCCCTTCCGGGCCGCAACCGGAACGGCGGGCGCGGCCGCTTCGTGATAAACTCCCCTCGTGCCCGCTACCGCGCCGAAGCAAGAGTACCAGCGTGCGGAAGTTCGCCGGATGCTGGCCATCTCCGAAAGGCAGTTGCGGAGTTGGGAGCGCCGGGGCATCGTCCGCAAGACCGGCGAGTACTCCTTTCGCGACCTGATTGCCCTGCGCGCCGTGCGCGAATTGCGCTCGCACCGCGTTTCCCTGCGGGTCATCGGCACCGCCATCGCATCCCTGAAGCGGCTGCTGTCGGAGGTGCAGGACCCGCTCACGGAGCTCAAGGTTTTTTTCGACGGCCGCCACATCGCCGCGCGCGTGGCCGGCCAGCGGATGGAGGCGCTCACCGGCCAGATCCTGTTCGACTTCGATACGGCCGAGTTGGCCAGTGTGCGGCCGCTCGAGCCCCCCACGCCGCAGGCGGTGCAAACCGCCGCCCGCGAGCGCGACTCCGAGGCGTGGTTTCAGAAGGGCCTGTACCTGGAAGAGACCGGCGCGCCCGCCGAGCAGGCGGTCCAGGCGTATACGGAAGCCGTGGCGTGCAACCCGCGCGCGGCCGGCGCCCTAGTCAACCTCGGGACCATTCATTACCGGCTGCGCCAGTTTCAGGAAGCCGAGGATTACTACCGGCGGGCCCTGGAGGCCGATCCGAACTACGCCCTGGCGCATTTCAATCTGGGCAATCTCTACGACGAGCGCGGCGACCTGAGCAACGCCCAGCGCTGCTACGAGGCGGCCCTGCGCGTCAATGCGCGCTATGGCGACGCGCACTTCAACCTGGCCCTGCTGTGCGAGCGGCGCAACGACGTGTTGAAGGCCGTGCACCACTGGAAGAGTTATCTGAAGATCGACAGCTCCGGCGATTGGGCCGACATCGCGCGGCGGCAGCTCGAAAAGCTGCGCGTGGCGCTGCTTTCCTGAATGCCGATGCCTCCGATTCCCTACCAGGACCCCATGGATCAAGGCCCCTTGATCCCCGAGCCGGCCGGCCTCAGGAATCCCCGCACCGGGACCGTGTATCCGGTCCGCGGGCAGATCCCCGTTTTCGTCACGGCCGGCGCGGTGGAAGGCCCCAACGCCCGCTACCGGACGCTGTACGACCGCTTCGCGCCCTTCTACGACGTCGCCACGCGCCTGTATGCGTGGCTCAAGAGCGGCGCGGACGCCGCCCGCCGGAAAGTTTACCTGGACCTGTTGGAACTCCGCCGCGGGGCCGGCTTCCTGGAAGTCTCCGTGGGCACCGGAGCGAATTGGCCGTACCTGAATCCGGAACTCGATTTCTACGGCCTTGACCTCTCGGCGGGCATGCTGGCCCGTTGCCGCCGGCGCGCCGTACGCATGAAGCTGAAGTCCCACCTTTGCCAGGGTCTGGCCGAACATCTGCCGTTTCCCGATGCGGCTTTCGATTGCGTCTTGCACGTGGGCGGCATCAATTTCTTCAGCGATCCCGGCGCGGCGCTGCGGGAGATGGTGCGGGTGGCCAAGCCGGGCACCCGCCTGGTGGTCGTGGATGAAACGGAGGAAGTGGCCCGGCGCTACCAGGACCGGATCGTCGCCGGGCCTTTCTTCAAGAACCGCCCGAGGACCATCGTGGCCCCCAGCGGCCTGCTTCCGGCGGGGATGCTGGAAGTGACCACGCGGGAGATCTGGAATGGCGATCTCTACGTGCTGACTTTTCGCAAGCCCGGCTGACGCTCCGGGCTAACTCCCGCCCTCCACGATGGCCACTCCCCAAGGCTCCAGCGCCAGCCGGGCGCCGGAGGCGACCCTGGTGTTCGACAACAGCTCCGTCCCAGCGCCGTAACTGTAGACCGCCTGCCGCGGCGTTGAAGAGAAGTTGAAATAGTAGTGCATGGGATGGCCGTCGCGGCCGGTCCCGTGCTTCACCCGGACCCCGGCCGGCAGCTTTTGATCGGGCCCGGCCAGGCGCGCCCGCGCCAGGACGCGCGCCAGCACCTTGCGCTGCAACGCATCGCTCAGCACCGTGCCTTCGTAAGTGACCGTGCCCTTGCCGAAGCGGTTTTCGGTGATGGCCGGATATTTCCCGAAAAACGGATGATCGTAGTAGGCCAGCGGCTTGGCCGTGTCCAGGAGCAGCATCTCGGCCCAGTCGCTGACCCGGTTGCCGGCCCCGGCCTGGAACGGATCGCCCTTGAGCGCCAGCGGCTTGGCCAGGTTCGAGAATTCCTGGTAGTGGAAGCCGGCGGCTTGGCGCAGCGGCCCGGGCGCCATCACCGGACGCACGGTCGAGTACTCGTCGCAGAAACCGCTCTTGAGGGTCAGCACCAGGTGGCCGCCCGCCCGGACGTACTCCACCAGCCGCTGGAGCAGCGCGTCGCCGGCGATGTACAACGGCGGCACGACGATCACCTGGTAGGCGCTCAAGTCCGTGGTCTCGGGGAAGATGAAATCCACCCCCACATTCAGGCGGTAGAGCGCCCGGTAGAGGCGCCGCATCTCCACTTCGTAACCGCCGGGGTTGTTCCAGGGCATGTCGCCGCGCGGATGCGACACCAGAAACGGCATGTAGTCGGTGCCACGGCGCGAGTCGTTGCTGTACAGCAGCGCCACCGGATGCGCGGCCTTCAGATCGGCGAGGCGCGGCCCGATGCGCTGCAACTCGTGCGCCGTGCGCGCCACCTCGGCATAGATGCGGCCCGGTCCCAGATCGTGCGACAGCACGCCCTTCCAATAGGTCTCCTGGCCGTAGTGCAGCGAGTGCCAGTGCCAGTACTCGACCATGTTGGCGCCCGTGGCGGCCATCAGGTAGACGTCCTGGCGCAGTTGCCCGTCGTAGGGCGGATATTGCGAGCGCGAATCCCAGCCGATGGTCTGCGCGTTGGTTTCCGTCACCAGGTAATTGGCGCCTTTCAGCGAGCGGGCGAAGTCGCCGCCATAGCTGGATCCTTCGCCGTCGTACAGGTCCTGGGCCGGATGATAGGGATTCATGCCCACGATATCCAGATCCTTGGAGATGGCGTATTCGTTGACCCCGGACCGGGTAGCCCCGCCGAAATCCTGCATGATGAATTGATCCGGGCGCAGGTACTCGCGCACCAGGCCGGCCTGCCAGGCCAGGTAGCGGGTCGCCAGCGAATCCTGGTAGCGGTCCCATTCGAGTTTCCAGCCGGGATTCAAGATGCCGTTGCGCGGGGGAACGCCGGCCCAGTCGTGCAGGCTTTGGCCCCAGTAGACCAGTCCCCAGATTTTGTTCAGCCGGTCCACGCTGCCGAAATGATCCCGCAGGTAGCTCACGAATCCCGCTTGCACGCTGTCCCCAGCCGTGCCGTAGGACGTGGTTTCATTGTCGATCTGGTAGCCGATGATGGCGCGGTTGTCCCGGTAGTGCTGCGCGATCTTGCGAATCACGCGCTCGGCATAACCCAGAAAATCCGGGTTGGTGATGTCCATGTTCTGGCGTATGCCGTAAGTGGCCTTACGCCCGTCCAGCCCGGTGACCAGGATCTCCGGGTGCTCCCGGAACATCCACGGCGGAATCGAGTAAGTGGGCGTGCCCATGATCACCCGGATGTGCGCGCGCGCCAGGCGTTCCACGATGCGGTCCATCCAGGCGAACTCAAACCGGCCGTCCTGCGGCTCCCAACGGCTCCAGGTGGATTCGCCCACGCGCACCACGTTGATGCCGGCCTGTTCCATCAACTGGACGTCGCGCTCCAGGCGATCCTCCGGCATGTACTCTTCATAGAACGCGGCGCCATACAGGAAGGTGTCCATCCGCGCGGGGTTGAAGCGCGGCGGCGTTTGCCCCGGAGCACGGGCGGCCATGGCGGCCAGCAGGACCGCCACGGGCAGCAAGGCTTTCATAAGAGGCATATCGTAGCAGGTGCGCGGCCAACGCGCCCCTTTGCGCTTCTAGCGGCGCTCCGGTTCGGGGCAGATGAGGCGCAGCGCCCGCGGAACCACTTCCGCCTCGATGGGCACCCTGCCCAGCGGCTCGCCGTCCAATTCCAGTGGCGCGGCCTGGCCCTCCACGCGCACGCGCCGCGCCCGCCAGTGGCGCACTTTGGGGTACGCATGGAGGTTGCCGTCGTACAGCAGCCGCATGTTGCGCAACACTTCCCGCAGCCCCACTTCCTCCACCAGGGTGATGTCCATGAACCCGTCGTCCATGGCCGCGGCGGGCGCGATCAGGATGCCGCCGCCCTGGTACCGCCCGTTGGCCAGCGACACAATGGTGGCATCGAAGGCGCCGGCGCCGGCATCGTCCAGCCACAGCCGCAACCGGTAGACGCAACCCGCGGCCAGGCGCGGAATAGTGGCGGCGAGGTAGCGTACGCGGCCCGGCAGGAAGCGCCAGTTCCCGAGCACGTCCGCGGTCACCAGGCCGCCCAGGCCGATGCTGGCGACGTTCACAAAATGGCGCACGGCCTCGCCACCCGGGCTGTCCGGGCCGTCCCTGCCCTGGAACCGGGCGCGCACGACGTCCACCTGGCGGCTGTAGCCGGCTGCCAGAGCGTCCACCGCGGCGCGCATCCCCTTGAGGCCCAGCGCGCGCGCGAAATCGCCGCCGCTGGCGATGGGCAGCACGCCCACACGCGCCCCGCTTTGGACCTCCAGCAACCCGTTCACCACTTCGTTCAGCGTGCCGTCACCCCCGGCGGCGATCAGCGGATCGAATCCGGCCGACGCCAGTTCGCGGGCCAAAACCGTGGCATCGCCCGCCCGCCTGGTGAAGCGAACCTCCACATGCCCCAGGCGCCGCGCCAGCATGCGCGCCGCTCTCGGCCACCGGTACCGCGCCAGGCCCGTTGCGGCGTGCGCGTTCACGATGGCCGCCGCATTCATGCCCATGCTCACATGCTACCGTGTGGGTTGGCCGGCGGCTATTCTCACTACCTGGTAGATTGCCTATCGATTATTGCCATCGATCTGCTGCTGGCCGGTGACAACGCCCTGGTCATCGCCATGGCCGTGCGGGCGCTCCCCAAGCCGCGGCGCCGCCTGGCCCTGCTGGCCGGCGCGTGGCTGGCGGTCGTCCTGCGGGTGGCCGTCACCTTCCTGGCCGCCCGGCTTCTGCAGGTCGCATTCATCCAATTCGCGGGCGGCGCCCTGGTCGTCTGGATCGCCGTGAAAGTGCTGATCGACGCGCGCCGGGCCGAAAGCGCGGCGCCCTCGCCCCGCGACCTGTGGCGGGCCGTCGCCTCCATCATCGTGGCCGATCTGACCATGTCCACGGATAACATTCTGGCGGTGGCCGGCGCCTCCAGGGGCAATGTCTGGCTGATCCTGTTCGGCCTGGCGTTGAGCATCCCGCTGGTGGTGACTTCGAGCACTTTCCTTTCGATGATCATGGACAAGTACCCGCTCACCATGTACGCCGGCGTGGCCATCCTGGGCCGCGTGGGCGGAGAGATGATGTTCGGGGACGCCTTCGTGCGGAAGTTCGTACACCCTTCGGCGGCTGTGCGTTACGGCGTGGAAGCGCTGCTGGTCGCCTCCGCCGTCTTGGTTGGCCGGCGGCTCAGCCGGCGCTGAGCGTCACTGGCTTCCCACAGCCGCCGCAAGCGCTGGATGAACTGCCGGGGTTTCTCCCCGTAGATGTGCCGGCCCAGCGCCACGGCATTGGCGCGCAGTTCTTTGTGATACCGGCCGGTCAGCTTGACGAAGAAGGCGATATCCGGAGCGCTTCCGAATAGCTCGGGCTCGGCCAGCACCGTCTCCCGCAGCACCACCAGGTTGTGATCCTCCCCCAGCCAGGTCTCCAGATCCTTCAGGCTTTTCTCGTACGCCTGCATCGCGCCGGTCCAATACTTCTCCAACAGCCGCACGTGATACCAGTGGTCTTTCACGCGCTTGCGCCACTCGTGATAGTTCTCGGGCGACGGATGTTTGCGGACGCGCTCCAGCGCTTTCCGGCCGCCGCGGAAGGTGGCTTCCAGGCCCGGCGCCAGGGCCGCGAAACCACCGGTTTCGAGCGGCCATCTCTCCGCCCGTAAGGCGCGCCGGCTGAGCGCATCGCCCATGGCGCCCAGCACCTGTCCGATATCCGCCCGCGCCTCGGCGTGCCGCTTGCGCGCCACCAGGCCGCGGCGGATGGACGCCATGGTGCGCCGTCCCGGCTCGCCGCGATACTTCCGCCGCAGCGCGTCGAAGGTTTCGATCATGGCGCCGGCGTCCCGGAACCCGGCCAGCCGCAGACCCACGTCGCGAAACCAGGCGTTCTCCTCGCGATAGACGGGATCCACCTCCGGGCGCATCAGGCGCAGGGCGCCGCGGATCTTCTTCATGCTCTTGCGCGCTTCGTGGATGGCTGTGTCGCGGCCGGCCGATTCCTGGCTTTTAAGGAACGCGGGCAAAACGGTGCGCGGCCCGCGCCGCCGGGATCCTGCTCCCGCCCTGTATGCCGGCGCGGACACGCGCCCGTTTGCGCCGCTTAACTGGCGGGCCGCCCATTCGATCTCCTCGCGAACCACGCGGCGGATGCCGGCGGGTATGGGCTCGCCCGGTATCAGGTGGTAAGGCACGCTCTTGTTACCGTAGCCGTCCGGGCCGGTCCACTTAGTAAATCGACCAGCACCCCGGCGTGATGGTCTCCACCAGGTGCTGGTCCGGATCGCGGAAATACAGGCTGCGCCCGCCCAGCGGCCAGTCCACCGTGCTTTCAATGGCAATGCCGCGATCCTCCAGCCGCCGGCGCCAGTCGCCTTCCGCCGCGGCGGGAATGGCGAACGCCAGGTGCTGCGGGCCGGAGCCGTCGTGCGTGGGGATGGGGCCGCCGGGAGTCGGGATAGCTTCGGGCATGGCCCCGCGGCGGAACAACAGCAGCACGTCGCGGTCCGCCACGCTGAACGCGCAGAAGCGTTCGTCGCCAATCAGTTTTCTGAAATCGCAAACATCCTGGTAGAAGCGCACGGCGCGCTCCAGGTCGTCAACGTACAAGCACGTTTCGACCACTCCGGTCACATCGGGCATCCAGCTCATTTTATCCCCCTGCGACCTTCGCCGCCCGCCGCGCATCGAAGTCTCATCGCCAGGCGCATCCCATGGCTAAACCGGTTCTGTTGACCATCGACGACGATCCTGAAGTCCTCAAGTCCGTCGAGCGCGACCTGCGGAAGCGGTACGCCGCCGATTATCGCGTGCTGGCGGCCAACTCCGGCCCCGCCGCGCTCACGCTCCTCGAACGGCTCAGCCAGCGCGGCGAGGCCCTGGCCCTGTTTCTGGTGGATTACCGCATGCCCGGCATGACCGGTATCGAGTTTCTTTCGCGCGCCATTCCCTCGTTCCCCGATGCCCGCCGCGTGCTGCTCACCGCCTACTCCGACACCGAAGCCGCCATTCGCGCCATCAACGAGATCAAGCTGAACCATTACCTGCTCAAACCCTGGGACCCGCCCGAGCAGTACCTCTATCCGGTTCTGGACGACCTGATCGAGGACTGGAGCGCATCCTACCGCCCGCCCTTCGAGGGCCTGCGGGTGCTGGGGACGCGCTGGTCGCGCCGGTCGTACGAGCTGCGCGAATTCCTGGCGCGCAACCAGGTGCCCTACCGCTGGCTCGACGTGGAGGAAGCCGGCCGCGATCCGGAGGTGCAGCGCGCCCTCGACATCCTGGCGCCGGCCGAGCGCCGCATCCCCGTGGTGCTGTTCCAGGATGGCGGCAACCTGCCCGACCCGGCCCATGGGGAGTTGGCCGCGCGCATCGGCTTCAACACCCGGGCGGGCGCCGAGTCCTACGACCTGATTATCCTGGGCGGCGGTCCCGCCGGCCTGGCCGCGGGCGTGTACGGCGCGTCCGAGGGCCTGCGCACGGTGATCGTGGAACGGGAGGCGCCCGGCGGCCAGGCCGGCCTCAGCGCGCGCATCGAGAATTACCTGGGCTTTCCATCGGGCTTGAGCGGCGCCGACCTGGCGCGCCGGGCGGTGGCGCAGGCGCGCCGCTTCGGAGCCGAAATCCTGTCGCAGGAAGCCACGGCCCTGCGCCTCCAGGATCCTTACCGCATCGTGCGCCTGGCCGACGGCAGCGAAATCTCCGCCGAGGCGCTGCTGATCGCCACCGGGGTCCAATGGCGCAAGCTGGAGGTGCCTGGCATGGACCGCTTGAGCGGCGCGGGCATTTACTACGGCGCCGGCGCCACCGAAGCGTTGGCCTGCCGCGACGACGATGTGTACATCGTGGGCGGCGCCAATTCGGCGGGCCAGGCGGCCATCAACCTGTCGCGCTACGCGCGCCGCGTGATCATGCTGGTGCGCGGCCAGTCCCTGGCGGCGTCCATGTCGCGCTACCTGATCGACGAGATCGCCCGCACCGCCAACATCCACGTGGAATTGCAGTCCCAGGTTGTGGAAGTACACGGGGAGGACCACCTGGATGCCATCACCATCCAGTGCGGCCCGTCCAACACCCGCGAGCGCGTGCCCGCCGGGGCGCTCTTCATCTTCATCGGGGCCATGCCCGGGACCGGGTGGCTGGATGGCGTCGTGGAGCGCGATGAGCGCGGTTTCATCCTCACGGGCCAGGCCCTGGTGCGCGACGGCAAACCGCCGCGCGGCTGGACCCTGGAACGCCCCCCGGGCCTGCTCGAAACCAGCGTGCCCGGCGTGTTTGCCGTGGGCGACGTGCGCCACGGCTCGGTGAAACGGGTGGCCTCCGGCGTGGGGGAGGGGTCCATCGCCATCCAGTTCGTGCATGAATACCTGAGTAAGGCGGCCGTGTGAGCCCGAACCCCGGCGCCCGCCTCGCCGAAGCATTGCGCGCGGTCCCCGCCTTCGCCGATCTGCCGGCCGAAGACCTGGCCTGGCTGGCGGCGCAAGTGACCCCGCGCGACCTGGCGCCGGGAGAGATCCTGGCCACCGCGGGCGATCCCGCGGAGCACATGATCGTGCTCCTGGCGGGCGAACTGCACATCCGCGCGGATGCGGCCGCGGCGGCCTTTATCGTGCGCGCTCCGGCGGTCACCGGCATGTTGCCGTACTCGCGCATGACCTCCTATCGCGGGACCGTCCGCGCCGCGGTTCCCACGCTGGTCGCCACGTTCCCAGCGGATCGCTTTGCGGATCTCCTCGCCCGCCTGCCCATGCTGGGTCCCCGCCTGGTGGCCCTGCTCACCGATCGCGTCCGCGATTTCACCAGGCGCCAGGACCAGCAGGAAAAAATGGCGGCCCTGGGCAAGATCTCGGCCGGCCTGGCGCACGAATTGAACAATCCCGCCGCCGCCGCGCGCCGCGCCGTGGGGGCCATGCGCGACGCCATTCAGTCCTACCGCGAAGCGGCCGCGCGGCTCGACGGCCACCCCTTGACCCCGGAGCAGCGGACCGCGATCCCGGCCTGGGAGCGCGAACTGGCCGAACGCGCGCCCGCCGCCGCTTCCCTCGATTCGCTGGAACGTAGCGATCGCGAAGAGGCCATCGCCGAGTGCCTGCTGGGACATGGCGTGGCGCGCGCCCGGGACCTGGCCCCCGCCCTGGCCGACGCCGGCTGCGACGCCGCTTGGTTTGACAGCCTCTACGCGCATTTTCCCGCGGTGGCCTTCCCCGACCTGCTCGCCCGCATCGCCGCCTCCCTCACCGTCGGCGGCCTGCTGCAGGAAATTGAAAACTCCACCAGCCGCATTTCCGGCCTGGTCCGCGCCATCAAAGAGTACACCTACATGGACCAGGGACCCGAGCAGGAGGTGGACGTCCACCAGGGTCTCGAAAGCACCCTGCTCATGCTCCACCACCGCCTGAAGCACTGCATTGCCGTCAGGCTCGATTTCGACCGCACGCTGCCCAGGATCTGCGCGCACGGCAGCAATCTGAACCAGGTCTGGACCAACCTGATCGACAATGCCATCGACGCCATGCAGGGCCAGGGCGAATTGCGCATCCGCACCGCGCGCGAGCTCGACCGCCTGCTGATTGAAATCGCCGACAACGGGCCGGGTATCCCGCCCGAGGTCCGCGACCATATCTTCGAGCCGTTTTTCACCACCAAGGGTGTCGGACAGGGCACCGGGCTCGGCCTGGAAACCGCCAGCCGTATCGTCCGCGAGCACTCCGGCGAGATCGCCGTACACTCGGCGCCCGGCGACACGGTTTTCCAGATCCGCCTGCCCCTGCCGCACCCATCGGGAGCCACCTCATGAAACGATGCACTCACACGGACCAGATCCGCAAGGTCGCGCCGCACACCCACGGCTGCGAGGAATGCCTCAAGACGGGCGATACCTGGGTCCACCTGCGGCTGTGTATGATTTGCGGCCACGTGGGCTGCTGCGATTCCTCCAGGAACAAGCACGCCACCAAACATTTCCACGCGACCAACCATCCCATCGTGCGCTCCATCGAGCCGGGCGAAGACTGGGGTTGGTGCTACATCGACGAGTTGGAACTGGGCTTCTGAGCGATTCGCGCAAAACGGTGCGCGGCCCGCGCCCCTTTGCGCTTCTGACACGCTCCGCCCGCGGCCCGCCGTGCTAAACTGGCTTTGGGCGCCCGTAGCTCAGTTGGATAGAGCGATTGGCTACGAACCAATAGGTCGGCAGTTCGAATCTGTCCGGGCGCACCAGCTCTTCTTTCCCGATTCGCGCGGCATGTTATTCTGAAAAGAACGCCCTTTCCCGGAAATCCAACTTGAAAATCGGCTTTGTCAGTTTGGGCTGTCCCAAAAACCTGGTGGACAGCGAGGTCATGATGGGCCAGCTTGTGTCGCGCGGGCACGAGTTGACCCCCCATCCCGCCGAGGCCGAGGTGCTGGTGGTCAATACCTGCAGCTTCATCGATCCCGCCAAGCAGGAATCCGTCGACACCATTCTGGAAATGGCGGCCTACAAGAAGACCGGCCGCGCCCGCAAGCTCATCGTCGCCGGCTGCCTGGTGGAGCGCTATCGCGGCGACATCCGCGGGCAGTTGCCCGAGGTGGACGCCATCATCGGCGTCAACGAACTGGACCGCATCGTGGGCCTGTGCGAAGAGTGGGCCGATGACGCCATCCCCGAACCGGCGCGAGACTACCTGTACCACGACCTTACGCCGCGCGTGCTATCCACGCCCGCCCACTACGCCTACATCAAGATCGCCGAAGGCTGCGACCATCCCTGCACCTTCTGCGTGATCCCCCAGTATCGCGGCAAGTTCCGCAGCCGGCGGTTCGAATCGGTGGTCGCCGAAGCCACCCGCCTGTTCGGGCAGGGCGTCCGGGAAATCAACCTGATCGGGCAGGACACCACCTGTTTTGGCGAAGACCTCGGCATCCAGGACGGCCTGGCCAGCCTGCTCGCGCGCCTGGCGCGGATCGAGACGCCGCGCCCGAAATGGATCCGCTTCCTCTACGCCTACCCCAACAAAATCACGTCGAAATTGCTCGACACCATCGCGGAGCACGAAGCGCTGGTGAAATACATCGACATGCCGCTGCAGCACGCCAGCGCGGCGGTGTTGAAACGCATGAAGCGCGGGGCCTCCGGCGATATCTTCCTGAAACTGATCGAGCGCATCCGCCGCGCCATCCCCGGCGTGGCCATTCGCACCAGCTTCATCGTGGGCTCTCCCGGCGAGACTGAAGCCGATTTCGAGGAACTGTGCGGCTTCGTGCGGGCCGCCGGCTTCGACCGCCTGGGCGTCTTTTCGTACTCGGACGAAGACACCAGCGGCAGCTATGGCCTGGACGGCAAAGTGGACGCGCGCACCATTTATAATCGCCGGCGGCGCCTGATGGCCGTGCAGCGCAAGATCGCCCGCGCGCGCCAGCGCCGCCTGGTGGGATCGGAAGCCACCGTGCTGGTCTCCGGCCCCTCGGCGGAAACGGACCTGCTGTGGGAAGCGCGCCTGCCTACCCAGGCGCCGGAAATCGACGGCGTGACCCTGATTAACGATTTTGAGGGCGGCGACCCGCGTCCCGGCCAGATGCGCCCGCTCCGCATCACCGCGGCGCACGATTACGACCTGGTGGGGACGCTGCTGCCGGCCTTGGAGGCGGATGCCGTTGCGGTAAATGCCGTCCCGGACCTCGTCCAAATCGGCGGGAACGCCGCATCCGCGCACGGTGGTAGAGTATTTTGAGGGCCAGCAGTTGCGCGCCGCGCAACGCTGCGCCGCCTGCTAATACAGCCCGCTGAGGACACTCCGGCCGGTTTCGCCGGTGCATCCCGGGGACCGCGAACATTGTCTGGAGATCGAGTGAACAAGAAACTGAAAGAATTCGTTTTCGCCACAGCCCTTGTGGCCACCGCCGGAATTGCGCCTTTGTTCTCCCAGGCGCCTGCCCCCGCGGCCAAACCTCAACCCGATGTGCTGATTTTCACGGATGGCGAGAAGCTCATTGGCCAGTTTCAGAGCGCCAAAGGCGGCTCGGTTACCTTCAAGAGCGACATGGCCGGAGTGGTGACCGTCGACTGGAGCAAGATCCAGGAACTGCACACGTCCCGGCCCTTTGCCGTGATCGGCAAAGACGCCAAGCTGCGCCGCCACATGGATACCAGCCAGGTGCCCGAGGGCAGCCTTTCCATGGCGGATCAGAAGATCGCCGTCCAACCCGCGGCCGGCGCCGCGCGCACCGTTCCGGTGGCCGACGCGGGCTTCGTGCTGGAGCAGCCGGAGTTTGACAAAGCCATCAACCGCAACGCCGGCTTTCTGAGCGACTGGGGCGGCGCCGTCACCGCGGGCCTAAGCCTGGTCGAGGCCACCCAGACCGCCAGCACGTTCACCGGCGCCATCGCCCTGGTGCGCACCGAGCCTTCCGAAAGCTGGTTGAGTCCCAGCACCCGCACCTCGTTCGATTTCAGCGCCGCTTACGGCAAGGTGAGCCAGCCCGGCCTGACCGGTATCAAGACGGAGATTTTTCACGGCGACGCCGAGGAAGATAAGTACTTCTCGCCGGCCATGTTCGGATTCGGGCAGACCGCCTTCGACCACAACTATTCGCAGGGTCTGGACCTGCAGGCCATGATGGGCGGAGGTCTGGGCTGGACGGCCTTCAAAACGGGCACGGCGGAGTTGGATTTTAGGGGCGCGATCTCCTTCATCCATCAGAGTTTCAGCACCGGGGGGTTCAATCAGAGCCTGATCGGATCGACCTTCGGCGAGACCTACACGCGCAAGCTCCAGCACGGCATTCTGTTCAATGAACAACTCTCGGTGACGCCGGCCTGGAACAACACCAGGGCGTATTTCGGGACCGCCGGCGCCAGCCTGACCTTTCCGGTCCACAAGCGCCTGAGCCTGGCGCTGAATTCCGCCGACACCTTCCTGAACGATCCGCCGCCCGGCTTCAAGAAGAACTCCTTCCAGTTCACCGCCGGACTGACGTACGCGCTGCGATAGGCGCTAACTCCGAAATCAAAAGGACAGAACATGAACACACACTCGACTCCCTTCCGCCTGGCCGCCATAGGCATCCTGACGCTGGCCGGCAGTCTGGCATTCGGCCAGACCGGAACCTTGAAAGTGAAAGCCACCACCGGCCGCGCGGGCGTATTCGTGGACGACAAGTACCTCGGCCCCGCGTCCAATTTCGGCATGACCCGCGGCTACCCCGTGGCGGCCGGCGACCATACCGTCGCCGTCCGCGAACCGCGCTATGAAACCGCCAGTACCCACGTGACCATCACCGCTGGCAAGACCTCCACCGTGAAACTGGACATGAAAGCGCTCACGCCGCCGAAGGGTCCCTTTGGCCGCATCAGAACCCACGGTCCGGAGAAGTATGCGGCGGTCTACGTCAATGGCGCGTACATGGGTCACGTGGACGAGTTCGACAACTTCGCCCAGGGCCTGCTGCTGCCGCCGGGCGAGTACACCGTGAAGATCGTGTCCGTGAGCGGCGCCCCCGCCGCGGAGCAGAAAGTGGAGCTGAAGGCCAACCAGACCACGGTCGTGAGCGCGTCCGGCAAACCCTAGCGGCAAGCCCTGGCGGCATTGACAGCCGCCGGGCGCAATGCCATACTGTACCCAGAACACCACCGCACCGTGGTGTGAGGGATGGGATATGGCGACTTTGCTCACGTCCGCGCCGGTAGTCTGCATTTCACCGGATCCGCTGACACTCGATCAGATCATGGCCGTGGCCCGGCATGGCCATACCGTCGCGCTCAGCGGCGACGAGGCCTTCCTGCGGCGCATTCGCCGCAGCCGAGAAGAGCTCGAGCGGAGGCTGGCGGAGGGCGAGGTGGTCTACGGGGTCAACACCGGCTTCGGTGGCAACGCGCGCTACGTGATCCCTACCGGGGAACTGGCCCATCATCAGCAGAACCTGCTCGAGTTTCTGGCCTGCGGCGTCGGCGAGGCCATGCCGGAAGAAGCCGTGCGCGCCGCCATCCTGCTGCGGGCGAACGCCCTGGCGCGCGGGTTGTCGGCCGTGCGCGTGGTGGTGATCGAGCGCCTGCTGGACTTGCTGAACCATCGCATCACGCCCATCGTGCCCCGCTTCGGTTCCGTGGGCGCGAGCGGCGATCTGTGCCCCTCGGCCTACATCACGCGGGTCATGGCGGGGCGCGGCGAGGCGATGTACCAGGGGCGCCGCATGCCGGCCGCGGAGGCGCTGCGCGGCGCCGGAATCGAGCGCCTCGAACTGGAGGCCAAGGAAGGCCTGGCGCTGCTGAACGGCACCACCATGATGACCGGCGTGGCCTCCATCGTCCTGGATGAGGCTGCCTACCTGTTCCGCCTGTCCCTGGGCGCGCTGGCCATGGCCGCCGAGGCGCTGGGCTCGTCGCCCGACTACTACCATCCCGCCATTCACCTGGCCAAGCATCATCCCGGCCAGCTTGCCGTGGCCGAGATGCTCAACTCCATGCTGTTCGATTCCAAGCTGGCCGTGCCCCTGGACGAGATCCGGCATCGCGTCGAGGAGGCCGGCCGCAGGGCCAACGGCAACCACGACGTAGCCACCGCCGGCGAATCCATCCAAAGCCCGTATTCGCTGCGTTGCGCGCCGCAGGGGCTGGGACCCATGCACGAAACCCTGGAACAGTGCCGCGCCGTGCTCGAGCGCGAAGCCAATTCGGTGAACGACAATCCCTTGGTCGATCCGGGCTCCGGCGAGGCGGCCGGCCGCGTCCATCACACCGGCAATTTTTATGGAGCGCACGTGGCGCGCGCCATGGACGGGTTGAAGCTGGACCTGGCCAACCTGGCCAACTGGCTGCACTCGCTGATGGCGCTGCTCATGGACGATCGCTTTTCCAATGGGCTGCCGCCTTCGCTGAGCCCGCACGTGGGCGTCTACCAGGGCTTCAAAGGGATGCAGATCGCGCACACCAGCCTGGTCACCGCCATCCGCCACTGGTGCGCGCCCAGCCTGATTCACACCCTCCCCACCGAGCAGTTCAATCAGGATGTCGTCAGCCTCGGGACCCATGCGGCCCTGACCGCCATGGACGTGACCCGGTTGCTGCGCGGCACGGTGGCTATCACCCTGCTCTCGGCTGCGCAAGCCATTGACCTGCGCGCCGGCGGGGGACGCCTGGGTGAGGGCACCCGCCCTATCTACCGGACCCTCCGCACGGCGAGCGCGTTCGTGGAAGCCGATCGCGCGCTCGATACCGATATCGCGGCCGTGTCCGCCATGATCGAACAGCGATCCATTCCCGTGCTGAACAATTGAAGTGAAAATTACCGGCGCCCGGCCACTGGAGCTTCAAAACAAGAAAGCCCGGGGTTATCGCCCGGGCCTCCATCTGAAGCGGAAAGGGGGATCTGACTATGATCCTTATGCTGGTAATCCGGCTGGCCTTCGCCGGCCGGGTATCGGCGTTGATCGTTTGGACCCGTAAGGGCCGGCGGTAAACACCGATTGCGGGGCCGGTTTCGCAGACCGGCTCCGCTACCAGCATCATACCAGGAATTCCCGCTCCTCTCAAACAAATCGTGATAACGGGCGGCCCGCGGCCACTACATGCATGAGCCTTTTCGTAGAAACATGGAGCGCGGGTTCTTGCGGCGAAGCACTGGAGCTTCAAAACAAGAAAGCCCGGGGT
>VFSW01000711.1_pt1 | contig 49474 bp, 36 predicted proteins | sample 5358111 | NCBI WGS metagenome assembly VFSW01 (sample SAMN11554181, study PRJNA540505) | mine drainage metagenome | isolation source: sediment from site ElyBrook_90M | place: USA: Ely Copper Mine, Vershire, VT | collected 2017 | reverse complement strand
CACCCCGGCGGCGGTGAAGAGTGGGCCCCCGAACGGAAAGGGGGGAGGGGTAGCAGCGCGTGAGCTTGGGGGTGGAGGAGAAGGGGGAGAAGAAGAGCTTGCGGAGAGGCCGAATGGGGTGAGTAAAACAAGGGTAGGGCGCAGTAAACAGAGCGATGGTCAGGCCGCGGGGGGGCAGCAAACAACGCCGGAGAAGGTTGATGAACCTGTAAAAAAGGCTCCTGTAAGACGCAAAAAAACAGAAGCGGTTAAATAAGGCAGAGCAAGGGAATTGTGTCGTAGGATGAAAAAAAACTATCAGCACACATTTCGTGAAGATATGTTCTGCTATTGTGGAGGATGATATGTCGCATGCAGTGACGCTCATTCCTGGTGATGGGACAGGGCCAGAAATCACTGAAGCAACGCGCCGCGTGCTGGAAGCAACGGGCGTTGTATTTGAGTGGGAAGTACGCCAGGCGGGAGCGGAAATGCTAGAGAAGTACGGTACCATTCTACCGGAAGACGTGATTGAGTCGATCAAACGGACCAAAGTTGGCTTAAAGGGTCCTGTTACGACACCAGCGGGAAAAGGCTTGCGGAGTGCTAATGTGACATTGCGCAAACGGCTGGATTTATATGCGAATCTTCGTCCGGCCAAGACGTATGCGGGCTTACGTTCTCGTTATGAGAATATTGATTTGATAATTGTGCGTGAAAATACGGAAGATTTATACGCGGGCATTGAGTTTCAACGGGGGACAACTGAGTATGAAGAGATGCTGGAGACGATTGCGCGCACAACGGGTAATCGGCTGGACCCTAATTCAGCATTGAGCATCAAGTTTATCTCAGTTATGGCAACGCGGCGAATTGTCAGATTTGCCTTCGAGTATGCGCGTGTGAATAATCGTCGCAAAGTAACGGCGGTGCATAAGGCAAACATCATGCGTCTATCGGACGGTTTGTTTTTGTCTACGGCGAATGAAGTTGCCAAAGAGTATCCAGACATTCAGTATGAAGATCGTATTGTGGATAACATGTGTATGCAATTGGTCCAAAAGCCGGAATGTTACGATGTACTGGTATTACCAAACCTGTATGGTGATATTATTTCGGACCTTTCAGCGGGTTTGATAGGCGGCTTGGGTGTTGCGCCGGGCGCGAATATTGGCAGTGAGTGCGCGGTATTTGAGCCAGTGCATGGGAGTGCGCCAAAATATGCTCGTCAGAACAAAGTGAACCCAATGGCGATGATGTTTTCGGGTGTATTGATGTTGCGCCATCTACGTGAGAAAGAGGCGGCATTGCGCCTGGAAAAAGCTTTGATGCAGGTGATCGCAGAAGGAAAATATGTGACCTATGATCTGAAGCCGCGTCCAGATGATCCTACAGCGGTTGGCACATCACAGGTGGCGGATGCTATCATTGAGCGGATGCATCGTCTATAGGGATGGGGTAAGAGAGGGGAGCCGAGCTATTGTACCAGATAGTCGGCTCCTTATGTATTGGGGACGAAAACGCGCTGTAACCTCTTTTGTCGCTCAATCATGAAAAGCGAGAGATTTTATGGTATACTTGAGAAGTAATCTGATAGATATGCGGCACATAAGCGTTTCCAACCTCCGTGTTTGCGAAAACTGACAGTACAAAGGAGGCACTTTATGAGCGGCAACGAGGACGTTGGTCGTTGGCAGTCCTGGCAAGTACATGAGGTATTTCGGTTCTCTCCACGTTCCAATCACGCGCATGAAATTCGCTGGCGTTCATGGAGTAAAGCGGCTTTTCAAGAGGCCGCCCTGGCGGATAAACCTATTTTATTAGTGATTACCTCGTCGTGGTGTCATTGGTGTCATACGATGGATGAAACAACGCTCTCGGAGACCAATATCATCAAAATCATCAATAATGACTATATTCCAATCCGTGTTGATAGCGATAGGCGTCCAGATGTCAACATGCGTTATAACCAAAATGGCTGGCCCAGTGTGGTGATGCTTTCAGCCGAGGGAGAAGTGCTATGGGGGGGTGTGTATGTGCCGCCGAAACAGATGCTGTACTATTTAGGGTATGTGCGGCGTTACTATAGTGAACACCGTCAGGAACTGACGATACAGGTGCAGAGCATTCAGGAGCAGCGTGATGCACGTAAAGGGAGCCAATGTGTGGCAAAGGCCTGGTTACGTTCTCTGCAGCAAGAAGAGCATGCGGCTCTGATGGCATTGCCAGAACAAGCGGGGCAGGTGTTACGTGATCTCTATGATGCCAATTATGGTGGTTTTACGATTCATCCACGCTTGAAATTCCCCCACCCTGAGGCCCTAGAATTGTTGTTGCGTCTTGCGCAACGTGGAGAATCGGATGCGCTGGAAATGGTTTGTTACTCGTTGCAGCAGATGTGTGAGGGTGGGTTATGGGATAAGGAAAGTGGCGGTTTTTTTCGTTACTCGGCTGCCAGCGATTGGGGCGCGCCTCATACCGAGAAGATGGCGGAAGAGAATGCAGCTTTGCTCCATCTGATAGCGCAGGTTGCGCAGGAGACGGGTGAGAGGCAGTGGTATGTGCAGACGCAACAGTTGGTATTTTATTGTAATACGATGCTTTGGCAAGCGCAAGTGGGTGTTTTTAGCGGCAGTCAGAGTGCTGATGAGGAGTATTATGAGCCGGGGCCGTATTCACGAGCCACGCGTCAGGCTCCGCAGATTGATACAACGGTCTATACCGCTTGGAATGCGCGGATGGTCTCGGCGTATCTATTGGTGGCACGTGTGCTGGGGCAGCCATCGTTGAACCGTATGGCCTTGCGCACGTTGGACTGGTTATGCCAGAACATGATACATGGTGAGGGGAGTGTCTATCACTATGCGATACAAGGGCAAAAAGGTTTGCCGGGGCAATTGGCAGACCAGGTATGGATGACGCGTGCGCTCCTTGATGCTTATGAAATAGTTGCCAATAAGGTGTATCTGGAAACGGCAGTGGCGTTGATGCATTTTTGCTGCCAAGCACTGCTCGACGAGCGTAGTGGGCTGTTTTATGACTATCCCGAAACGGTAGATGCTGTAGGGCGGCTAGTCCAACGTGAGCAAGCTTTGACGGAGAATGCGCTGGCTGCGGAATGTCTGTTGCGGATGGCGGTTCATAGCAAGCGGCAAAATTTGCGCGATGTTGGTTTGCTCGTTCTTTTTGGATGTCTGGAGAAATATCGCCATACAGGTATTCAAGGTGCAATCTACGCGAGTGTTGTGGCGCGCGCGATTGAAAATGGCTGGCTCTAGCAGGTATGTATTCCTGTGTGTAGGGCGGGGTCATCCTTGATTGCTCAAAAGATGTACCCGCTTCAAGCCAATGTGTTTGCATATAATTACCGAGTGGCGGTTTTCGTTTGCAGCATGTGTGTGAGTTCGCTGACGACCTCATAGCGGCCATAGGATGGCATGAGATAGACGCCCTGAATGAGAGGACGGGCTTCTCGCAACAGCTCTTGGGCGATGTGTAGGCCTTCTTCGTGGCCGCGCTCGTTGGCCAGACGCATGCGTGTTCGTACTGCATCGGGAATGGTCACGCCAGGGACTTCATTATGTAAGTATTCGGCATGGCGTGTACTATACAAAGGAATGCAGCCGAGGATTAAGGGAATGGGGGGTTGACCAACGCGGCGCAAGAAACGCTCTAAGGGGGCCATCTCGTAAATGGGTTGCGTCATGATGTACTGTGCCCCAGCCTCTATTTTGCGCTGATACTTCTCGATTTCGTGATCAACCTCTTCATCGGTCATGTTCAGGTTGAGTGCGCAGCCGATATGAAACGAGGCCTGCGCGCCAATGGACGAGTCGGCGGCATCGTGGCCCTCGTTCATGCCGCGTATCACGCGAATCAAGCCGACGGAATCGACATCCCAAACGCCTGTAGTGTTAGGATATGCGCCAACGCGCAATGGGTCGCCTGTGAGCGCGAGGATATTGCGGATCCCCAGGGCATGCGCGCCGAGCAGTTCGGACTGTAATGCCATGAGGTTGCGGTCACGAGAGGTAAAATGGATGATGGTTTCGATGCCGAGGTGGTCTTGAATTAAGCGGGCCAGGGCGAGGCTGCTCATGCGCACGCGGGCCATTGGGCTATCGGCGATATTGATGCAATCCGCGCCTGCTTTTTGGAGAACCGCCGCGCCATCAAGAATTTTCTTGGGGTTTAATCCTTTTGGTGGGTCTAGTTCAATACTAATGACAAACTCGCCTGCTGCTAATTTCTGCTGTAAGTGTGTCAGCGAGCCTTGTTGGGGTAGCAGCGTTTCTTCCTCAAGGACGCCGATGACGCGTGCTTGGCCGATTGTTCCATTGTTCGCCTGCTGGTATTGGTCTTGTTGTGGCGATGAGCTGGCGAGTGAAGGGGAACCAAAGCTTTCGTCTAATGCTTGGCGCATGGCGGCAATATGGCGAGGTGTGGTGCCGCAGCATCCGCCGATTAAGCGCACGCCTGCATTGGCGAAACGGCGCGCATAGTCGGCAAAATACTCAGGCGTTGAGACGTAGAAAAAGCGATTATCGATACGTGTTGGCAGACCTGCATTCGGCTGAGCCGAGAAGAGTGGTAGGGTGGTTGGTATTTCTTGTTGTTTGGTGGCCGCGATCATTTCTTCGAGGGCGTCAAAGGTTGCTGCTGGGCCAACGCTACAGTTCGCTCCTATCACGTCAACACCTAGATCACTGAGGACAGCGGCGACACGTGCAGCGGAACTACCAGAAAGCGTATGCCCATCTTCGTAGAAGCTCATCTGTGCGACAATGGGTAAGCCACTTTCTTTGGCGGCCAGGACGGCCTGGCGCAGTTCTGCGAGGCTTGAGAATGTTTCAAGGATCAGCAGGTCAACGCCGCCCGCTTGCAATGCGTCAATTTGTTCTGAGAAAATTGCGCGTAGTTCGCGCAGCCGCTGTTCGTCTGGTGCTTGTAACGGGCGACCGCTAGGCCCGATGGAGCCTGCGATAAAGACAGGCAGGCCAGAAATTTCACGGGCCTCACGCGCAATGCGCACTCCCTGAAGGTTGATTTCGCGCACTTTATCACCCAGGTTATGGGTTTCCAATCTGGCCCGGTTTGCCCCAAAGGTATTGGTTTCGATAATCTGCGCACCTGCGTTAATGTAATCTCTGTGAATACTTTGAATAAGTTCCGGTTGTGTCAAGTTAAGGGCATCAAAACACTGTTCATAGGGAATGCCGCGTGCATAGAGTTGTGTGCCCATTGCGCCATCACAGAGGAGCGGACGCTGCCGCAGTTGTTCAAGAAAAGGATGCTCCATCGAAAAGACTTCTCCCACCAAATTAAGATAACTATTGTGTCACCCCTCCATTGTACCTCTTTTTTGGCATTTGCGAAATATGGTAATCTCTGCTTTGTCATCGTAGCACCGTTCTAAAATCATACCTACTTTACAATATTGCGTTAGTATGCTATTATGCTAGTAAACTAGTATAATAGCAAAAAGGGTGCGCGAATGAAGGAAGAAAAGCAACAGTTTAACGTCTATCTAACTCCTCAGACAGTCAAACAGATAAAGCATCGCTCAATTGATGAACAGCTTTCTTTATCTGATCTGGTTGAGAAAGTGTTCACGGCCTATCTCTCTCAAACTCAAACGACTAGGGCTGCTCATGCGGAAATACCAACGCGGCAGACACAAGAGAAGGTCGAAATAACCTTACAGCCAATGCTGCATGTGGATGATATGGGAAAAGCGTTAGACTTCTATAGCAGAATTGGTGCCACTGTTCTCAATGGAAGTCGTGATGGCGATTGGGCATTAGTGAGTTTTGGCAATACCAAATTAGGCTTGCTTGCTCATCCTGCAAATCCAGAGCAAAATGAAGGGAAATTCGAGCTTAATTTTGAGTACGCTGGCTCGTTAGAAGCTTTAGAGCAACAGTTTCGTGAAGCTGGTATAACCATTGTGCGCCCCACTGGTGATGAGGGCTTTGGCTATCAATTGCAGATCGAAGATGCTGATGGGATGCTGATAAAAATCAATCAGATTGATCCAGAGCTTTATCGTTAGCGGAACAAAGCACCGTTTGAGAGATGGTTTTTCGATGATGGCTGGTCTATAATGCAAAGGCGGAGTAACAAACTGTTACTCCACCTTTTTACTTTCGCTTGTATTCTGGGTTGCCTGCTATTTGGCGTTCACCTTGACAGTGCGGACTTTCGCATGCTCGGCCTTCGGCAGATGTAGCGTCAGGACCCCATCGGTGTAGCTCGCCTCAGCACTCTCGGAGTTAATTGGAGCAGGGAGCGTAAAGGCTTGTTGGTACTGCCCTGACTGGAAACCATGCCAGTGGACTGTTGCCCCTTCGGGTGTCTGCATTTTTGTCTGCCATTTCAGGCTCAGCGTGTCTTGCTGAATGGTGATCTCGACCTCATCTGGGCGCACACCGGGCATGGGAACCTGGAGAATGAAGCCTTCCTGGGTCTCGAAGAGGTTGGCATTCACTCCGCGAGTGCCAAATGTGCTGGTGTTTGGCGTAATGAAACTATCAGCCAGGAGGCGGTCCATGGCCTCGCGCAAAGAAACAACCTCGTTAAATGGATTGTAGCGTGTCAAATTTGCCATTGTAGTATCTCCTTTGTTTCAATGTCTAACTGATACATATGCTGCAGAATGGGACCATCATGTTTCTCTGTGGTCACATTCTTTGTTTGTTTTCTTTCTGTCCCTACTATACATTGTTTTGTGTTAGAGCAACGTAAGCGAAGTGTAAGAAATTTGTTAGAAAACTTTATAGTGGTGCTATCAATGTTAATATATAGGTGACCCCTCGACGATAATGGGCTATTCTGCTACAATGCGCGTAACAAAGCTGTCGTTCGGCGTCCTAACAGGAGACACGAGCTGGTAGGATGCAGCATCGAAAGATCAAGTATTTTGCAAGGAGGAATGCAGCCGTGATGGTGGAACAAGAACCAGCATCGAAAGATATTGAACGGGTACTGAAGCGCGGCGTGGCGTTGGTGGAAAAAGAGGTCGACCTGCGCCGTTTACTGCTGGAAGGCAATAAGGGTCAGCCGTTGCGAGTCAAACTGGGCGTAGACCCAACACATTTTGATTTGACGATTGGACACGCTGTTGTGTTTCGCAAACTGCGCCAGTTTCAGCAGCTCGGCCATAAAGCTGTGGTGGTGATTGGTGACTGGACGGCGCGTCTGGGTGATCCCAGTGGGCGCGAAGAGGCGCGCAAGCCGCTGAGCGAGGAGCAGGTCAAGGCGAATGCTGCGACCTATCTCGATCAATTTTTTAGAATTGTTGATCCACGTCTGACCGAAGTGCGTTGGCAGCATGAGTGGTTTGATGGTTTTAACATGGGTGATGCGCTCAAATTGTTGGGCCATAAGACAGTGGCGCAGATGTTGGTGCGTGATGATTTCGCGAAACGCTACAAGAATGGTGTAGAAATCTATCTTTCTGAGTTTATGTATCCGCTGTTGCAGGGCTATGACTCTGTGGCACTGCGTGCTGATGTCGAGCTGGGTGGGACTGATCAAACTTTTAATTTGTTGGTGGGGCGCGAGTTGCAGCCGTCTTTTGGGCAATTGCCACAGCAAATCCTGACGATGGATTTGATTGTTGGATTAGATGGTGTGAAGAAGATGGGCAAGTCGCTGGATAATTATATTGCGATGACGGCCCCGGCAAATGATATGTATGGCAAACTGATGTCGTTGCCTGACCACGCGATGCGCCTATACTTTGAGGCTTTGAGCGACGTGGATGCTGCCGAACTGGACGAGGTTGAGCGTAAAATGGCAGAGGGAACATTGAATCCTCGCGATGTGAAACGTCGGATGGCTCGTGAAATTGTCAGCGTGTTCCACAACACTGTCGCGGCGCAGGAAGCAGAAGAGGCATTTATTCGCCAGTTTTCTGAGCGCAAATTGCCAAGCGATCTTTCTGAGTATCAATTGAGTGAGTCGATGGATATCGTTACTTTGCTTGTGAATGCGAAACTGGCAACCAGCCGCAATCAGGCGCGTGGCATTATCGAGCAGGGTGGCGTCTCGATCTTTCCAACAGGCGAGGAGAGTGACGAGGTGCGTGTGAGTGAGTCGAGCTATCAGGTTCCGCTCAGCGATGGTGCGATCATAAAATTTGGCAAACGTCGCTTTATCAGGATACGGGTATCAAGATAGTCTGATCTTGCCCATGCTGTTGTGTGTGGCAGGGTAGTCGCTTTGTTGGGCTTGTCTGTGTTGTTGACTGTCGCGTCTAGTAAGGAGTTGTGTGCATGCCGCAAGCAACAATCGGTGTCATTGGGGGGAGTGGACTCTACCACATGGAGGGCATGAGCGATGTGGAAGAAGTAAGTGTCTCAACCCCTTTTGGGGTTCCGAGTGATGTCATTACGGTTGGGAAGGTGAACGGTGTGCCGATGGCTTTCTTGCCTCGGCATGGGCGTGGTCATCGCCTGAGTCCGACAGAGATTCCTGCGCGTGCGAATATGTGGGCGTTGAAAAGCCTGGGTGTGGAATGGGTGATCTCAGTGAGTGCGGTGGGGAGCCTGCGCGAAGATATTGCTCCGCGTGATCTGGTTATTCCCGATCAGATTTTTGATCGCACCAAGAGTCGTGTGAATAGTTTTTTTGAGGGTGGGTTGGTCGTTCACTGTACCTTTGCCGAGCCATTTTGCTCTACGCTGAGTGCGTTGCTTTGGGAGTCGGCACAAGGGTTGGGGGATGTGAAGGTGCATCGTGGTGGGACCTATGTGTGTATGGAGGGGCCACTGTTCTCAACGAAAGCAGAATCGAATGTCTATCGCCATTTGGGGATGGACATTATTGGAATGACAGCGTTGCCCGAAGCAAAACTGGCGCGTGAGGCCGAGATGTGCTATGCGACGATTGCCTGTGCCACCGATTATGACTGCTGGCATGAGACCGAAGAGTCCGTTACCGTCGAGATGGTGATTGGCAACCTGAGTGCAAACGTGGCGAATGCGCAACGTATTTTACGTGAGGTGGCGCAACATGTGCCGGGTGAGCGTGCGACTCTGGTATGTGGCTGTGCAAATGCGCTGGCAACGGCGATTATCACAGACGCACGCAGCATTCCCGCTGCGGTGAAAGAGAAATATGATCTACTGATCGGTAAATATATTTCTTGACAATGCCGATCTAAAGAGGTATAATGACGGTGTTCCTTCGAGGAAATATTAAGTAGGACAAGCCGATGTTCATCCAGTCCTGTCGGTCGGCGTAATTGGGTCCTGCGCGGCAGATGTCTGCAAACCCCGCTAGGTCCGTGAGGAAGCAACGGTAAGTGGACCTCCCTGGGTGTCGCAGGGGAGCCTAATTGCGCTGATCGGCAGGGCTGGGTGAACATCGGCTTTTTGTTCTAGACACACTTCTTGCTTTTCGTCGAAGTATTTGGAAGGTGGCCCGTCACGTCACGCTAGTATGCAGACGGGAGTAAGAACTATGGCCTCACAATCACTATACCGCAAATGGCGTTCACAAACCTTCTCTGATCTGGTTGGTCAGGAAGAAATTGTGCAGACGTTGAAGAATGCCCTTAGCTCTGGCACAATGGCTCATGCCTACCTCTTTGCAGGGCCACGTGGAACGGGCAAAACCAGCACTGCTCGCTTATTGGCGAAAACAATTAACTGTCTCCATCCCAACAATGGCGAACCCTGTAATGCATGTGTGCCATGTCGTGAGATCGCCAGCGGCAACTCTTTTAACGTTATTGAGATTGATGCTGCATCGAATCGTGGCATTGATAGCATCCGTGAGCTGCGCGATAAAGTGATGGTTCCCCCAGTCACGGGTAAATACAAAGTCTACATCCTTGACGAAGCTCATATGCTGACGACAGAGGCGTTTAATGCGCTCCTAAAAACGCTAGAGGAGCCACCTCGCCATGCTATTTTTGTGATGGCGACAACGGATGTGCATAAAATGCTGCCGACGGTTCTCTCGCGCTGCCAGCAATTTCATTTCAGGCGCATTACGACGCGCCAGATTATCGGGCATCTGAGTTTTATCGCGCAACAAGAGCAGGTAAAGCTTGATGGTGGTGCGGCAGAGCTGATTGCACGTTCGGCAGCGGGTGGCATGCGCGATGCGCTGAGCCTGCTCGATCAAGCGATTGCCTATTGTGGTCAAGAGATTAGTCTGAGCCAGGTGCAGGCAATGCTGGGCGTGGCTGATCCGCGTGCTATCCAGAAACTAGTTCTCCAGACAGCACGGCTGGAGAGTGCGGGAGCTTTGCATCTGATCCATGAGCTTGCGGAGGCGGGTGCAGACCTGCGTCAGATCAATATGCAGGTAGCAGAGTATTGGCGTGCGCTGATGTTAGCAAAGGCAGGAGCGGATATCGCTGCTATTCTTGATCGCACGGACGATGATCTTCGTGAAATTACGCAGACGGCACAACTTTTCGCGTTAGAAGAGCTGATTGAATGTGCGCGTATTTTTGCGCAGAACGAGCTGATGCAAAAAAGTCAGGCAACGCCACAGCTAGGGCTGGAGCTGGCTCTGCTGGCATGCATTGAGCTGCACCGCCGTTCCCAGGCGGGGCAGACGGGTGTTGTTCCTAGCACAGCCACGTTGCACGTGGCTCCTACTGCTGTAAACCGTGCGGTACACAGTCCGTCTCTAGCGGAGACGGGGCAAGCTGTGCGGCAGTTGCCAACTTCTGCACCGTCGTTCCCCCCAGTGAGTGTGCCTGCTGTGCGTGCGCCAGCTGAAAGCCTACCGGCTAGCCCATCGATAAGCGCGTCACGTGTTGTGCCAGAAGATGCGGTCGCAAGGTCTTCAGAGACGCAGGGTCATGTGGGTGAGTTGCCTGCTGGGAGTGATAACGCCTATGAGGATGATGAGGATGATGAAGCAGAGGGAAAAACTGCTGTGGTGTACATGGAGACAGTAGACGAGGAAGGTGTGGCTGAGAGGAATGGGGAAGGCGAAGGGAATCAGGGTTTGCTCTTGGAGTTGCAGCGGGTGAAGGATGTGTGGGAGATGGTCAAGCGACGGGTCAAAACGCAAAAAGATGGCGCCAAGGTGGCCGCTGTTCTCAACGGCTATGCGGTAATTGGGATAGAGGTGGGTGAGCATGAGCCGGTGGTACTGTTGAAGGCAAACGCAGATTTCCATTTTAAAGCGTTGCAAAAGCAGGAGGATCATGATGCAATTGCCTGGGCATTAAAAATCGAGCTTGAGCAAGAATGTGGGGTAAAACTGTTAGCCCCTGGCTATATCCATAGCGATATGGGAATGCAATCGGCTGGTGGAATAGGGCAAATTGAGTTGAGCCACCGTACTACGAGTGCGACGGTGATACCGTCGATGCAATCGGCTCATCTCAATCGTCCGGCTGCACCAGCGTCTGCGCCAGAAAAACCTGCTTCTGAGGCGTCATTGCCGGTGAAGAGAGAGCCTGCTACGCCTGTGCCAGTTGCACCTGTCAAAGAGGAGCAAGGGCGTGCTAAAGCGAAAAAGGTCAGAGAGAATACGGCGGGTGAGGCAGAGGCAGAGAGTAAAGAGACGACTGTCAGCAGGGCAGAATATATCAGGCAGAAAGCTATCAACGATCCAGTAGTTCAGGAAGTGATCAGACTATTTAAAGCGGAGATCAAAGAGATCAAATTGAAGTAAGGAGCGAATAGTGCGATGAACATGCGTGAAATCCAGAAGATGCAGCAAAAGATGATGCGGATGCAGGAAGAGCTAGAGCTGGCGAAGTTTACGGGAACGGCAGGTGGGGGTGCTGTGACGATCACGATGACGGGCAAATTTGAGATTACGGATGTCAAAATTGATGCGGAGGCCTTTAGTGCGGAAGATATTGTGGAGCTTGAGGTCATGGTACGCGCTGCTGCGAAGGATGCGTTTGAGAAGGTTTCGGATGCGCAACAGAAGATAGTGAATAATGTGACGGGCGGCTTACGCATGCCGGGAATGTTCTAACGCATGAGTGACATTGCACCACCAATAGCAGCTTTGATTGAAGAATTTGCCAGGCTACCGGGGGTAGGTGTTAAGACGGCGCAACGGCTGGCGTTCTTTATCTTGCGTTGTCCAACAGATCAGGCACGTCGCTTGTCAGAGGCAATCATGCGTGTCAAAGAGAGCATTATCTATTGTTCGCGTTGTTTCAACATTACAGAAAGCGACCCTTGCCCAATTTGTGCCAACCCTGGCCGTGAGCGTGAGCTGATCTGTGTTGTCGAAGAGCCATTAGATGTAATCGCTTTAGAGAAAACGGGCGTGTATAAGGGCTTGTACCATGTATTGCACGGTGCGCTTTCACCGATGAATGGTATCGGGCGTAAAGATTTGCGTATTGATGAGTTGCTACGGCGTTTGGAAGAAGAGCCAGTGCGTGAAGTGATTCTGGCGACGAATCCCAGTTTTGAAGGTGATTATACGGCAGGCTTTATTAAGAGCGAGATGAAAGGAATAGTGAACGGGACAAATGCGACGCTGCGTGTGACCTCGCTAGCGCGTGGCTTATCGTTGGGTAGCGATCTTGAGTATGCCGACGAGGGGACACTGGGGCGTGCGATTGAGGGAAGGCGCGACCTGTAGAGAGGGACGACAGCGCGGATCGGTAGTGTCAGTTGACAGTCTAGCTTAGCTGTGGTACTATTGTTCTAAATTGCGAGAACGGCGATGTGGCGTATTGAATTGCCGGTTTTTCAGCTCTGCCAAAGAATAGAGAAGTGTAGATATCCCGAGACGAAGGCATGGTTGGGAACGGTAGAAGAGACGCTGGTATCTGTTGCAGCAAAGAGAATATGACCGATGTCATCACGCGCTCTACAAACCCATCTTTTTTGAGCATTGTTTATTCCTGTCATAGGGAAGCGAGTGCAGCACATAAGGAGGCGCACGGTGCTGTCAAATGAGAATGTTGTAAGACATTCCAGTATGCGCGCCGTGGGAGAAATATGGCAACGAGTAAAAAAGAGAAAGCCGCAGCGGCGAGTACGACCAATACAGCAGGCATGAGCGAACGCGAGAAAGCGATTGATCTGGCGTTGACGCAGATTGAACGCCGCTTTGGCAAAGGCGCAATCATGAAATTGGGTGAATCGGCCAAAATCCATGTAGAAGCTATTCCAACGGGTTCGATAGCTTTGGACCTCGCGCTCGGCGTCGGTGGCATTCCCCGAGGGCGTATTACCGAGATTTATGGCCCTGAGTCTTCTGGTAAAACGACGTTGTGTCAGCATATCATTGCGAATGTGCAGCGAGCGGGTGGCTATGCCGCGTTTGTGGATGCAGAGCATGCCCTGGACCCAACCTATGCAGCACGTTGTGGCGTCGATACAAACAATCTGTTGGTTTCGCAACCGGACACGGGTGAGCAGGCATTAGAAATTGTGGACTCACTGGTTCGTAGCAATGCAATTGATGTGATTGTGATCGACTCAGTAGCGGCCTTAACCCCACGTGCTGAGATTGAGGGTGAGATGGGTGATTCACACGTTGGTTTGCAGGCACGTTTGATGAGCCAGGCGATGCGTAAACTGACGGGGGCAATCAGTACATCTAATACGTCGGTCATTTTCACCAACCAATTGCGTGAGAAGGTTGGCGTGATGTTTGGCAATCCCGAGACCACTGCTGGTGGTAAGGCACTGAAATTTTACGCCTCTGTGCGATTGGATATTCGTCGCACTGATTCGATTAAACAGGGTCAGGATGTCGTTGGCAATCGTACGCGCGTGCGTGTGGTGAAAAACAAAGTTGCACCGCCTTTCAAAACAGCCGAATTTGATATCATGTATAGCGAGGGTATATCACGCGAGGGCGGTCTGATTGATTTGGGTTTAGAAATGGGCATCGTCAAGAAGAGTGGGGCGTGGTTTACCGTTGGCGACATTCGTCTTGGGCAAGGCCGCGAGAACGCAAAAGAGTTTTTGCGCCAGAACAGCGATGTGGCGGGTGCTATCGAAGAGCAGATTCGTGGCAATATCGTCACGTTTAAGGGTGGAGAGATCGAGAGTGTGGAGGAGGAAGAGGGTAGCGTGGAAAGCTTTGGTGCGGGGGAATAAGCCGGGGTATACAGCGTTTGCGCACTCTCAGGATGCGCAAACGCCAGTTTATTTTTACTGCTCGTCGGTGAGGGAAAGACGTTCTGCGGTGGTGTGAGTGTTGGTGAGATCAGAGCGTTTCTCGAGGATTTCAGGTAGTTTTTCCTCAAGAGCAGATTGCTCAAGGTGAACAAGGGGTTTTTCGTCGGTAGAGAGTAGTGGCTCTAAGGTGTTGCCAGCAATCAACATTGGTTCTAAGACTTCGGCGGTAGGTGCTAACTCATGCCACCATTTGGCTATCAGGGCTGGGTCAACATCGCCAAGGCTGCTAGGGGTGGCGTGTTGCATAGACCAATCCACAATGGCCTCTTCTAAGGGTGTTTCTGCGCCAGCTTCCTCACTCAATTTCCATTTGTGGTCCATGATGGCAAAATAGGCTTGCATGGGGTTTTGTTCGTTGGTGAGATGGCGACGCAGAAGGAGAATGGTGGGGAGATGATAGTTGGTATACCAATCCTGTGCAGCCTCCTCGATGCTTACCAGATGGTGTTCTCTTTCCCCCATCAGGATCTGATGGCCGAGGATCATATTATAAAAGCGGCGTGCGTATTGGCGTGGGATGGTGATATGCAGTAGCTCATCGATACGGCGTACATACCAGCCGGGCAAGACGGTGGTAAAATGTTGCAAGGTTTGGCCGGTGAGACTAAAGAGGGAATAGCCAGCATCATTTAATGTGCGTAAAAAGCGTTCGATCTGGTAGATGGTGGTAAAATGCGGGGCATTGGCAATGCGTGCGTGTTCGCGGCGTAACCAATGGTAGCGGCGTACAAAGTATTGAAAGTCTGTTTCGCTGAGCAATTGAGTCTCTTCTGGTAGGTTGCGGGCCTGGCGCATATCTTCGGCTTGCCAGGAGAGTGATTCGCCAAAAGAAGCGAGGTCTTGCTCACGTAATCCTTCACTGACAGGGGTTGGAAAAAGTTCTGTTGTTTCGGCATCGGCCATAATGGCGAGAATGTGGCGGCCATCGATGCGAATCAGAACATTGGCCAGCGAGGGATCACCCCAATAAACACCATGCTCGTGCAGTTCAACCATCAAGACCGCAATGGCTGCTAGCAGACGTTGCTTGGTGCGTTTGGCGAAAGGGATGCGGTAGAGTAACACATGAGGAATGACACGTGGTGCGAGTCGTGTGATGGTGTAGCCGCGATCTCCGCTGATATATTGTGTCATGCCACCGAGTTGCGGGACGCTGAAAGGGATTGGTGGTGCTGAAACGGTCATACTGCCAATGGCTGTCAGGGTAGGGATACCACGTTGTGTAATCTCATGCAGGTTGCGAATTTCCTTCTCGGCCATGTGTGGAGTTGTTTCTTTGATGGCGTAGCGAACCCCTTCGCATTCCACAAAAACCACGGGGTGACGTGACTCGCCACGTCTGATGAGGAGGAGGGGTGTGCCCTGTTTTTCCCAATCGGCAAGGGGAGTATCCCAGGGCAGACTCTCTAGACGTTTTTGGTCGTCAGTGCTCACGTGAAAGTAAATTTTACTCTTCATCTTACTATGGTAAGCTCCTTCTCTGCTGTGGTATAAGAAAGATGTGGCTATAACGATCATAGCATAGCCGTTGGTGAGAAGCAAATGGCGGCTATTTGTCTGATGGCATAGATGTCTGCTCGGTTCATGACACAAGTACGAATGTTTTCATAGAAGAGAATGGAGCGAGAAAGATGGGGACAGTAACCTTTGGATTTGCCGGCGAGGTGGTTCTGATCACAGGCGGCTCGCGTGGTTTAGGCCTGGAGATTGCGCAGGCATTTGGTGTGGCAGGGGCGACAGTCATTATTACTGCGCGGAGAGAACAATGGCTGTCTGAGGCGAAAAGCGAGTTGGAGGGGCAAGGGATAACAGTGCATGCGTTACTCTGTGATGTTGCAGATAGTACTTCGGTGGAACAATGTGTGCAACAGGCTTACGCGCTGTGTGGCAAAATAGATGTGCTGGTGAACAATGCCGGTTTGACATGGGGCGCACCTGCCGAGCAGATGCCGCTGGACCGTTGGCATCTGGTGATTGAAGCAAATCTTACTGGTACGTTTTTGATGGCGCAGGCTGTGGGGCAGCATATGTTAGAACGCAAAAAAGGTGCGATCGTCAATGTTGCCTCTATTGCGGGTTTGGGTGGCGGGCAACTCAATACAGTTGGTTACAATGCCAGTAAAGCGGCAGTGATTAACTTGACACGTGCGCTGGCGATTGAATGGGCAACACGTGGTGTGCGTGTGAATGCTATCGCCCCGGGTATGTTTCGGACGCGTATGACAGAGGCTATTCTTGAGCGTGCCGAGGCGATTGTGGCCGATACGATTCCGATGAAGCGTATTGGTCAGCAAGGTGAACTTGCCCCTGCGGTACTCTTTTTGGCATCCGAGGCCGCAAGCTATATTACGGGGCAAGTTCTGGCCCTTGATGGTGGCCGCACCGCCCAATAGCATCATGTCCTCTTTGTTTCGCAGAGCGGAGCTATCAACATGACCGTACACAGACGTGAGCATGAGATGCCATCAGTAGATAAGTAGTGATGCGTCAGCCAGCGGCAGCACCAATGTAAGCTGTTATATTGCCATCGTTGTCAGGAGCAAAGAGCATGCCATTGACCACGAGGGGGCTTTGCCAATGCAATCCGCCGATCGTGCCGTGTGCGGAAGCTTGGGTACTGCTCCATAAGACTGTGCCAGTGGTCGGGTCCATGGCTTGCAGGATGCCAACGCTCTGCAAAAACAGTACATTATTGGCAATCAATGGTGAGCTGCCCGTGTCATCAAGATGATAGGCCAGTTGTAGTGTCGTCTGACCACTTGTGTTTGTTATTACTCTGAATGCCGAAAAGCCACAATTGTTTGCCACAAACACCCAGGTTGTGCCGCTGCTATCATTCCATATGCCGGGTTGCGTATCGACATCGCAGGCGTTTGGCAAGTGGATGGTCTGCACCTCGCCACCGACATGGTTTGGTCCGCCCTGCCCAGAAAGATTTTGGAGATTGAGCAGGCGCAAGGCGTCATCTTTGCCACCCTGGACTGCCAGATAGGGTGTATCGCTGGCGTATTGCACTGGCAGTATCGCGGGAGCCGTACTCCCGAGGTCTTGATCTGTATCGTCAAGGTTCTGATAATTCGTGGGTGTATAGGTGTCGACCACCTGCGTAAGATCAGGACTCAGCTCGATCACGCTATCACCATAGTTAGAACCACCCTTATTCGCATCATAGGGTCCATTTCCTGTTGCGACTAAGACATCGTGCGTGATGGGGTCAATGACCGCACCAGCTCTGGCCCAGATACCCGCTTGGATGCTGTTGCAATAATTTGTTGCGGAAGAAGTATCAACGAGTAACTGGTGAATAGTAGCACAAAGAGCGTTAAAGACGGTGGTTTTGCCGGTGGTGAGATGAACGGCGACCACATGGCCCTCATAGTGGCCGCCATCACCGACGTAGCCGCTTGTGGTCATGTAGAGAAAGCCATTGGCAATGTTCAGCGCGGATGAGCCTTTTTCCACGGCGTTCATCAGTGTGATGGTTGCAGGCCAGCCGCCGGTGGTTTCTTCCTGGCCTGTGGTAACCGCATATTTGTGAACTTTGCCGTCCAATCCGTAGCTATAGACAAATAGCTTGGAGGGGTCTAGCACGGGCGAACTCGTGGTAATCTGTGGGCCGTGTGTCTGTTGTTGCCAGATGATTTGGCCGTTGGCAGCATCAAGCGCGAGCAGTGTGCCGGATAGTGTTGTCAAAAAAAGCAGATTTTTCAGGCCGTGCGTAGTTTGCACCTGTGGTAACTCAATAGGAGAGCTGTCGGCGGTAGCGGGGAGATGTTGCCGCCAGAGTAGGGTGAGGTTATACACGTTGTGCAATGTAATCAGCGTCTCCGCATTATTCACCCCTGTTCGTGCGCCACCTCCCCCAAACGCTGGCCAGGCCAATAATGGTTCCTGAGGTGAATGGCTTGTTGGCGTTGGTATGACGGTTGGGAGCGGTGTAGATGTGGATGATGGCGGTGCGGTATCTATTTTTGCTTGGCAAGCCGTCAAAAGCAGGATGATGGTCAGCAAGACAGAGCAGCGTGTTTTCTGTTTGATCAAGCTCTACTCCATTCATTGCTTAGGATGCATTGCTCCACGACAGTGCAATGCTACTGTGCTTAATTATCAGATGTGCTGAACATTGTAGTCAACGTGAGCTGTACTTATGGGTATGTTGTCTGTGGAGTAATGCTCTGTCAAACGTCATGGCAACCGTTTCGGAGAGGCAGGGCATGATAAATCACGCCCCTACAATGATATGACACACGTTCTGCCTTTATTAATTGTAGGGGCGTGATTTATCACGCCCTGCTCCCAGGCACAAAAAACGTGTACAATCACCTTTGACAGAGTACTACGTTTTATGCGCGCATAAAGGCCAGGACCTCGTCGCGCTTCTCTTGCATCAACGTGTCATTCTTCGCCTCGACATTCAGGCGCAGCAACGGCTCGGTGTTCGAGGAACGCACATTAAACCACCAGTCACCAAAATCAACGGTCAGGCCGTCCAGATGGTCCACTGATTGCGCTCTAGCACCAAAATGCTCCTCTAATGCCTTCAGCTTGCTCTGCGCATCGCTCACCGTGCTGTTGATCTCGCCACTGCGCACCCAGGTGTCCAATGGTTTGAGCAGTTCGGAGAGTGGCTTGTTCTCGATAGAGACGAGTTCAAGCATCGTCAAGAAAGCGATCAGGCCAGAGTCGGCATACCAGTTGTCGCGGAAATAAAAGTGACCGGAATGCTCGCCGCCAAAGATTGCATTGCGCTCACGCATCTCGGCCTTGATAAACGAGTGTCCGACCCGCGTGCGTACAGCCGTGCCGCCCAGTTCACCGATCAGCGTGGGCACGCTTTTCGAGACGATCAAGTTATAGAGGATCGTCGAACCAGGCTGTTTGCGCAACAGGCTATTGGAAACGGCAGCCGTAACCATCGAGCCATCAACGATCCGACCATGCTCATCCACGGGGAACATGCGATCAGCATCGCCATCAAAAGCTACACCCATGTCAGCTTTTGTCTCAATCACCTTTTGACAGGCATCTTCCATATTCTCTGGCTCAATCGGGCTGGCTGGATGATGCGGGAAATTGCCATCAAGCTCAAAATAGAGTGGCACGAGTTCGCAGGGCAGGTGGGCAAAAACTTTGGGCAGTATCATGCCCGCCATACCATTGCCCGCGTCAGCCACAATCTTGAGCGGCCTGATCTTGCTGACATCGATAAACGACAGCACGTGCTGGACATACGCATCGGTCACATCATGCTGGCTGATCTCACCCTTGCTTGCGGGCGTGGCAAAATTGCCACTGATCGCCAGATCGCGGATGTCCGTCAAGCCGCTATCCTTGCTCACCGGGAACGCCTGCGCACGGCAAAATTTCATGCCATTATATTTGCCCGGATTGTGCGAAGCCGTAATCATCACACCCGCTGGATAGTCAAACTTGCCAACCGCGAAATACAGCTCATCCGTTGTGGTCATGCCCAGATCAATCGCGTTCACGCCTTGCTCGGTGATGCCGCGCATAATCGCTGCCGCCAAGACGGGTGAAGACAGACGCATATCGCGCCCAACGGCAATGGCGGGCACATTGAGATATTGCGCCGCGGCCCGCCCAATCAAATATGCCCCCTCGTCGGTCAGCGTATCACCATAGATGCCACGAATATCGTAGGCACTGAAAATCTTTGGATCAAGCGTGGGAGTTGCTGAAGTCATAGTAGTTCCTTCTCCATATTTCTAAAAGTACCCAGGGGTCCCCTGAGCTGCGAGGATCGTAAATCTGCCCAACCTCGATGAAATTCGCTCTGGCAAAGGCACGACGGGCAGGTTGATTTGCCAGAGCCGTCTCCGCATAGATACGATTGAAATTGAGGGTCATGAAGAGGTAGTGTACCAATGTGCGAATCGCTTCCGCACCATAGCCTTTGCCCCAACTACTTTTCTCTCCCAAGCCCAAACCAACCTCAACATGTGAGATGCGCGTGTCAATATTGAAATATGTGATCGTACCAATCGGCTTCCGTTGCTCATCTTCAATGATAAACCAATACTGCCGTCCATTGCCACGCACATAGTTACGCTCAAAGATCGGCAGGAACTCCGCCATGATACGCGAATAGGGACGATGCGGGTCATAACGCCAGACCTCATCATCGCCCTCCCAGTTAAACACATTTGTTGCATCCGCTATACGTGGATGGCGCAAGAAAACGCGCTCGCCACGCAGCAGCAGCTCTTGCGACTGCCTCGATACGTCACTGCGTCTTGTCTCTGTCATAACACATCCATGATCTGTTCTACAAAACTTGTTCCTGCCGCGAGTGGTCCCACACCCAACGTCTGCGCCAGCGTCTGCCCCAGATCGGCAAAACTTGCCCGCGTGCCAAGATCAACGCCCGCACGCATCGACTGTCCATAAGCTAACAACGGCACGCATTCGCGTGTATGGTCCGTGCCACGAAACGTCGGGTCCACCCCATGATCGGCAGTCAAGAATAAGCCGTCACCTGGGCGCATCGCGCTCTGCACCTGCGCACACCATGCATCAACCCCGCGTAACGCCTGCGCATAGCCCTGACTGTCGCGCCGATGACCCCACAGCATATCAAATTCGACCAGATTGACGAAAAGCAGACCCGTAAAGTCGCGCCCCAGCCAGCGCAATGTTGCCGCCATGCCCTCACCATTCGTCTCGCTATGCTCCCGCTGCGTTAAGCCACGCCCCGCAAAAAGGTCTTCTATCTTGCCTATACCTATCACCTCTTTGCCCGCTGCATACAACACATCCAGTAGGCTGATGCCCAGCGGAGCCAACGAGAAATCACGGCGATGCTCCGTGCGCTTGAATGCCCCCGGCCTGCCAATAAATGGCCGCGCAATCACACGCCCAACAGCATTTTCCCCCGTCAGCAGATCACGCGCAATACGACAGATATCATACAGTTCATCCAGGGGAATGCTATCCTGATGGGCCGCCACTTGAAACACGCTATCCGCCGAGGTATAGAGGATCGGAGAACCGGTGCGGACATGCTCCTCACCCAGTTGTTTGATGATCTCAGTGCCAGAAGCCACCACGTTACCAAGCACCTTGCGCCCAATGGCCCCCTCAAAACGTGCCACGAGGTCCGCTGGAAACCCATGCGGATAGGTGGGCAACGCCTTCTGTAGCACAACACCCGTCATTTCCCAATGGCCCGTCGTGCTGTCCTTACCTGCTGCTGCCGAAGCCATCCGCCCATAGCTCCCCTGCACGTCGGTAGAGGGTGGCGTGCCCAGGATAGGCGTGATATTGCCCAGGCCGAGCTTGCCCAGGTTGGGCAGAGCTAGCCCACCAACCGCCTGCGCACAATGCTCAAGCGAGCTGGCCCCCTCATCGCCATATGCGGCTGCATCAGGGTTTGCGCCTGCACCCACACCATCGAGAACAACCAGGATCGCCCGTGTGAGTTGTGTCATGATTGCACCTTTACAATCTCCAGACGTGGATAGTCCGGCAACGGCTCGCCAATCAGCGGCAAGGCATGCTCGTAAAAAGCCGCTGTAACCATTGTACCGCTTGCATCCACATACTCTGCTGGCATCAGCCGCTGCACATTTGCCACGCGCGCCAGCTCGACTAGACCAGTCGTGCAATGATAGACTGGCGTTGTATGGCGTACCAATGTTACCATTTTATCACTTTCGCCGTCCAACAGGGCAGCAACGCCCATTTTCCCCACCAAATAGGCTTCATGGCGATCAACTGGCGAAACTGCCTGATAGGCCATTCGTTGCAAGTCGCCCGGCTTGTCAAAGCGTGCGCGCAGTTTTAGCTCGCGCTTCACCAACTCGACCAGATATTGCGCCGCCCCGCTCAGCAAGGGATGGTGGAAAGCATCGCTCCCCACCTGCCCACTGGCCCCCAACGCCTGCCCCTGCTCGTCGCGAATGGTCTCCGCGGCCACAATCACAACATAGCCCAGGCGACGATAAACCGCCTCAACCTGCTCCAGGAAACGGGCCGCGACAAAACGTTGCTCTGGCATCAGAATCAGATGGGGAGCATCCCGCTCGTCGCGCTTCCCCAACGCCGAGGAGGCTGCCAACCAACCAGCATCCCGTCCCATCGTCTCAATCACTTTCACCGGATAATGCCAGGGCATCGAGACCGTATTCATCGTTGAATCCATCGTGGCCTGAGCGATAAAGCGCGCTGCACTGCCATAGCCTGGGCAATGGTCAGTAAAAGGCAGATCGTTATCAATCGTCTTGGGCACACTAATCGTCGCTAGTTCATAGCCCAGACGCTGCGCGGCTTGCGCGAGCTGGTGCGCGGTATCCGCCGAGTCGTTGCCACCAATGTAGAGTATGTAGCGAATGTCATAGCGGCGCAATATCTCGATAGCGCGCTCCACATCACCCTCTTGCAGCTTATAGCGGCACGAGCCGAGTGCTGCCGATGGCGTATGCAGCAACTGCGCCCACACCTTCGTAGCTTGCTGGCGCAGATCGCTCAGATCTTCCTTGAGCAACCCTTCTATACCATGATGCATACCGTAAATGCCATCAATCTGTCTATGCGCAAGTGCAGCCTCAACAGCTCCAACAAGACTAGCGTTAATAACGGCAGTTGCCCCACCGGATTGTCCAATCAGTAGATTTGCGTGTGATACTTTCACCAATACTACTCCCGTGCTTCATTTAGTGTTACCGCCATTATAATAACACACGCCCACAGCGTCGAGGGAGAGTACTCGCTTGCCCTGTCTCATAGCAATGATGCTATACTGAAGACACATCTTTTTCATGGAGATTACAGTGAAGCACAAGATCATTTTAGATTGCGACCCCGGTCATGATGACGCGATTGCCATCCTGCTGGCTGCTCGCCACCCACAGATTGACCTGCTCGCCATTACGACCGTGGCTGGCAACCAAGCAGTCGAGAAGACGACACACAACGCTCTGAAAGTCTGCTCACTAGCTAATATTCGCACAGTGCCGATTGCCATGGGCATGGCGCGTCCACTGCTCCGTCCAGCACGTCACGCCGCCAATATCCACGGCCTCTCTGGTATGGATGGTCCACACATCCCCGAACCGGATCTCGCACTTTCACCTATCCACGCCGTCGATCTGCTGATCCAACTACTGCTCGCCTCAGCAGGTGACATCACCCTCGTTCCCACCGGGCCATTGACCAACATTGCCACTGCCATCAAACAAGAGCCAGCTATTGTGCCCAAAATCAAAGCCATCTCGCTGATGGGCGGTGCTATTGGCGTGGGCAATGTGACCAGTTCAGCAGAATTTAATATTTGGGTCGATCCTGAGGCTGCCGCTATCGTCTTCAACTGCGGACGCCCCATCACGATGGTTCCTTTAGAGGTCACGCACCAGGCTCTGGCCACACCGGCGATTGTAGCACGTCTGCGCGCGGCACAGCAACCAGTCGCCACCTTTGCCGCCGATCTGCTGGTTTTCTTCGCGGAAACCTACCAGCACGTCTTCGGCTTTGCCGCCCCGCCCGTGCATGACCACTGCGCCGTTGCAGCCGTGATCGACCCCACCATCATCCAAGCCAAACACATGCCTGTTGCCATTGAAACCGTGAGCGAACTGACCGCCGGACGCACCGTGTGCGATCTCTACGGTACGTCCAGCCAGCCGCCCCAGGTTCGCGTTGGCTATGCCCTCGCGGTAGAGCGTTTTTGGGAGATGGTGATTAGCACGCTCCTGAACTCCTAATAGCCAGCCGTAGCTTCAAACGTTTGCGCAATCACCGCGTAGCCGAGATCAGTGGCATGGATATCATGATATGGGCTACACATCCAAGTATAGGTGCAAATATTGGGATTAGGGGTCTGTGAGCCACCAAATGCACCAAAGACAGGCACGAGCTTTCCGTAGCCACTCAAGTCGATACCCAGATACCAGTTGAGCAGGCGGGTATATTTGACGAGGTTCGGGCAGATATTCTGCGTCGGATCATAATAGTCCATCATCAAAATATCGCCCGTCTGCTTGCCTTTCACCATCAAAGCAGCGTAAAGCGCAGGCAGAATAATAGTACGCAGGTTGGTGTTCAGAGTGTGTAGATCGGTAGTGAACTGCGACGCGTTAATGGTGCAAGTCGCATAATTAGCATCTTTCAACAAATCATTCGCACCGATATCGAGCGTCACTGGACTCACCGTTCCAGGAAATGCACGGAGGTATGCAACGGCTGATACCAGTTGCGGAGGAGTGCCCTGTGGAGCATAGGGACACCCACCATAGATCATTGTTGAGCTAGTCTCACCAGGGCATCCCAGATCGACGACATCCTGCACGCCATGCCCTTGCAGATTGGCAAAGAAGTCTGTAGCATAGCCATGCGTATAGTCGCCATTAGGTTGATAACCAAAGGCTAATGAGTCACCCAGCGCAAGATAGTGTTGCTTTGGCCCCTTAAGCCACAGCGGATGCTGCACATTGGTAGTAGCAGCCAACACACTCGACGCGCTTACCAGCAACAGCAACAGTGCCGCCACGATTGGAAGTATCATTCGTTGATACATTGGTAGTTTTTGCACAAAACCCTCCCCAAGGTAAGCATTATACAAAATATCAAACAACTATATACCCATCTTACATCAATATAGCACATAGAACAAGAGGTTTTTTGCTCCATGTGCTAAAAAAGGGGTATTTTAATTATATTTTTATGCAGGAGAACGGCAACCCCTGCACAAGCATCCTCTATGTGCAGCTAAGTGGTTTCTCCAGCATGTACACACACATTTTTTGCTAGCGCGTTGGCTTAATAGCCAGCACGCTGCTCAAAAGCCTGTGCCATCACCCCATAACCGGTACTGGTCGCGTGGGTATCGTGAAAAATGCTGCACTCCCAGGTATACGAGCAGATATGCGAGCTGGTCGAGCCACCAAAAGCCGAAAAGACATCCACCAATGTCGCATAGCCGCGAATGTCATTGGCAATATGCTGATTGACTGTCTGCACATATGGCAACGTGTTCGGGCAGCTATTCTGATAGGGATCATAGTAGTTCATGACCAGCAGATCACCGGTCAATTTCCCATTGACCATCAAGGCTGCATGCAATTTCGGTAAGATCGTCTGGCTCAAATTGGTATCCAGCGTCGCCAGATTGCTCTGAAATTTGCTCACATCGACGGCACAATTCGTGGTCGTAATCGTGGAAAGAATGTCGTTCGCCCCAATATCGAGCGTCACCGGACTCACCTGCCCCGGCAAGAGCGCAAGATAGAACAACGCGGCATTCAATTGCGCACCCAGATAGGGGAACTTGCGCAAGAACGGATAGGGACAGCCCCCATTGATAAAGGTCGTACTCGTCTCACCCGGACAGCCCATATTCGCCGAACTGTTCGCAGAGTGCTTTTGCAGATTAGCGTAGAAGTCGTTGGCATACCCCTCATCGTAATTAAGATCGGGTTGATACCCGAAAGCCAACGAATCGCCCAGAGCGAGATAGACCCCCTTGGGACCAACAAGCGTCACCGCGCGCGGCCGCGGCGTGGCAAAAACAACGGGGGCAAGCACCAACAAAAGCACAAGAGCTGAGACCAACGATGGCACGAACAGCCGAGCAAGGCGAGGCCTCATTATTCCCGCAGCATACATAAGCATGAACGACCCTCCTGTCATACGAACGACCATATTGCCTGGCACGGGCCAACATACTCGTTCGGAGATAAACTTTCACAGTGTCAAAAACAGCGAGAGGTTGCCTGTCTTAAGTATAACCATACAAACAAGCGAAAAGCAAGAGCGAAAAGCATTTATTCTCACAGTATGATATGGTAATATAAAAGGCAAGTTATAGCACGGAAACCCGTCACAAAAATTTCCCAAAACAGAGCATAATGCGGCATTGGCATTATGCTACTCTCTTAATTTGCAGGTGAACAACATGACAATAGGGCAAAGCAGCAGTATCCACCTCGGCTTACTGCTCCATAACCATCAACCCGTCGGCAATTTCCCCTGGGTTTTCCAACAAGTCTACGAGGAGTCTTATCTCCCGATGATTGCTGCCTTGGAACGCCATCCAGAAGTGCGCCTTTCCCTCCACTATACCGGTTCATTACTGGATTGGTTATACGAAGCACACCCCGATTTCCTACATCGTATCTCCCTCCTCGCTCAACGTCAACAGGTCGAGATCGTCAGTGGCGGCTACTATGAACCCATTCTGCCCTCCATTCCCGATGCCGACAAATTGGCCCAAATCCGCCGCCTCACTTCACACATCCACGACACCTTCGGCGTCAAACCTACCGGCATGTGGATCGCTGAACGCGTCTGGGAACCCAATCTACCACGCTTCTTGCGCGAAGCCGGCATCGAATGGACCATCCTGGACGACGTGCATTTCAAAAATGTTGGCTTTGAAGACCACGACCTCTACGGCTACTATGCTACCGAAGACCAGAGTAGTGCCTTAAAAGTCTATGCCACCAGCAAAGCCTTACGCTATACCATCCCCTGGCGACCCGCGACCGAAACCATCGAAACCATGCGTGCCCTCGCAAACCTCGCCGGCAATCGCATCCTTGTCATGGGCGACGATGGCGAAAAATTTGGCAGTTGGCCCGATACACAGTCCCACTGCTGGGGCCACGATGGCTCTTCCGGCTGGATTGAGGAATTCTTTACCGCTCTAGAACAGAACAGCTCTTGGCTCCATACCACACCCCTCGGCGAGTATGCACGCTCCTATCCCGCCCTCGGACGTGTCTATATCCCTACTTCATCCTACATCGAAATGACTGAGTGGGCCTTACCCCCACACAAATCCTATGCCTTCGGCAAACTACTCCACCAACTCGAACACGATCAACAAGAGCATGTCCTCCAATTCATGCGCGGCGGCTTCTGGCGCAACTTCCTCGTGCGTTACCCCGAAATTAACACGCAGCATAAGAAAATGATGCGCGTCCACGAAAACGTCTATGCCCACGCCGCCAGCGATGAGCGCGCACTCACACATCTCTGGAAAGCCCAGGCCAATGACACCTACTGGCATGGCCTCTTTGGCGGCATCTATATGGGCCACGTGCGCTCCGCTATCTACCACCATCTGATTAAAGCCGAAAACCTCGCCGACCTCGCACACTACGGCAACGCTCCCTGGCAAACCTACGAGTTCACCGACTTTGATCGCGACACCCAAAACGAACTGCTCATCGAAAGCGACCAGCTCAATCTCTATCTCGACCCGCAACGCGGCGGCACGCTCTTTGAATGGGATATGCGACGCAGCGCACACAACCTCGTCTCCGTCATGACACGCCATCAGGAAAGCTATCACCAGACCTTGCGCGAACATGAACAAGAACGTCGCCGTCAGGCCCTCACCAACCAACACGCTCAACACAACACACCGGCCAACGGCGAACCTGCCTCCCCACATACCACCGTGCGCACAAAAGAACCTGACCTCGACCACTATCTCATTCTCGACCGCTATCGCCGCGCCTGTCTCATTGACCACTTCCTACCCGCTGGCCTCACATTGACCGAATTCGCACAGTTGCGCTATGAGGAACAGGGAAACTTCGTTGAACAACCCTATCAGACCCACGTCGAGCAGAATACCTCAGGGTTGACCGCAACCCTCGCGCGCGAAGGCCTGATACGACGCCATGGGGCTTTGGGACCACTCCCACTCCTCCTGACCAAACAGCTCTTCCTACCTTTCGGACAAGAACAGCTGATCGTACACTACTCTCTCGTCAATAAAAGCCAAACACGCATCCAGACACAGTTCGCCATTGAGTGGAACATGCACCTCCTCGGCGGCGGCGGCAACGACCAGGCCTACTACCACATTGCCGACCACTCCCCCGAGCATGCACTCTTCGATAGCAACGGCGAGACCGCGAACGTCACACAATTCGCGATTGGCAATAGCTGGCTTCAACAAGAACTGAACTTCTCTTTGAGCAAAGCTGCCACACTCTGGCGTTTCTCTATCGAAACCGTCACCGGCTCCGAAGCCGGCTTCGAGCGCAACCATCAAGGCAGTTGCTTTACCTTCCTCTGGCCCCTCACGCTGGAAGCCGGCACGAGTTGGACAGTCGAAATCTCCTGCGATGGTCGCCCCATCCAGTAATCACAGCATAAAGCGAAAATAAAGCATGACATCCCTAAGGGGTGTCATGCCGTTACAAGGAGTTTTTATGACAAAACAGGTACTTGTCTTCCAACATATTTGGGATGCCCCTTTAGGTTTACTGGCAACCTTTCTCCAAAAACACGAGATCGCCTATCATATCGTCGATGTCGAAACAGAAGCACTCCCAGACCCCCTCACGTATGACGCTCTCATCGTCTTGGGCGGCTCTCAACATGCCAATGATGACGCCCGCTATCCCTATTTCATTGAAGAAAAACGCCTGATCGCCTCAGCCGTTACACACGATCTCCCCTACCTCGGCATCTGCCTCGGCGGCCAACTGCTTGCCCTCGCCCTCGGTGGCACGGTCAAACGGCACACGATGACCGAGATCGGCTTCTTCGATATTCCACTCACCGAAGAAGGCAAAACTGACCCGCTCTATGCCGGCCTACCCGGTTTCCAAAAAGTCTTTCACTGGCATGAAGACATCTTCGACATCCCACAAGGTGCAATCCATCTCGCCGCCAACGAAAATACACTCCACCAGGCCTTTCGCTTTGGCCACTATGCCTATGGCCTCCAATATCACATCGAATTAGACCCCACCATCCTCAATACCTGGTTTCATCACACCGGACTCAAACAGGAGATCATTGACAACATCGGTATTGATGCATATACTACCCTCGAACGTTCTCTCGACCAACTCTATCCAACCTATACGGAACATTCACGCATCCTGTTTGAAAATTTTCTACGTATTGGAGGGCTTATTCCATAGCAATAGCACATCTTTTTTCCTTTTTTCCAATCCCCCTTTTCTTTTTGTCCGATTTTCTGCTATACTTGCACTCATAGCCTATTCCATACGCAGCGTGGTCTTTCTGTCGGTGCGTTTCCTTTAATTAATAAGGAAAATATGCACACTTCATGCATTACCACAATTTGCGGAGGCGACCTATGACGGAAAACTGTGACTCATCTTAAATAGCCTTGTTTTTTCTTTATGCTCTTATTCCAATGCTGTTTTAAGGAAGAACATACATGCATTATTCTGTCTCATTACCTGTTGAAAGGCAGCATTCAACGAAGATGCCGCAAAATAAAATGAACTACCAGGTCAATACACCTATGCATACCTACACTCCTGAACTGACGCCCTTTACTTTTTCTCAGCGCAGCATTGCCTGCGAACGCCACCCTGAGCGCAACGAAGATTGCCTCCTGCTTGATCGCCACAGCGGCTTAGCCGCTGTCTTCGATGGCGTCGGGGGGAGCGCAGCCGGCGAAATTGCCTCGCGCACCGCCGCCAGGGCCACCCATCATCGCTGGCGCGATACCCTAGCACAACACCAGAAAGGGCGCAAACGCTACTCCGTTCCCGAGCAGAGCGAGTCCCTCGACCTGTGTATGATCCTGCAACAGCTTATCCAAACAGCCGATGAAACAGTACGTACTGATGGCGCATTGCGTGCTGGCACTGATGATCTAGCCACTACCGTCGCCATGATTGCCTTTAGCCGCCAGACCCAAACCCGCGATTATAATATGGTCTATGCCCACGTCGGCGATAGCCGCATCTACCTCCTGCGCGCAGGTGAACCACTCAAACGCCTGACCAGCGACGATGGCCTCCTGGCTAAACTGATCGAGAACCAGATGCTTACCGATGAAGACGCCCTGAAAATTGACCAGGTGATGCGCGCCGACCAACTCTCCGACACCGAGTTTAGCTACTTCCGCTTGCGCGGCGGCATCACTCAAGCTCTCGGTGGTCCCCAATCTCCTACCATCCATGTTGACGAAATCTCTATCGTCCCCGGCGACCGCATCCTGCTCTGCACCGATGGCATCCACGATAATCTAACCGATGAAGAAATCGAAAACCTTCTGCGCAACATGCCCCGCACCTCCGTCGCCCGTTCGCTCGTGGAGGCTTCGCTTGCACGCTCTCGCCAGGAACGCAGCACGACCATTCGCGCCAAACCCGATGATATGAGTGCCATCGTCATCACGTGCCGCTTTTAGCACTTACCCTAAAAGTACTGTCCTCTCCTGACATTGCGTCAACTTCTTCCGCTGGTTCGTTCTCCTCTAGAGATACAACCTTTGTCATACGACGAACGCAATGTCAGGAGAGGAGAAAATATACTGTGGCTCGAAAAATTCCCTTTTTATCCCTACTACTCGCTTTGCTGCTCTTGGTAACAGCCTGTTCCTCAGAACAGACTAGCGAAATTCCTCCTCATTCCTCCCTTCTTAGCAATAGCTTACAGGTCGCACAACAACCCGCACTGACCGCACCAACCGCCATCACCTCTCGAGCCATGCAACCGACACCAACGACACCGCAAACATCCACGCTCCCACCAGCAGCACCAACCAATATTCCTGCCTCAGGCTCAGGCGTTGCACCCTATGGCCCACCCCCTGCCATGAGCGCACAAGAGATACAACTGACCCAGCAACTTTTCGCCCTGATTAACAGTAATCGCGCTCAACTTGGCCTCTATCCCTTCCTCTGGAATCCCACTCTGGCCGGCGGCGCACGCCTCCATAGCTGGAACATGGTCCACTGCGGCTTTAGCCACACCTGCCCCAACGGCGAAGACCAATGCCAACGCATCGCCAACGAAGGCTTCGCTGGCTATACCGATTGCGGCGAAAACATCGGCTTAGCCGGACCTTATCCAACTCCCTGGGGCGGAGTCTACAACATCCAAGAAAGCATGTGGAATGAGCCACCCACCGGATGGCATCGCATCCACCTTACCAGCACCACACTCCATCGCATCGGGGTCGGCGTCTTCGTCGATGCACGTGGATGGATCTGGTTCACTGAAGATATGGTCAGCTAGAAGATATGCTCAGCTAACAGCTCAAGAGATATTGACAATTGCACAGTTTTCGTGCATCATGGTATCGAGCAATTACACGCCCTTGATTTTCCAACACCTGGGTGTTTTCTTATCCTAAAACGGTTGTGTAACAACGCGCACAACTTACTCTTTTACTACGCTTATCGGACAAAACAGTACACTACACCGGTGGGGATTGTGGTGTATATAGGGGAGATATGATGGCATACGATGAAATACAAAGCATCTTCTTTTCCGGCGAGCAGATAGAATTTTCATTCCAGCAACTCCTGCTTGCGCTACAGCATATTCAGAGTAACCCATCTATCAAACAATCACGCATCATTCCCATGCTATCGACACGCACAGTTTTTTTGGTTGATGCACAGCAGGAGCGCGGCAACGCTGTCGCCCACCGCCTGCTCTCCCATGGCTACCATCCCCTGCTCATCGCAACTCCCTTAGAAGCCTATACCCTCTACCTGCAAGGCATACATCTGCCCTTCGCGATCATCGTGAGCAGGGAAGAAAGCAGCTCGCATTTCTTCCTCAACCGCCTCGTTCAACACAGCATGCAAAAATATTATTGGGCAATGCCAATCATTCCCCTCACCTGGCAAGCATCTACCACCCCACTGCTTGCTTTACCGCAAATCTCTTCCGCATCGACAACACCCACACCCCCCGAAAGTTCTCCAGTCACAACAACTCCACTAACACCCCTTGAAAGCTCCCGGCGCCCACCTACCACAAACCCCCTAGCCATACAAACAGTTGAGCAGCGCGAGACACGCCCCACCGCTAAAATCTCGTTGGCCGGACAGCATCTTGGCCGTTACCAGCTTATCAGACCCCTGGGACATAACGCACTTAGTGATGTCTACTACACCTACGACCGCCTACGCGAAGAACATGTCGCCCTAAAATCCTTACAATTGCGCATACTACCCAGCAAATCCCTTGACTATGCAGATAGCACCACTACCATCTTTCAGCAGGAAAAAGAACTCCTCGCACGTCTTCACCATCCCCACATCTTACCCTTATTCACACATGGAAAGTCGTATGTGAGTGGCATTCCCTTTCTCTACAAAACTATGCCCTATTGCAGCGGAGGCTCTCTCGAAGACCTGCTGCTCCAACGCCCTTCCCACACACTCTCGCTCAAAGAGACCGTCGCCATTGTCACACAGCTTGCCAGCGCACTCGAACACGCCCACGAGCGCGAGATCGTCTACCACAATTTCAAAATAACTAACATCTTACTGCGCGAACACGTCAAAAACATACGCACACTCCACGTCTTCTTAACAGATTTCGGGCCAGTCGCACAAGCTCTTCTCCCACAGCAACAACAAGCCGGCTATCCCTACCTAGCCCCCGAATGCTGGCACAAACACTATCTGCCTGCCTCCGACCAATATGGCTTGGCCGCACTCGCCTACGAATTACTGACAGGACGCCCCGCCTTCCAGGGTCAAGCGGAAGCTATCATGCGACATCTCCACTTGACCTTGACACCGCAGCCACCATCACAGTTTAACACCAGCATTCCCACTGCCCTTGATCACGTTATTCTGCACGCGCTAGCAAAAAAGCCCGCTGAACGCTTTGGCTCGCTTGCCCTCTTTGCCCGTGCCTTCCAACAAGCGTGCCAAGAACGGTGAGAAGCCGTTTAACCCTCGGCCAACAAGGCCTCAAACTGCACACGGTCCAATTGTTCACAGACCATCAACGTCTCGGCTATCAGGTGCAGTTGCTCACGATGCTCAACCAACAACTGCCAGGCCATCGCACGCCCTTCTTCAAGGATCGCACGCACCTCTGCATCAATCAGAGCATTCAGGGTTGCCCCAGTGTTATTACGACCAACAGCCGACATGGTCTCGCTTGCCATTGCCACCATGCGCTTGCGCATCTGCTGCGGACGCCCTGCTGCATCGAGAGCCAACGTGTGCGCCATCGACACATCGGCTGGCTCAGTACGGCGCATATTCAGCCCAAATTCTGCCTCACCCGCATTCACCTCCACAAACATCACCCCAAGCTCCTTGCTCATACCCCAGCGCGTCACCATCCGCCGTGCAATACCTGTCACGACTTGCAGATCATTCTCCGCCCCTGTCGTGATACGCTCCTGACCAAAGATAAGCTCTTCGGCAGTGCGCCCACCCAGACCAACTGCAATCCGCGCCATCAACATCTCACGGCTATAGTTATAGCGATCTTCCTCTGCCATGAATTGCGTCACACCAAGACTTTGACCTCGCGGCAGAATAGTCACACGGTTCACACTATCCGCTTCGGACAACAAATGTGCCACCAGCGCATGACCACCCTCGTGAAAGGCAATAGTACGCCGATCTGCCTCACTCATTACCAACGGACGGAGCGCGCCAAGCTGCACACGCGCCAGCGCATCCTCAAAACAGGGATGCGTCACCGTCGCCAGGTCGTCACGCGCCGCCCCTAAAGCCGCCTCGTTGACCAGGTTCGCCAAGTCCGCGCCACTCATGCCCGTCGTCATACGGGCCAAACGCTCCAGACTCACCCCTTCATGCAGCGGCGTTTTGCGCGTGTGAACCTTCAAAATGGCCTCACGCCCCACGCGGTCCGGCAACGAAACCATGATCCGGCGATCAAAACGGCCCGGTCGCAACATAGCCTTATCCAGAATATCTAAGCGGTTTGTGGCTGCCAGCACCACAACGGTTTGCCGCTCGTTAAAACCATCTAGCTCTATCAGCAGTTGATTTAATGTCTGCTCGCGCTCATCATTGCCATTGATACGCATCGAACGCTTCCGTCCCACCGCATCAATTTCATCAATAAAGACGACACATGGAGCCGCCTGACGCGCTTGATTAAAGAGATCACGCACACGACTCGCCCCCACTCCCACAAACATTTCAACAAATTCAGATGCGCTCATGCTGAAAAATGGCACATTCGCCTCACCCGCCACTGCCCTTGCCAGCAACGTCTTCCCAGTCCCAGGTGGACCAACCAACAAGGCTCCACGCGGAATACGCGCACCCAAACGCTTAAACTGCTCCGGGCTGCGCAGAAAACGCACGATCTCTTCCAGGTCAGCCTTCACCTCGTCAATGCCCGCCACATCCGCAAACGTCACCGGCACTGCCAGCGGCACTTGCAATTGCACTGCCTTGGCTCCCGTTGGCAACGCTTTCCCAGGACGTTCCGCCACACTTTTTGCAGCCGGCTGTGAGGTACTCGCCTCTTTTGCACGCACAAAACGCTTTGCTCGGCTCTTGCCAATTTGACTGATGCGATCATCCATCCCACGGGTCATGCGCTTATTGCTATTCGCTGAAATGAACCCCACAAGCAAAAACACTAAAATGACCAGCGGCAAAAACTTCCAGATCACGCTCAACCATCCCGTACTCTGTTGCACCGCCTGCGTCATAATAGTCACGTGCTTTGCCAACAACAAAGCCATCAATTGGGTCATACTGCCCGCTGGAGCCTGCGTATAGATCGACGTTGACGGGTCTACCAATGATTGCGCTGGGCTGGTCAATGACGAACCACTCGCGCTCATCGCATGTGCCCATGCCACATAATTCACATTGGCCGTCTTTGCCTGCCCTGCTGGCGTTGGGGTCACCTGCACCACCGCACCCGTTGACGCACCCAGACCCTTGTTTAATAAACCCGCCAACTGATTCCCCTGTATCGCCACCGCCAGCACATTGCCCGCCTCAATCTGCTCCACAAACCCACTATAACTCACCGTTGTCACATCCGGCGGCGCAGTACTCACCACTGGCGCACTCAGCTTACTGGCAATCCCAAACAGCAATCCCAGCAACACCACTAAAAGCACGCCCGTCACAAAAAGCCGCTTATATGTCTTCATACTTTGCCATATACGCCTACTCACATCATTCTTCTTCTGGTTTGGTCGCTTCTGCCATCGTCCCGGCACGCGCGCTTTCGTCCGATGGCTGTCCATTTTGTCCATTCGTTCACCTCGCCTGAGACGGTCACATCTATTGCATTGACCACCCATGACTCTCTTTACCTGACACGTTCTAAACAGCATTCTTTCGAGACGCTCTTTCGCTTTCACAGTGGGTGCATCGTCCTCGATTTGCCCTTCTTCCCCGTTGCTGTAAGAATGCTTGCTGACTATCCCCGCGTAGAAAAAATGCAGGAATAAGACCGATGAATAATTCCTTTGAAAGTTACCACGCGATCAGGCACGCGCTGATAGAATGGACACATGACATAGTGTACAAGTTTTACCAAATTTGTATAGCGCATCGGTACTTTCTTCTCACTAATTATAGTGTATCAAAATGTTTCAAAACATATCAATAGAGAACGATGAGATTTGGGATGATGCTCAATGAACACCACCCTCTACACCTTGCACAACAATCTTGATAAACTCATTATCCTAGTTACTACGTTTTTCTCTCCATTTCTTGATACAATCAGCGAGCTTTTTGTCCCACTTGATCAGAAGACGCCCACACACTCTAGATTCAGGTCATACATGATACAATACAGGACAGGACAGAAGATTCAGGTGTCTCCCATAAAAAATCAAAAGGATCCATATGAAAGCAATACGTATTACTGAGCTTGGTGGACCAGAGGTCATGCGTCTCTCAGAAGTTGAGACGCCACAGCCAAAAGCAGGCGAGGTACTCATCAAGGTTGCCGCCGCCGGCATCAACTATGCCGACCTGATGCAACGCCAGGGAACCTACTTGACACGCACGCGCACACCCATCATCCTCGGCTTTGAAGTCGCCGGCACGATTGCCGCCCTGGGCGAAGGGGTAACCACCTTGCACGAAGGCATGCGCGTGGCCGCTTTTTGCGACGGTGGCTACGCCGAATATACCATTGCCAACGCACATAGCGTCATTCCCATTCCCGAAATACTTGATTTCACCCATGCCGCCGCCTTTCCCGTGCAGGGCCTAACCGCCTATCAGATTTTACGCGAGTCTGCACATCTGCAAGCAGGGGAGAGCGTGCTGGTCCATGCCGCTGCTGGTGGCGTTGGCACACTCGCCGTCCAGATTGCCAAACTGATGGGAGCCGGCACCGTCATCGGCACAGCCAGCACCGAGGCCAAACTCGACCTTGTACACTCACTGGGAGCCGACGTTGTCATCAACTATAGCAAACCGGACTGGGCCGAGCAGGTGAAACAGGCCACCAACGGCAAAGGCGTCGATATCATCATGGAAATGGTTGGCGGCGATGTCGCCGAGAAAAACCTGCAATCCCTAGCCCCTTTCGGGCGCATGGTCGTTTTCGGAGCCGCCAGTGGGCAAATGGTGCAGTTTTCTGGCATCCAGTTGATGTACAAAAACCAAGCCGTCATCGGCTACTGGCTCACCGCATGGCTCAGCCGCGCAGACCGCGTCGCCGCCGCCATTGTTGACCTCATGCAATACCTCGCCAGCGGCAAGCTCCAGATCGTCGTGGGGCAAACCTTCCCTCTTGCCGATGCTGCCGCTGCCCATCACGCTATCGCTGCCCGCAAAACAACCGGCAAGGTTGTGCTGCTCGTCTAAGTCTCTCATGACCCGCTACAACAAACAACGCCGTTATACACCAACGACGTTGCTTGTTGTCCATTATTCGCCCCTTACGCCACACTTTTCACATTTAAACTACGCCGCACCTCGATATAATGCACAATACCCTCACGCGACAGCACCCCCACAAGTTGACCATCCTCCACTACCGGCAACTCATTCATTTTTTGCGCAACCATCAGCTTCAAAGCATCACCGATTGGCTGCTGCGGCTTCGCCACCTGAAACCGCTCTACAGGAGTCATCACCAAACCCACTACCGTTTTACTCCACTCTTCACGCACAATATGACGCACTTCGTTCAGCGTGATAATGCCCGCAAAACGCTCTCCCTGCATCACAAAGGCCGAATGCAAGGCATGGGGCAGAAAGTATTCATCGACAAGCCGCTGCACTGAAATGTTCGCCGGTGCTGTCTCCACATGTGTATCCATCACCTGACTCACCACCACGCCACGAAATGCCGTATCAAAAGCCACCTGCGCATTCGATGACTGGGCCGCACTCAGCAAAAACCACCCCGTAAAACCAATCCAGATGCCACTAAACGTATTACCCGTGAAGAAGAGCAAAATGCCTCCCATAATCAACAGATAGGCAATGACCTCACCCACAATCGTTGCAATACGTGTCGCCCTACGAAAATCTCCGGTGATTTTCCAGATGATCGAGCGCAACACGCGCCCACCATCGAGCGGAAAACCCGGGATCAGGTTGAAAATGCCCAACAGCACATTTGACGCCGCGAGATAGGTGAACACTGCACCCAGCGGCGACCTGCTCCCACCAAGCAGGTACAACACCAGAAACGCAAGGCCACCGATCAACAGGCTCACCAGTGGTCCCACAAAGGCCATCTGAAACTCTACACCCGGACGCTCTGGCTCTTGCTCAATATTGGAAACACCCCCAAAGATGAACAACACAATACTTTTCACGGGCAAGCCACGCGCACGCGCCACCAGCGAATGGGCCAACTCATGCAATAACACCGAAACAAACAGCAACAACGAGGCCAGTAAACCGAGAAACACATATGCAGCTGTCGTATACCCTGGCACGAGCGAAGGGAACCAGCCAATCGCCAGCGAGATAGTCAAAAACACAATCACAATAAACCAGCTCGGATTAATATAAATGTCGATACCTGCAATACTACCGACGCGAAATGAACTACCCATGATACTTTCCTTCCTGGAATACACTACGCTTCCAGGCTTAACGCATGCCTTGCATCTTATCTATGCACCTTATATACGTATGGACCGCCACTCAAGAAGCAATGTCACCAACAATCCTGCCGCCTGCGTGCGATAATGGCACTAGCATACGTAGCTCTTAACCGACGAAAAGAGGATTTGGGATGGAAACACAGCCATTCACACAAACAGCTATTGGCCCGCTGACCATCGTGGTCTGCATCAAACAAGTTCCCCTCGTTTCAGCAATGCGCTTCGACCAGCAGACACGTCGTCTCGTGCGTGAAGGCATTCCGCTAGAAATCAACGAACTGGATGTCTACGCGCTTACCGAGGCCATCCGCCTGCGCGATCTGCATGGAGGTAAAGTCGTCGCCCTCACGATGGGACCCCCACAGGCACGCACGGCCCTTGCAACCGCTTTAGCCATGGGGGCCGATACCGCTATTCATCTCAATGACCGCGCCTTCGCAGGGGCCGATACCGCCGCCACAGCGCGCACACTGGCAGACGCCATCCAACACCTGTTTCCCATCTCACCCGATCTTATCTTCTGTGGCCGTCATAGCGTCGATGCAGAAACGGCCCAAGTCGGTCCCGAACTAGCGGAAATGCTCGCCCTACCACAGGTCAGCGCGCTACAACAGGTCGCACTGCAAATGGAGCATGGGCAAAAAATAGTGATCGCCACCCGCGAAACCGACGATGGCAGCGAGACCCTGCGCGTCCCCATGCCTGCCCTGCTCACGGCTGCCGAACGCCTCAATGCAGGACTCTGGCCCAACGAACACGAGATACAGGCCGCGAGCCAACAGGCAGGAGAGCGCATCCAAGTCCTCACGGCCGCTGATCTCGCCCTCGACCTCAGCCTCATCGGTCAAACTGGCTCACCCACCTGGGTGGCCAACGTCGAAGCCGATACCTCTGCTCGTGCGGGACGAATCATTGCAGAGAGCAATCCCGCACTGGCCATCGACTTACTGCTCGCTGACCTGCAAGAGCGCGCTCTGCTCTCTGCATCGGCTACAAAACGCTCCCACGCCGTAATACCAACAGCCACACCACTACGCCTTGGTGCGCCATTAACTGGCAAAGCCGTCTGGGTGATTACCGAGCATGCGCAGAACACTCTCCGACCTGTCTCCTTCGAGCTACTCGGCAAAGGCAACGCACTCGCCGCGCAGATACAGGGTGAACTCGTGGCAGTCCTGCTGGGCGGACCACAGGTTGCTGACCTTGCTCCTACCCTGGCCGCCTACGGAGCTGAGCGTGTCTATATCGCCGCTGACCCCGCCCTGACACACTACACTACAGAAGGCTACACAGCCGTTCTAGCCAATGCTATCACACGCTATCAGCCCGCCATCGTCCTCTTTGGCTCAACAGCCAATGGACGTGACCTCGCCCCTCGTATCGCCGCTCGCCTCAAACTTGGCCTGACTGGCGATTGTATCGACCTCGGCCTTGATGAACAGCAACGCCTCCTACAATACAAACCTGCCTTTGGTGGCAGCATTATCTCGTCCATCCTCTCGCATACGACACCCGCGATGGCAACCCTGCGTCCCGGCATGCTCACCGCCGCGCAACCCGATTTCAGCCGCCACGCGCCGCTAGAGATGCTAGCTATCCCCGATCTAGGCAAACACATACACACACACATTCTTGCTCACACCTCTCAAGGCACGGACAGCGCGCAGTTGGAATCAGCCGCCACCGTGCTTGGCGTAGGCATGGGGATGGACGGACCAGAACATTACGCCCCACTCTATCAGCTTGCCCAACAACTCCATGCCGCCATCGGCGCAACACGCAACGTGGCCGACAAAGGTTGGCTGCCCAAACAGGCACAGATTGGCCTGACAGGACACGCCATCTCGCCCAACCTCTACATCGCCTTCGGCATCCGTGGCGCACCCGAACACATCGCCGGCATTCGCAAAGCGGGCTACATTGTCTCGATCAACAAAAACAAGCGCGCCGCTATCTTCAAACACTCCGATCTCGGAATCGTAGGCGACGCGCATGTCTTGCTACCCCTGCTCGTACAGAAGCTAGCCGAGGTATTGCTCTAAAAAACGCGCAATCGCGGGATAGGCCACCAGACGGTTAGAACGTTTGATAAGACCATGTCCCTCATCCTCAAAACGCAGGTACTCGACAGGCACATTGCGTTTCTTGAGTGCCTGCACGATCTGTTCCGCCTCGCCAACAGGCACACGGGGATCATTCGCGCCGTGAATGACAAACATTGGGGCTGTGATTGCATCGACCTTGTGAATGGGCGAAATCTGCTCTAAGAACTCGCGATCCTGCTCCAGACTGCCATATTCCGCTTCGCGCAATTTGCGTCGCCAGGGGCCTGTGTTTTCCAGGAACGTCACAAAGTTGGCTATACCTACGATATCTACCGCCGCTGCCCACAAGTCGGGATAATTGGTGACCGCCGCTAGTACCATAAAACCACCATAACTACCACCCATCACCACAATACAGCGAGGATTCGCGATGCCACTCTCGCACAACCAAAGCGCGGCATGCTGTAGGTCCTTGACCGAATCCATACGCAAACGCACATCGTCCAGGCTCTGATACTCGTAGCCATAACCTGTGCTACCACGCACATTAGGGGCCAGCACACCATAGCCGCGCTGTACCAGATATTGGTTGACGGGATTAAAGATCGGCAACGCCTGTCCCTCTGGCCCACCATGTACATTTATGACTATAGGAATATCTCGCTGCCGATCTTGAGGCAGGTAGAGAAATGCAGGAATCTCGCGCCCATCGAAGCTCGGATAATGAACCAACGTGGGTTGTACAAACGCGGACTGTGGAATGCCTCCCAGCGAACTGCGTGTCGCACGCCAGACGATACATTCTTCGGTATCCCAGATGTAGATATCTGGTGAGTCATCAGGGCTTACAAAGGTAATTGCCAGCCTATTGCCATCTGGCGACCAACTGAGATCATTGACCACACCACCCGACAAGGTTGGCCTCTGAAGGGCTTGACGGTCTGCCCAACCACGCGCAACATCAAACAATTCCAGATTGGCATAGCCATTCTCGTTAATAACGCTTGCCAGTTGTGTACCATCGTGCGTCACTGCCAGCTTTTCAATATCCCAGTTGGTATCACTGAGATAGGTCAGTGCCGTTGTCGCAAGGTCCAAATAGGCCAGCGAGAGGAACTGACGATCGCGATTGCTCAACAGGTACAGACCAGCACGATCAGCAGACCAGGCGGGAGAAGTGTACAAGGATGGGCCATTGCCCGTCATGGGGGGTGTCAGCGTGCGTACCGTGCCAGAAACACAATCCACCAGGAGCAGTGCATTGCGCGTATTCGACTCTTGATGTGAGACAAGCACCTGCTGGCCGTCGGGCGCATAGCCAACGGCATAGTAAGTGCCATCTTGCTGCAAGAGTAATTTTACCTCGCCACGCTCCAGATGACGCTCATAGACATCAAAAAAGCGTGGATCGCGCTCATTGCTGCTATAGACGATGCGCGTGCCATCAGGCGACCAATCGCCAAAGGTATAAATGGCATCGGTGTGTGTGGTCAAGGCCGTGAACTCGGAGCCATCCGCATTGAGCGTGTACAACTGCATACGCTCATTGCCGCCCACGTCAGCCGAGACTAACATCAGTGGCGCATTGGGCGCATAGACAACGCTGCCAACACGCTCGCCACGAAACGTCAACTGTTGAGGCCACAACTGCATGTGGGCGTGCATATCGACAGGCACGCTCCAGACCTCTGCCACGCCTGTGATATCGCTCAAAAAGCTGATCTGGCTGCCATCAGGAGAAAAACTTGTCCCATAGGCCGCTCGTACATTAAGATATCGCTCAAAGCTATATTTTCCCGTTGCCATGTACATCTCCTCTTTTTTCGTGAGAGATAAGCTTTGTTGTTCGTCCTCTAATCCTTCAATTATAGCCCGTCTTTTGACCATTTACCCACCGAACAAAAAGATTAAGTAATTTGACAAACAAGCTTTATCACTGTATTCTTAAGAAAAGGACCCACCATATGGCGACACCACAAACAGTCAAACCGAAATTCACGCTCTCCTACGATTTCTGGAAATACTGGACGGGCCAGACTCTCTCTAATCTGGGCAGTTCCTTTACGCAATTCGCCCTGCCACTGCTCGTCTATAAGCTGACTGGCTCGGCGATTAACCTTGGCATCACGTCAGCGGCGACCTTCCTACCCTATCTGCTCTTTGGCCTCGTCCTGGGCGCGTGGACGGACCGTGTGGACCGCAAACGCATGATGATCGTGGTAGATCTTGCCCGTGCCCTGATTATTGCCTCTATCCCGCTCCTCGCGTTCTTCGGTACGCTCTCAGTCTGGTGGATTTACGCCGTGAGTTTTATCCATACCACGCTGACCATCTGTTTCGAGGCGGGACAGTTCGCCGCCATTCCCAACCTGGTCAACCAGGACGATCTGGTAACAGCCAATGGGCGCATTCAGGCCAGTTACTCGACAGCCGGCATCCTCGGTCCCTTGCTCGCAGGCGTGCTGCTTCTGGTCATGCCACTTTCATACTTGATGAGCTTTGACGCGCTCTCTTTCCTGATCTCGGCAGGCTCACTGGCTCTCATCGCCATGAGCTTTAATACGGCGCAAACGGAGAAGAAAACGACGAAAATTGGCGCGGATGTACTAGAGGGCTTGCGCTATGTGCTGGGGCATCCAGTGTTGCGCAATATCTCACTGATGATGGCTCTGGTCAACTTTATTAGTTCAACAACATACGCGCAACTGGTCTTGTTCGCGCGCCACCAACTGCAAGCCAGCGATACCCAGATCAGCCTGCTCTTTTCCGCAGGCAGCCTGGGCGTAGTAATCCTCGCATTGCTGGCAGGCCCACTGCGCAAACGCTGGTCCTTCAGCAGAGTCGCACTGGGAGCATTGATGACAGAAGGGCTACTCACGCTGATCATGTCGCTGGTTCACTGGTACTGGCTCGCCCTTATCATCTGGACGATTACCTCCGGCTTAGGGATCCTTTTCAATATCAACACAAGCAGCTTGCGCCAGGCCATTGTACCCAATCAGATGCTGGGGCGTGTAATCAGCATCGCTAGCGTCATCGCCTGGTCTGCTATTCCGCTCGGTTCACTAGCAGGAGGGTTTGCCATCACCTGGACACAAAACGTCGGACTCGTCTATGGGGTGATTGGCGCGCTAGTCTTTCTGATCACACTCGGCTTCTCATTCACAGCCCTCGGCCATGCCGACCGCTATCTGCCCACAGCTGTGCCTATCACACAGGACACCATCTAAACATCTATTACCTGATTATTACCCTCGCATACTGAGTTGCACACGCCCACGCTGCACATCCACCTTAAGGACACGCACTTGCACCACCTGACCAACAGCGGCAACGCTCAGCGGGTCCTTCACAAAACGATCTGCCATCTCGGAGACATGGACAAGACCATCCTGCTTCACACCAATATCCACGAATGCGCCAAAATCCACCACATTGCGCACCGTCCCCTGCAACACCATCCCCACTTGCAAGTCTTCCATCTTCAGGACATCATGGCGCAGAAGCGGCGCGGGCAAGGCGTCGCGTGGATCAAGACCAGGCTTTTCCAGGTTCTCCAGAATATCGTGCAACGTCGGCAAACCCACCTGCACCTGCGCCGCAATATCAGCCCACATCGCATCCTCGTTACTGCTACCCCCCCCTTTACGATTGCTACGCCCCAGGCCATTTTGCAGCTTGATGAACTGGCGGAACTGCGCAACACGCTCCGCTGGCTTGAGCTTCTGCTCATCACCACCCGGCAACATTGCCAGCACAGCACGCGCCGCCCTGTAACTCTCAGGGTGAATAAAGGTCGCATCTAGCGGCTCTACACCAGCAGCAATTTTGAGGAAACCCGCTGCCTGCACAAACGTCACAGGGCCCACGCCAGGAACTTTGCGCAACTCCTCACGACTCTTAAACGCGCCATGCTCCTCACGATATTTGACAATCGCATTGGCAACACGCACATTAATACCCGATACATGCTTCAGCAAGGCAGCAGAAGCCGAATTGACCTCGACCCCCGCGAAATTGACGCACGAGACAATCACTCTTTCCAACATGGCCGCCAACTCTTTCTGATCGACATCATGTTGATACAGGCCCACGCCCACCGCCTTCGGGTCAATTTTCACCAACTCAGCCAATGGGTCCTGTAAACGCCGCGCAATCGAGATCGTGCCGCGCTGTGTGGCATCTAGCGTGGGAAACTCCTGGCGCGCTGCCTCCGATGCCGAATACACCGATGCCCCTGCCTCATTCACCATCACATACCCAATCTCCAGACGCGCATCCTCCTGTTGCAAATCACGCAACAGCTTTGCCACCAATTGCTCGCTCTCGCGTGACGCTGTTCCGTTGCCAATCGCAATCACCTGGACCGCATACTTCTTCAGCAAGACCCGCAACTGCTGCAATGCCCGCTCTGACTGGTGAAGATACATCGTGTCCGATTCGATATATTTGCCCGTTTCATCCACGATAGTCAGCTTACAGCCCGTGCGAAAACCTGGATCAATGCCCAGCACCTTCTTGCCACGCAACGGCGGTTGCAGCAGCAGATTGCGTAGATTCGTGGCAAAAATCTGGATCGCATGTTCTTCAGCACGGCGCGTCATCTCGACACGCACCTCGCGCTCCATCGCCGGCGCAAGCAAGCGTTTATAGCCATCTTCCATCGCCCCCGCCAACAATTCAGCAAAAGGCGATGTTGGTTTTATTGGATAATATGCGCTCATACGCGCTTGTGCCTGCTCGTAAGGCAAATCCACATTGACACGCAAAACACCTTCATGCTCTGCACGATTCAGGGCCAGCACGCGATGCGGCACAAGCCTTGTGATCTCTTCCTGAAACTCATAGTAGAGCTGATACACACCGTTGGGGTCTTTTTCAGCAATCTTCTCCGCCTCCACCACTTTTGCACGCACAAGAGCCTGCTTGAAAAACGCCGCTCGCACGCTTCCGCGCACACGGGCATCTTCCGCCATCACCTCAGCGGCAATGTCGCAGGCGCCCGCATACGCTTCCAAACTGCTCTCAACACCCTTTTCGGCATGCAGAAATGCACGCGCATACTCTTCACGCGCTGCCACATGGTCGCCAGACAACACCGGTTGCTGCAAAATATGCTCCGCCAGTGCTGCTAGCCCCTTTTCACGCGCTACACTGGCACGGGTTTTACGTTTAGGACGATAGGGCAGGTAAAGATCCTCTACCTCTTGCAACATGCGAGTCGCCTCAAGCTGTGCGGCTAACGCTGGCGTCAACTTCCCCTGTCCCTCAATCAGCCTGCGCACATCCACTTTACGCTCGTGCAAGGCCCGTAGAGCAGCCGAACGATCTGCCACCGCCTGAATCTGCACCTCGTCCAGGCTCCCGGTCACTTCTTTACGATAACGCGCAATAAAGGGAATCGTGTTTCCTTCATCGAGCAACTCAATAGTGCGAGCAACCTGCCCATACGCCAGGGCAAGTTCAGTACTCAGCATTTGCGCAAGAGTGGCAATCGCGAGGACGTCCGCCACCACTGCTCCGGCTTCCTGCTGTTGACTCGTCTGTTCCTGTGCAGCCAAATAACTAGCCTACTTTCCATAGCAACATTCAAAAGGGCATACCAGAGCAAATCGTACCATAATTGGTCAAGCCACCGCCGTCTTTCAGCACTGCACACCTATCCTTTTACCCCTGCGCTAAAATAGAAATATATCTCTGCTGAGAGATGTGGCTTGCAATACAACGTATGTATGATACAATAGGCCAGGACTAGAGTGATCTCATGTACATGTTGCAGGAGAGGGCAAACACTTGGAGCAAAATGTAATGTTTGACACTGACCGCGAACATCATAAAGCAGCCGAGCAGGAACGTGAAACAGTGCAAGATACCGACATCAGCAATTTGGCGCAAAGTGACAGTTTGCGTCTCTACCTACGCGAAATCTCCCGCATCTCGCTGCTGAACGCTGTCACCGAGTCCCGCCTTGCCGAGCGTGCAGAGCAAGGGGATAAAGAGGCACGCGACCATCTCATCGAGGCAAACCTCAGGCTCGTCGTAAGCATTGCCAAAAAATATGTTGGGCAGGGACTCTCCCTGGAAGACTTGATTGGCGAAGGCAACATCGGCCTCATTCGCGCAGTCACCAAGTTTGACTACCGCAAAGGGTTTCGCTTCTCTACTTACGCCACCTGGTGGATTAAACAGGCCATCACGCGTGCCATCTTAGAAGGTACCCGCGTCGTTCGCCTGCCCGTCTACATCATGGAAGAAGTCATGCGTGTCAAACGTATGACGCGCCAACTCTACCAAGAGCTGGGGCGCGAACCCACACCCGAAATCATCGGTGAACGTCTAGACATCACCGCCGAGCGCGTGGGTGAGCTATTGATCTGGGCTGAAAAAGTCTTCTCACTTGATGCCCCCCTTTCAGAAGAAGAAGAAAACACGCTGGGCGATATTATCGAAGACATGCGCGAACGCGGCCCCAGCGAAGTGACCGACCAGCGACTGCTGCGCGAAGAGATCCGCAAGGTTCTCGGCCAGTTAACATTGCGTGAACGTCAGGTCATTGAATTGCGCTTCGGACTCGTCGATGACCACGACCACACACTCGAAGAGGTGGGCAAAAAACTTAAGGTCACACGCGAGCGTGTGCGCCAGATTGAGGAGCGCGCCATTCGCAAGCTGCGCCATCCACAAGCCAGCCGTATCCTGAAAGATTATCTCGAATAATCTCATCTTTTACACAACACTCTTGACGTGTCTTTCTGTACACAACGAGAAGGAACAAAGCACCCATCTACCCTGCTTTGTTCCTTTTTGCGCCATCACAAAAAGAAATAGCCACTAGCACATCTCGCCCTTACAGGCTGCCAATAGGCCTACTGTCGAGCATCTGACAAGTACTTTTGGAGATGCGCTATGCTAAACATGCGATGAAAACGTTTATGCTTATGAAAAACCGATACGAAATACTCGCGATTATAGTTTTAAGCGCAGCAATTCATTGGGGAAATATATCATGAACGAGTTGGCGGGCCAAAGCCTCGGTGGGTTTCGTTTGGACGAAGAGATTGGACGTGGCTCAATGGGCATGGTCTATCGTGGACGACAAATTGCCCTTGAGCGCGAGGTCGCAATCAAGGTCTTACCCCAGGGGCTGGCAAAAGATGCCTCCTATGTAGCACGTTTTATCCGTGAAGCCCTGATTATTGCGGGCTTAAACCATCCCAATATCGTACAAATCTATGATGCCGGGCAACAAAATAAACTGCTCTATTTCGTCATGGAATACATCCAGGGACCCACCCTCGCCAGCCTTTTGCGCCTGGATGGCATCATTCCCTTGCATCTCGCGGTTGAATATGCCGCACAGATCGCCGATGCCCTCGATTGCGCCTATAGCGAGCGACATGTTATTCACCGCGATATCAAACCAGAGAATCTCATGCTCGACCGCTGGGGGAAGATCAAGGTCATGGATTTTGGCCTCGCCCGCGCCACCGGCTATCAGCCCATCACCGTTGCCAAAACTCTCGTTGGCAGCATTTACTATGCCTCACCCGAACAGGTCTGGGGGCAAACGCTCGATAATCGCAGCGATATCTATGCCCTTGGCGTTGTTCTCTACGAAATGGTCTGCGGTCACCGCCCCTTTACAGGCCGCTCAATGCCCGAACTCACGCAAGCCATTCTCCATGGCAAGCCACCACACCCTCACACCTATAACCCTCTCATCACTTCGGCATTGGAACAGATCATCCTAACGGCCATGGCAAAAGACCGCAAACAGCGTTATGAAAATGCTCGCACGTTGGCATATGATCTACGCGCACTCCGTATACAGCCAGACGACTCGCTGTCCACGCCCATCGCCCGTGCCGACGCTGCCACGCCCTCACAGCGCCCAGGACGAGAACGTGTCGTCATTCACCCACCCAAACGCCCACAACATCTGCGTCCCCCTTACCTCGATCTTTCTCTGGATGACCACCAACCAGCACCACCAGCACCACACACCGCTAGCCAAAATAACGATCTCAATCCGCCCCTACACACACCAGAAACCAGCAGCGGCCAGCCGCAAGAGCCGATTTCACAGGCCTTGCTTCCCACCGCCAAAGCACCACGCAGCTCCCTTTGGAGCCAACTCACGCGTTGGTTCAAACGCTCCGCCTATTGAGGTCACGGCTGCCCTCCCATTGCGCACACACACAAGATTTGGTGGAGCAGGGTATAACTAAATAGCACTGCTTTTTTCATTGTGCAAACAAAATCATGGTACACAAATCTATGAACGACTATCTATCAGCATTAGCTCTATCCTACATCAATACGCCCTGCACGTTGCGCACCTATGCCACCCAGGAGCGAACACGTGCTGCCTTGATCCTCCTGCTAGGACCAAATACCGACCATGCAACCCGCACATTGGCCGTGCAACGCCTCGCCCGCCAGGGACCCTCCATCCTGCCGCTGTTCCTGACCATACTACAAAATATGCCCGAAATCACGACACCGCCCTGGCCCGAATGGCCCCCACAATACGCTCATTGTAGCCGCTTACTCCAACGCCTCTGCCAGAAGGCTAACATCTCGCTCACCGATATCATGTACCATCCCTATATCGCTCGACAACCCGGACCTACCCTATGGATTACGGTCCTCGAAATGCTCAACCACCAACCCACTGCCGCTGACGAAACTATCCTCTGCGCTGGCTTAGAGGCCGAATGGATCACCGTGCGCTATGCCGCCGCCATCGCCCTTGCTATACAAGCCACAAAAACACCGCTCTCACCACATGCCTTGCTGTGCCTACAATACCACCAGCAAACAGCAGAAGACCCTCAGGTTCGCCTGGCCGCCTCTTATACACTGCTGCATAGTGAAGAAGAATGCGGCTTGTCTGGTCTCCTACAGCTCCTCACACCACACACACCCCCTGAGATTCGTCGCGCCTGTCTCTTTATTCTAACCACAAAACTCTCTATCCCACTCTCTGAAACACAACAACAGGCCTTAGAACACCCTTTGCTCGATGCGCTCACCGCTTCCCAAACAGACATTGCCCTCTTGGCCGCACGCGCATTACGCACTATTGCCTCACCTGCAATCATTGATACCTTATACACGATGCTCACACAACAGCAAACACAAACACAAACACAAATACACATTTTAACGGCATTAGAAGAAGTTGCCCACGACACTCAACTCCGCCACTACATCCGTCACACAACACTCACTACCTACCTGCTTTCCTTGCTGCGTAGCACAACCAGCGAGCTACGTCGCCAGGCTGCCTATACCCTGGCTACCATCGGTGGTGAATACGTCCTGGCCGCTTTCGGCACGATCTTGCTCGATCCCTCTCATCCCAGCCACCTCGACGTGCTAGCGAGCTTGCGGCTTTTCCACGACGCTCTCCGCAGTTCAAGACGCGCCACCCTTGTGCGCTGGTTTATCAGTTGCACACAACAACCTGTCGAAGAGACCCAAATAATAGCCAGGACGAACAGGCCCCCCGACAAATGCCC